>Ga0209048_10001848_pt1 | contig 21393 bp, 21 predicted proteins | sample FrelakmetCRP12CR_FD_187146 | JGI IMG/M metagenome (GOLD analysis project Ga0209048, IMG submission 187146) | Freshwater lake sediment microbial communities from the University of Notre Dame, USA, for methane emissions studies - CRP12 CR (SPAdes)... | ecosystem: Environmental > Aquatic >... | reverse complement strand
CCTGGCTGCATTCGGGTATGCTATTGTTGGGGATACGATCTATTCGCCTCCTGCCAAGGTGGGAACGCCGACCGCAGCTATGAAACGGCAATTTTTGCACGCATATAGTCTTGAATTTAGACGCTATCCTGATAATCAATTGTGTACATTTGTTGCTCCGCTAGCTGATGATTTAACGTCATGGTTGGAAGATTATTTTCGAATTGGATTGGAAGTTATGCATGCAAGCAAAACAATACCTGCCTGATACTGGACCTTATGCGAATTTAAGCGAGGAAAAGAAGAAAAACCGTCTGGATGCAATGGTTCGCATATGGCAAAGTGATACAGAGAGGCGTATTGAACGTGATGGTTACCGCACGTTTATTACAGCCGCTGGACTGAATGAGTATCGCTATTCTGTGTGGATGCGTTTTCCTGAATGGGAACGTTCCGCCGTCGTAGGGCAGGTTGTGACGCTGCAACTTTCGCAGAGTGGAGCGCCTGAAGATCCTACGCTTTTCAGTATCTGGCGACGAGATGCTTTATTGAAAACTATGCCTGATTGGAAAGAGAAGTTGCCCAACGAGAATGTATTTAATATTATGGTGCGGATCACTCCTGGAGGGTTAGGTGAAGGTGCGAAGTGGGCGACAGTGATGCCGAAAGAGATGATCCCTCGATACAAACCTGGATGGCCATTACAGCAAGAGTGGATGACCTGGACTCGCACTTTTGATTGGCTATCAGTCGCAGTTCCTTTCATCCGAGCGATGTTGGATGCTATGTAGGTATAACGTGAGACTTTGCGATCTCTCCATCACGCTCGACAAGCTCCTGCTATAATAAGATGATAGAATAATCATCATTGAACATATCTTAAGGCAAGTAATAACCGGGGAGCGCAAGGTTTTCATGCATTACATACCTACGGGCACGGTCACCTTCCTATTCACAGATATCGAGGGGTCAACGCGACTACTCCAACAGTTGGGTGATCGCTATTCCAGGGTACTTGAACAGTGCCGACGCATACTACGGGCAGCATTTCAAAAGTGGGATGGTCACGAGGTCGATACCCAGGGGGATGCCTTCTTCGTAGCATTTGCTCGCGCTACGGATGCCGTATCGGCAGCGGATGATGGCCTGCGTGCGCTGGCTATTCACCCCTGGCCGGAGGACGTGGAGGTGCGCGTGCGTATGGGATTGCATACAGGCGAGCCACAGCTTTCCCCAGAAGGCTATGTAGGGATAGATGTTCATCACGCTGCACGCGTGATGAGTGCTGGACATGGCGGTCAGGTTCTGCTTTCTCAAGCAACACGCGATCTCGTAGAACATCAACTGCCGGATGGAGTGAGTCTGCGAGATCTGGGCGAGCACCGCTTAAAGGACTTACAACGACCCGTTCATCTCTTCCAATTAGTTATTGCAGGCTTACCTTCCCATTTTCCGTCTCTGAAGTCCCTTGATGCCTATCCCAACAACCTTCCGGTCCAACCGACTTCACTTATTGGACGTGAAAGGGAAGTAGCGTCCCTCATACAACTCTTACGCCGCGTAGATGTACGATTGGTGACCTTGACGGGTCCCGGAGGCACGGGTAAGACTCGCTTAGCCTTGCAGGTGGCAGCGGAATTGAGCGACCTTGAATGGCGTGGTATCTATTTCGTGGATCTGGCCCCCGTGAGTGACTCCAAGCAGGTCATTCCAATCATTGCTTCCACACTCGGCTTGCGTGAAGAGCGCAATCGATCTCCTCTGGAGTGTCTTAAGGAGGAAATAGACCAGAACGGACTGCTGCTGCTGCTGGATAACTTTGAGCAGGTGCTAGATGCGGCGGTGCATGTGTCAGAACTGCTTGTGGCATGCCCACAACTCAAGATAATGGTGACGAGTCGAGCAGTGTTGCGAGTGCGTGCTGAGTACGAGTTCGCAGTACCCACGCTCGCGCTCCCGGATTCAGCGCAGATACCGGGTCTCGAGGCACTTATGCAATATGAAGCGATAGCGCTGCTCGTGCAGAGGGCTCAGGCGGTTGCACCTGAATTCCGGTTGACAGATACGAATGCCCCAGCCGTTATGAAGATTGTCAGGCGTTTAGATGGACTGCCGCTGGCTATCGAACTGGCAGCTGCGCGTATGAAACTTCTTTCGCCGGGGGCATTACTTGCGCGCTTGAATCAGCCGCTGCAGGTGCTGACGAGTGGAGCGCGCGATGTCGCGGCACGCCAGCAGACACTGCGCAATACCATCGAATGGAGCTATAACCTTTTAGATGCGCAGGAACGAGCCCTCTTTCGCCTGCTTTCTGCCTTCGTAGGCGGCTGTACACTGGGAGCGATAGAGGCGGTCTATGGTGCGCTTGGTAATGCAACAGGATTGATCCTGGATATTGTAAACTCACTTGTCGATAAAAGCTTGTTGCAGATAAGGGAGCCGGGAAAAGGAGAAGAACCCCGATTCGCAATGTTGGAAACAATCCGCGAATATGGATTAGAGCTCCTGGTCGCGAGTGGAGAGTTGGAGCGCGTGCGCAAGGCTCACGCAATGTACTTTCTGGAACTGTCAGAAAGAGCAGACCTGGAACTCTCTGCTTCAGATTCTCCTGAGTGGTTGGATCGGTTGGAACAAGAGCACGATAATGTGCGAGCGGCCATGCACTGGTCATTAGAGGATATAGAGAGTAGTGAAGAGATCGCCTTGCGCATGGGAGGAGCATTGCGATCTTTCTGGTATGTGCGGGGTTACCTCAGTGAGGGATTGGACTTTCTGGAGCGTGTGATGGTGGGGCGCAATGAAGTGGGAGAGCCTGTGCGGGCAGCAGCCCTCTATGCTGCTGCCCGGCTATACGAGGTTCGAGGAGATTATGACCGTGCTGAGCCTTTCCTGGTCAAGAGCCTGGTGCTCTATAGGGGGCTTGGAAACCCGGAACGCATAGCCTATGCCCTGCACCTGCAGGCCGATATAGCCTGGAGGAGAGGCATTCTGGACATGGCAAGTACGTTGGCACAGGAGTCGCTCGCTATCTTCAGAGAATTGGACGACAGGGGAGCAATCGCAAGTTTGCTACTGCACCTGGGAGCATTGGCGGCAGATCAAGGCGAATATGCTAGAGCGTGCGAGTTGCTCGAAGAGAGCCTGGCTATCAATAGAGAACTGGGGGACAAGAGTAGTATTGCCGATTCACTTTTCAACCTGGCACGGGCATACTTTTTGTCTGGAAGCGAACTTGGAGCGGCGCGTGTACTGCTTGAAGAGAGCCTCTCATTCTTTCGCCAGTTAAATGATAAGGAGAGTATCGGCTACTGTCTCTGCCTCCTTGGGCTATTAACCCTCGAACAGGGAGACGTTACTACGGCGCTCTTGCTCGTCGAGCAAAGTGTGGCACTCTTCAAAGAGAGAAAGCAGGCACATGGAATGGCCTTGTCAACCTCCGCCATGGCTACGGTGATCGCTGCACAAGGCGACAACGCGGTAGCCTGTGCCTTTTACGAGGAGGCCTTAACCTTAGCGAGGAACGCGGGCGACAAGCTGATTATCGCCTCCGGACTGGAAGGCTTGTCGCGTGTGCTAACAGAGTTGGGTGAATACGAGAAGGCAGTACAACTTCGAGCTGCCTCGGAGACCCTACGCGAGGCCATAGGTGCCCCTATGCCAGCGGTCGAGCGTCGTGCAGATGATCATGCGGCGAAAGTCGCACACGAGGGGTTGGGAGAGGAGGCATTTGCTGCGGCATGGGATGAGTGGCGAGAATTGAAAGTGGAAGATGCACTTAACCGTATTGCTTAAGCCTACTTTTCTTTTGAGTGCACTACATCACCGCAACTAGTGCAATGCAAAGTCTCACGTTACAAATCTGCTAGCGGTTAGTTAATCCAACAACTGGGACTTAGCTGAGTATGCCTTTCAATAAATCTTTTCTGATCTCGTAAGACTCTTCGGCATCAACTAAAATAACGGTATCTATTTCTTGAGAGAACATTTCTTCTCTATTGTGGCTCAATGACTTGAGTACGCCTTTGAAGGGAACGGTGATCTGAGAATGGCCTATAAGTGTCTCAAAGTGATCATCAACAGCTCCTTTCCCCGCTGCATTTGCATAAACAAGAACAATCTCATTCTCGAATGCTCTTGTCATACATAACGCATTCACGAGTTTTACCTCGGAATCTGGATCATGAAATATGCCCTTCCCCGCATCTTCATAACACCAGTAGCTTGGGCAAATGACGATCTCTACTTTTTCCTTTACCATGGCCCTGAAAACTTCGGGGAACATCAAATCCCAGCAAATAATCAAGCCTACTCTGCCAAACCTGGTTTCAAAAACAGAAATGTTGCTTCCAGGGGTTATATAACTCCGCTCGGGAAGCCACAAATTTACTTTGCGATACCTACCCAGTATTTCTCCACTACGATCGATATAGTAGGTTGTATTGAAGAGGCCAGTAAAATCACCCTCGATAATAGAGCCAGGTACGATATCGATGTGATATTTTAATGCAAGTTTCTGGAAGAGAGAAATGTAATATCCGTCAAAGTCGGCATGCTCGCTTTTCCCATTAATTGGTCCAAGAATAAAATCTTCAGGGAACACAATAAGGTCGTTTTCAGTCGATGCTTCAGCTATGAATTGTTCGGCCTTTGCAAGGTTTTTCTGAGGATTAAACTGATCGATTGCAAATTGTACAACAGCTATTTTTAGGAACATTACTCCTCCCCAGGCTTTAGGAAGCCTGCTGATGTGTTATTTAGTTGGCATTGTGGCATTTGAATGTTCAGGGTAAATTGCTTTTCTGTCATTTCCCTATCTCTATTATATTGAAGCTGCGTTGAGCTTCATCAACAATCATCCTGGCAAGCACTAACGAAGAAGTTGCTGCTGGCGAAGGGGCATTGACGACATGTAATATATTCTCCCCATGGTGGATCAGGAAATCATCCAAAAGTCGACCATCTTTTGCAATTGCCTGAGCACGTACTCCACTCGGACCGGGCATAATATCATCCGATTTCAGATCTGGTATATAACGTTGTAATTCTTTAACATAAGCTGCCTTCACATAGTCGCGAAACATCTCTTCTAATCCCATTTTCCAATATCTAGCCGCCAGCTTCCAGAATCCCCTATTACCTAGAATCTCCATTATGTCCCCTGGATTGATCTTCCAGCGCTGGTAACCCTCGCGTGCGAATGCCATTACTGCATTCGGACCAGCCCACACCTCCCCGTTTATCCTGCGGGTGAAATGGACTCCCAAAAAAGGAAAGCCAGGATCAGGCACAGGGTAGATTAAAGCTCTCACCATATGGCGTTTCTCCGGACGCAACAGGTAATAGTCTCCTCGGAAAGGCAAAATGCGCACCTCAGACTCATGTCTGCTCATGTTACTAAGCTTGTCGGACTGGAGTCCTCCACAGGTAATGACATACGTGGCTTCTATTTCGGTGTGTGTGATCCGAATATTTGTATGGGTTTGTTTGCAGAGTAGCAAGATATGCGTGCCTTTGGTAGAAAGGGATGTGACTTTGCAACCTGTAATTATTTCGCCCTCACACTGTTCAATAGCATGTGCATAGGCATATGCTACTTTGACAAAATCGGTGATTCCGGTCCGCGGTGAATAAATGGCCTTAATACCGACAACATAAGGCTCTAGTTCGCGCAACCTTTCCTTCCCAATTAACTCTAAAGCCTGGACTCCATTAGCTATGCCTCGACGATACAAATCTTCAAGTCGGGGTAGTTCACTCTCATCCAAGGCAACAATGACCTTTCCACAGAGGTCATAAGGTATGCCCTGATCCCGGCAAAATTCCAACATAGCTTGATGGCCTGCTACACATGCTCTGGCCTTGAGTGAATCTGGAGTATAGTAAATGCCCGAATGGATGACCCCACTATTATGACCAGACTGATGAATGGCTAGAGCAGTTTCTTTTTCGAGCACAACTACACGTAGCCGGGGTTGGCGTATTAATAGTTCACGCGCAGTAGCAAGGCCGACTAGACCTGCCCCAACGATAGCTACATCGTAGTGAAGTAAGGCTGGATAACTTCTGCTAAATTCATGTTGTTCCATTTACTTGAATTCTTGCGCGCTATAGCCTCAAAACGAGTATGGAACTCATTGTTTGATGTAAAACAGGACATCTTATTCCTTGACAGGTTTCTCTGATTACTGTTTCTCCCAATCGCTGAGTAACGCCTTCGCAGCATTGTGGCCAGGGGCACCCATGACACCACCGCCTGGATGAACACCTGATCCGCACAGGTACAGGTTCTCAACGGGAGTACGGTAACGCGCACATTCTGGCGTAGGACGCAATGAAAAGAGCTGATCAGGCGTGATTTCACCATGAAAGATGTTTCCATTGGGCATTCCGTAACGCTGCTCGATATCAATTGGGCTAAGTACCTGGCAGTGAACGACAGAGTCAGCGAAATTAGGCGCAAACTCTGTCAAGGTCGCAATGATACGATTCGCCATCTCATTCTTGACTTCTTCTGACCACTCGCGTCCTTTGAGATGATAGGGAGCGTATTGGCAAAACATCGAAATAGTGTGGTAGCCCGTTGGAGCAACTGTAGGATCCGTAGCAGATTGCATGTAAGCCTCAATGTATGGCTTTTGCGAAAGTTCACCTCGCGCGGCATCTTCGTACGCCTCTTGCACCCAATCTGGAGTTGGGGAGATATCCAGTGATCCTGAATGCTGTAAGCCAGGTGTTGTGCCAGGAAGGCACTTGAAGCCAGGCAACTCCTTGAGTGCTATGTTGAGCTTGATCACAGCGCTATCAGTCTTGAAATGTGAGATACGTTTAAGGAAGTCTTTATCCAGCTCTGCATCAGTGCAGAATTGTAAGAAAGTGCGCTTAGGGTCCGCATTCGACAAAACGGCTTTGGCTCGCAACTCCTCCCCGCTTTCAAGGCGCACGCCTTCAGCGCGCCCATTGTGGACAAGGATTTTCGATACAGGAGTATCAGTGCGAATTACTGCGCCATGTGCCTCTGCAGATGCAGCTAGAGCAAAGCTAATACGACCCATGCCACCTCGAACGTAGCCCCACATACCCTGTACTCCGTTCACCTCCCCGAACATGTGATGCCACATGACATAAACGGAGCCAGGAGTCTTAGGTCCGATGAATGAACCAATTACACCTTGACCCGCAAAAGCAGCTCGGAGATAATCGGATTCAAAATAGTCGGCCAACATGTCATAAAGATTGCCGAACATCAAATAGCGATAAATTTCCTCATCTTCACCGCGAAAGCGTGCAGCAAGATCAGCCACACTTGGAGGCTCTTCAAGCAAAATAGGGTTGAGTATCTCCGAGGCACGATCAAAGAATTGTAGGAATTTGGGATAAGCCTCAGCATCATGCGGTGAGAGTTTGCGAATATTCTCAACAGTTTTTTCAGTACTTGCACGGAAAAAAAGATAGTTACCATCCTGGTAAGGAACAAACATCTGGGGATCTTTTACATAAGCATCAAAGCCGTAGCGGTGAAGTTCCAGATCACGAATTATCTCAGGACGCAACAGACTTACGACGTAGGCACATGGTGACATGGTAAAACCTGGAAAGGGTTCTTCGAGTGTACAAGCCCCTCCAACGCGATCTCGTTGCTCAAGTACAACGACTTTTTTCCCAGCTCGGGCAAGATAACCTGCTGCTACAAGTCCATTGTGTCCTGCCCCAATAATGATTACGTCAATTTGCTCAGTCTGATTTGCCATAATGGTCGTCCTTTCAGGAAATATGACAGCTTGCCTGAGTTTAGTATATCATATAGATCTTGTAGAGCTTGGGGAAATGTATTAGAGTATGAATGTGTTAATGTATTCCGGGTATAAAAAGTTTCAATTCTGCTGATTGCCCGGAGCTTTTCACTTTATTTAAAATTCAATTATAGGAGAAAATTGTCATGAGTAGTCAATATCGTATCTGCCATAATTGTGGAGCATCGTTGGCTCCGGGCGAAACACATTGCACTCGCTGCGGAGTTCCATACGTTGAGCCTATCCTTCAAAAGCCTGATGAATTTGAGCCCTTTCCGCCTGATCAAGCGAATGCTTCTGGTCAGACTGAGCCTTATGAAGTTCAGCCCCAGCAACCCGTAGTTTTGCCTCCTTCCCAACAGCAAGCGCCCTATCCTCCTCAAGGTCAAGGCTATGAACAACCTTCTCCACCTTCACCTTATGCTGCTAGTGGTTATAATCAGCAGGCGCCAGGTCAGGTTGGAGGACCACCTCAACCTCCGGAGTCTGATACCACGCAAGGGCTAAATATCAGCCTGATTATTGGTCTCGTAGTCGCTGTCTTGTTACTGGTATTGCTTGTTGGTGGATTATTTTTTGTTCTGGCACAAAGGAACAATACTGTACCTGCAGTGACTCCTACACCTGGAGTTACCCCAACATCAACCCCAACAGCCACACCCGGCACGACACCAACGTCTACATCGGTACCATTCCAGGTAACTACTATTAATTTGTCAGTTAAACCTCTCACGGTCGATGGTAAGTCTTGTGGTACACAAGATACCTTTACTTACACAGCTACATTTAACGTTCTTCCCAAAGGACCTGGAGGCGCCGTACAATTTACGTATACTACTGACGGTGGACGTACCAGTAAGACAGGAGTTGTTCAATTTAGTCCGGGACAAACCAGCATGCAGTTTCAGTTTCCGGCTTCCGGGACATTAGAATTGAATGGAGCTTTCCCAGGAGCTGGACAGGTTACAACTACAAGTCCAAATACAATATCTTCGCAAGCGGTTACACCTTCGGGTGCATGTACTCCTGTAACTGCAACGCCGTAGAAGATCTCGTATTACATGTACGTTAAGGGGTAGTTACGTATGAATATCAGGCCCTATGGCGACACAGCTAACGATGGAATAGTGCAACTTTCTTTCACTCTTCCGCTGCCATTAAGCGCTCGTGCACATGAGGCGGCACGGCGCTATGCAATGCTTATGGGTATTAGTAACCCATTGGTAGCACATGCTGAAAGCATCGATAAGGAATTTACTTTCTTTGTCATTTATGGGGCCTGTTTGCATACAATTGATCCAGAACACATTCAGGTTGACGATCTGGCACACAACGAATTAGATTTCCATGAAGTCAATGAACTAATCGAAAAATACCTTGGCCGGCAGGTGGTTGTGATTGGAGCAGCCATCGAAAGTGATGCGCATACTGTAGGTATCGATGCAATTTTCAACGCAAAGGGATTCGCAGGAAACTATGGACTGGAGCGTTTCCCAACATTTCAAGCATTGAATCTTGGAGCGCAAGTTTCCTGTGAAGCTTTATTACGGCGAGCAGAGGAAGAAAAAGCGGAGGCTATACTCGTTTCACAAGTGGTGACACAGAAAAATGTGCATATCCATAACTTGACCAAATTGATTGAATTGGCTGAGGCTGAAGGCGTGCGACAACGCTATCTCTTTATTGTTGGTGGACCGCGCATTTCAAATGCTTTTGCAAAGGAGCTTGGCTATGATGCTGGTTTTGGGCCAGGTTCTACTGCGATCTCAGTTGCGAGCTATATCGCACAAGAGTTAGTAGCTCGTCAAAAGTAATCTGTTACAGCATTAAAGTCTCCTCTAAGAAGCATTTTCATGATTCATGCCTCAATATGCCTTCATTGACATGGAAACAACGATATTGTGTAGAAGTGTGAGAGTATCTAAGTAGTCATGCTTTACGTGTAATGGTGTATGGGGTATGGTGCCCTAGCATGATGAAAGGAGTTTTTCTATGTTAGAGAACGAAGGCGAAATAGTTGAAGAGCAGCCACAAGTAATAGTGCAGGCTGATCCAGAAGAGTTAGTAGGAAGAGAACTAGTAGAGCATCCTGAAATTTTGGAGGCAGCTGCGGAACGAAAAATGCGCAAATTTACTCCTAGTGGTTTGATAGTTTTGCTTGTTGGAGTCGTACTCATTGCACTGGGTCTTTTCATCCATTCTGGAGAATATACTATGGGAGGCTTTATTGCGGGGGTAGGTGTAATAGTAGTAATTATTGGGATGTGCAGAATATTAATTGGTTTGATCAAGCCTATTGTTCCTAGCCAGCTATTGCGAAGGCGATACTAAATCATCAACTAATTGCTGTAGAGTAACAAATCTGTACCCACGGCTTTTTAGAATCGCAATGATAATAGGTAATGCTGCTACTGTTTGTGCCCGATTTCCTCCTCCATCGTGTAAAAGGAGGATAGCCCCATCGCGAGCATAATGTAGAATTCTACCGACAATGACATTCACTCCAGGTAAGTTCCAATCTTGAGCTGATCCATCCCACAAAACAGTAGTATAGTGTAGATTTCTGGCTTGCGCTAAGACAGTATTGTTTATTGCCCCATAAGGTGGTCGAAAAAAAGTTGGTCGTACTCCGATTGTAGCTTGAATAATATTGGTAGTGGAAGTTAGCTGTGACTGGATAGCCTGCGCTGAGAAATAGGTCAGGTTTGGATGTGACCAACTATGATTGGCTACTACGTTCTCCTGAATATACTCCTGACGAACGATATTCGGATAATCTGCGACCAGATAGCCAACATCGAAAAACGTAGCCTTTACTCCATATTGTTTTAGAATGGCGAGAACTTGAGGTGTATAGTACGGATTTGGTCCGTCGTCAAATGTCAATGCGATTTCTGGAATATGGCTATTACCATTGAAAAGCGGGTAGTTTAATGTTGGAGCGTTTACCGTTGTTTGTGTGGAGATTGCAGTTGGCTTTGAGATTGCTTTGTGTGTAAATACCTTGCTAACAGTATGTAAAGTTCCGGGAGTTTTCGGATGTATCGAGGATGATGTCTTTTCCCAATATGAGTAGCTGGTGAGTGTAAACGACCCAAGCATTAGAAGGATGGCACTTAGCAGCAAAATAAACATGACCCGCTTATTGAATTTCCTGGAGGGTCGATCCCTACTTATTTCGCCGTGTATGTTAGATGTATTCATACTATGAATACTCTCTTTTCTGCTCAAGATTTGATCAAGCATGACCAGAGGATAAAACTTGAGTGCAAGTTCTCTTTAAGGGCCCGTTGGATGATAGAAATCCGCAAGAAAACAGTGAGAACTCTGCATGCTATGCGGTTTATTCTATTATCGCTAACGAGTATATCATATTTCCGATGAAGAGCAAAAATAGGTGAGGTTTTAGCATATAAACTCGAAAGAAACTAGCCGAATACCATTCTACGTTACTTGTGCTAACTTTCTGACGTTCTTTTTTAGGAGTATCTTTTACTCATTTATGCCAAATTAGCGACATGAATTCTTTCATTTTTAGGAGACAATAGCATGCTAAAGCAGAGCTGGTATTTGATTTGGCGACGCAGGTACCCGGTACGCAAGCTAAATAATACCAATTTGATGCTTATGCTGTGTTACATGCTGCTTTTTTTCTCAAGTTGCTCTAATCCATTAATTGGTTTTGATTCCGCCACTATAGCACACCCAACTCCTACTCTCTCCAAAACATCAATCACCCCCTCTCAGACTGGAATCCGGGCAGATAGTAATGTTGAAAGCCCATTAAAGGTTGAACTGGCTAAAGTACAGCAGATAATGGCAGGAATGACGCTTGATCAGAAACTAGGACAGTTACTTATTGTTGAATATCTGGGGAATAGTTATGCTGGCAGAGAACTTCAATATATGGTAGCGAAACAATATGTGGGTGGGTTTTTGTACCAGGAGAGTAATCATAACTTTGAGCCGCCATATAACAACATCAGTAATGTAGCTGATTTTTCGCACCAAACGATGAGCGATGCACAAATTCCTTTGCTTATTGGAACTGATCAAGAAGGCGGCCTTGTCAATAGGTTATATGTGTTCCATGGCTATGTGCCTTCAGCAGCTGAAATGGGTGCATTGGGGAAACCACAGATTGCTTATAGTCAAGGGGCTTTGGCTGCAAAGTGGATGCAACAATTGGGCATAAATACTGATCTCGCTCCGGTTGTCGATGTGCATACAGTCGATCCTCCAGTTCTGGAATCACGCATGTTTGGAAGTAATCCACAAGCAGTTGCTACATATGCTGGAGCGTACTTAAATGGTTTGCAGCAGAATAACGTCGTAGGCTGCCTAAAACATTTCCCTGGACTCGGGGCCATAACATCGGATCCACATTCCGGGTTACCGACAGTTAATAGAAGTCTGGCGGATTTAGAGAATGTCGACCTTGCTCCATATAAATTAATGATCCAGAAATATCATCCAGCGATGATAATGTCTACGGATGTAATGATGCCGGCAATTGATCCGATATTGCCAGCCGAACTTTCTCCAAAAACTATCAATAATCTTCTTCGAAATCAATTAGGATATGATGGAGTGGTGATTACCGATGGCCTTTATATGCAGGGTATCAGTAAAAGCTGGTCATTGAGCCAGGCTGCTGTACTCTCAATCATTGCTGGCGATGATCTGGTTGAGGGACCATATAGCGCTGATCAGGTCGCAGCTGTAGTGACAGCACTCATACAGGCTCTGCAGCAGGGCATGTTGACCATGGTACGTGTAAATCAGTCAGTGCAGCGAATTTTGCTTATGAAAGTCCAATACGGTATCATCAAGTGACATTATAAAAGTGCGCGTAAGGGTGATAGAATCTTTTCGCTCAGCATGGCGTACCAGGGGCGTTTCAGCCATTGTTCGAGCGTCAATTGAAATGAATTAGATTTGTCACATTCAAAAAGCTCTTCCATTTGATGAGCTAACTTTTTGTTGTAGACTTCTACATTGATCTCGTAATTGCCAACGGAACTAAGTCGGTCAAGGTTGGCGGTTCCTATAGTTGACCATTCCCCATCAATTGTGCAAGTTTTAGCATGCAGCATATTGTGATAGCCAAAAACCTGAATGCCTGCTTTAAGACATTCTGAGAAATGGCCACGTGTTAACCAATCAACGACAACATGGTTTGAAATCCATGGTACGAGTATCTCAACAATCACGCCACGCTTTGCAGCAGCTTTAAGAGCGCCTAATAAAACCCTATCAGGAACAAAGTAAGCATTAGAGAGTAGAATAGAGCGTTCTGCTTTGTCAATGGCTTCGATGTACATATCGCGAATAGGAAAAGTGAGCCTTAATGCGCTGGTTCCACGAAGATTAATGAGGGGATCGAAACGCCTGGTGTAGTGCCGTGAAATGCGATCCTGATCAGGAGTATGTTGATTCCAAAAGTCGATGAATGATTGAGCGAGATGGGCAGTAGCTGGACCATTCATGCGTAGATGTGTATCTCTCCAGCTTGTTTCGTAGAGGCTGCCCAGATTAAAACCACCTATAAAACCAATTGAATCATCTATGACAAGTATCTTGCGATGATCCAAGGCATAGCGTCGAGGATCAAAGATATGCCATGGTCTATTAAATGACTGGTATTTCAGAACCTGAATATTAGTAGGAAAAACCTTAAATTCGCTAGGTACTACTGTATTGGCAAAGCTATCAAAAATCACGTAAACATCCACACCCTGGTTGGCTTTGCATATGAGTTTCTGCTTGAACTCTTGACCTACCCGGTCATCTTTCCAGATGTAGGTTTCAAGATAAATATTCTTTTGCGCAGTATCGATTGCGTTTAGCATCGATTCATACAAGTCATGTCCATAATCATAAATCTGGACAGTATTCTCTCCTATTACTACTTCTTCTGGGGATAGATGAGGAAAAGTTTCTTTATGTCTGTTTTGCCTGCGTATCAAGGATATGACTTCCAGGATGAGTACAACCACAGCCTGTAGGGTAATCGCAAAGCCTAAAATCTCCAATAAGGTGCGCTTTATGGAAAATTTGCGAGGACGTATTAAGAGTAATGTTTTAGCCCAAATATTCTTGATGCTTTGCATTTCAGCTTTTCCAATTGCAATAGTTCTCGTATTTCGTTTGGCCAGGAGAGAACGATCACATTTATATCTTTGATACCTGGTGCAATGGTTATTCTACTCACTTTCATAGTAATGTTGCAAGTTCATAGTATCCCAGCCTCAGGTCTGGCGAATGGTCGCCGTAGCTTAATCGGACTACTTGTTCCTTCGGGGATCTGGCCATTCATTCCAGATCTCATGAGAGGAGTTGCGGAGGCTATAGAACAAACTCCATATGAACTAGTTCTCTGCAGTGTCAATAAGGAGGACCTCAAAAAAGGCAATAGCGACGTTGTCAATCGAGTATTTGCAACACAGCTTACTGGGGATAATAGGCCGTCGGCTACATCATCTTCGAGAACGAGAGGAGATGTAGATAATGGAAAGAATCATATTAGTGACAAGCCTTTCCGCATTCAGCTCGCTACTCAACTTATAGTGCGTGGATCCTGTGGATCTGGAGATCAAATTTCGATCGTAACGACTCAAGATCAGAAGCTTCATTGAGGAGGTATCTTGGCCTGACCTTTTAGGATTCAAGCTTCTCCAAAATGTAGTCCACAAGCCCGCGGATGTGTTGTTCTAGAGACGTATATATACCACCATGTTCAAAAGCTCGCGATGCCATGCTCTTTTGAGTCATCTCACATACTTCCCAATCTTGTAAGTTTACAAGATGGAGTACTTCGACGACATCCATTGGATCAAAATCTGACTTACTTATTTCTTCTGAATCGAATAACCAGTCACAAGTAACGCGGGTAAGCTCTGGCCCCAGAGGGAAGAAGGTGTCGATAACCGCATGGTCGCTCAATAAATTCAAGAATACATTGGGCATTAGTAAGATTCCATAATAGCGGCGTAGATCTTCAGGAAGAAGACCCGGAAGAGGTGGACGGCTAGCTTTGCCTGTAATGGTGAATGCTTCAATATTGTCAGCTATCTCTGTGCCTTCACCGTTGAAATCAATCCATGAGGCGCGAAATGCTGGAAGAAGATCACAAAGTTCTGGATGCATAGGGCCACAATGATAACATTCGAGGGTGTTCTCAAGCACTAATTTCCAGTTGGCATGGACATCGTACGAAATCGATTTACCAACTTTGAGTTGACCTAAATTGTAGCGTTCATATGGTGCCGTACCAGCAAATGTATGTACAACGGGATCATTGATCTGGTCTTCAAAGGAAGGAGGCGTTTCGGAAAGATTGAGCCAGATAAGTCCCTCCCAGGCTTTCAAAGCGACGGGAAAGAGGCCATAAGTAGTTCGATCAAACTCTGACTCACGTAGTACATTAGGCGCACCAATGAGTTGACCATCCAACCCATAAGTCCATGCGTGGTAGTGACACTGGATTGAGCCTTTCAGATGCCCCGATTGCTGATTACATAAGCGAGCTCCCCTATGACGGCAGACATTTAGAAAAGCCTGTAACCCGCTACTTTTATCACGAACAATGATGATGCTTTCGCCTGCAAGTGTGACTACTTGATAAGAACCTGGTTCAGGCAGTGCGTCAGCACGACAAGCATACACCCACATTTTGCTAAAGATGTGTTCTTGTTCTTGAGCGTATACGGCGGGTTCATAATAATAACGACCTGGAAATGTGGATGTAAAAGGCGATTTGGCCTGGAGAGCTGTATTCATAGATGAAACCTCGTAGTAATACTTTCTAACCCGAGAGGGTATACTAACTCATCTGTTCTTTGTAAAGAATAACCTGGAATGTAAATGAAACACAAGCGGAATCTTGAGTGCTTGAGTGTTGATAGAGTGGATATTGGCCAATTAAAAGGGTCAGATGCTAGATTATATGCTAAGCAAAAAGGGCTTGTAGGAGGTGACGACAAGTCCTTTTTGCGAGTGAATAGTTGCAGCCAAATGACTGAAAGCAACTGAGATTGAACCATATTTTTGTCACTCTGAGCGTTCTGCAAGCCAGGAGTCAATGTGTGGCCAGGTAAATTTCAGTGCCCCACTTCCTGCCATCATTCCGATATGGCCTCCCTTTACCTTCAACAGGAACTGATCCTGGCTGCTGACCTTTCTCATTATGCTCTCTGATTGGCATGGCGGCGAAATATGATCACCCAGTGCGATCACATTGAGCAAATTGGCGCGGATACGGCTGAGGTCTACTCGTTCACCACGAATGACCATCTTTCCTTGAATTAGTCGGTTCTCCTGGTAAAGTTCCTTGATAAGCTGCAGGTATGTTGCTCCAGCCATTGGTATGAGATCAGTGACCCAGGTGTTCATGGCATGCCATGATTCAACGATACGAGGGTTATCCAAGTTGTCCCACAGTGTCAAGTAGGAACCGATATAGTTTTCGACAGGCTTAAGTGCCTTAGCACCATAGTCAATCATTTCGCCCGGCACATTACCGAAAGCGGTAACAATTTTACCGGGATCGAAACTTTTGTCGTTGACCCAGCGTACAAAGCCTCCAGCCTTCTTATCCGTGAAATCCAGAGGTGCTGTCAGAAGCAAAAGGTTTTTGAGACCATCATCTGGTCGCAGGGCGGCATAGATCGTCGTAAGGATCGCGCCAATGCACCAGCCCAACATGCTAAACTCTTGGCTGCCCGATACGGCTTTCACCTTGCGGATGACGCGTGTGAGGTAATCCAGCACATAATCATCGAATTTCAGATCTTTGTCATCGAGACCAGGTACTCCCCAGTCGAGCAGGTAGACATCATAGCCTTGTTTGACCATGTACTCGATAAAACTGTTGCCTGGTCGCAGATCGAGAATATATGGTTTGTTCATGAGTGCAAAGACGAGTAACAAGGGAACCTTGTGCCGCTGCTCGGCAGGTACAACGGGAATGTAGCGGTACAGCTTGGCTTTGTTCAGTGTCCAGATTACTTGTTTCGGTGCCTGGGCAACCAAGGCTCGGCTGGTCGTGACCTTCAATAAGGTACGGTAGTTCTCCTCTATCTGTTGCAGTTCGCTCTGGAGATCTTCTGGTGTCGAGGGTAAGTGTGATGAAGCCATTAATGTTCTCCCTTTGCTTTGTGTTGCGCCGCATCTGCTTGTGAAGTGCTAGATACGCCAGCATTTTTGCCTTTCATTTTGGCAGCACGCGTTTCACCAGAAGCGTGAGCGCCATTACCGCCATTATTAGGACGTGTGTGAGTCGTTGCTGGTACGTCAGCACTATGGTTCGAAGCAGAGAGAGTCTGCATGGTGTGTAGGATGTCATCGAGTTTGGCATCCTGATCGTCCATGCGCATCTCTATGTTGGTCAGACGCTCAGCCAAACTTGTCACATCAGAACGCATCGGCATATTTAATCCAGTCAGTACCTGGGTCATAGTCATGTCGATAATGCGTTTCATTGGCTGCGACATGGTCAAATAGGTATCTAACCATTGTCCTGTTGCCTGACTGTACTCGTCTGAATTGACCATGTCAATCATCATCTTTGACCAACTCTCCATGCTGGTATCCCGCATCGATTTCCAGTTTTTCAAGTTGACATCCCACATAGTATTCATAGTTTCAAACAAATCAAGTGAATTGGTGGATTCTGGTTCATTGCTCATTGTATATAGTGGTTCCTTTCCTTCAAATTAGCTTTTCTCTCAAGAGTGACGATGGTCGAAGCGGGTTAGACCGCATTTGAATGATCTCTGTAACCAACAGTGCAACACAGTATCCCCAAATGTATTGAATGACCATTAAGTGTATCTCTGGTGATCATCCGCTACTCCAGCGTCGATCGCACAGGTACAACAGACATTACACACGACACACTTGTTGTAGCACTGGATGCCAATTAACGCTAACAAAATTGGCATCCAGCGTGAAAGAGCGCATTTGCGCTTACAAGGCTTCAAAGATGGCCGCGATGCCCTGACCTCCTCCGATACACATGGTGACAAGTGCGTATCTGCCCTTGATGCGCCGGAGTTCGTACAAAGCCTTCACCGTTAAGATGCAACCTGTCGCACTGATAGGATGACCAAGCGAGATCCCACTCCCGTTCGGGTTTGTGCGATCGGGCGGCAAGTCCAATTCTCGCATGACTGCCAGAGCTTGAGCCGCAAAGGCTTCATTGAGTTCAATTACATCCATGTCTTTGATGGCCAGATTGGCTCGTTCAAGCACCTTGCGCACGGCTGGCACTGGTCCGATGCCCATATATTTCGGATCTACTCCAGAATGTGCGTAGGCTACCAGCCGCCCTAATGGATGCAATCCACGTTGCTTTGCTTCATTGGCTTCCATCAACACCACTGCTGCTGCTGCGTCGTTGATGCCCGAGGCATTACCGGCAGTCACAGTCCCGTCACCTTTGAATGCCGGGCGCAATTTTGCCAGCTTCTCCAAGGCCGTGTCTGCCTTGACATGTTCATCTGTGTCAAAGACCACGGTCTGTCCTTTGACCTTGCTTTCAATTGGCAAGATTTGCTCCTTGAAATACCCCGCGGCGATGGCTGCTGCTGCACGCTGGTGGCTCTGGAGTGCTAACTCGTCCTGAGCCTGGCGCGTGATGCCCCACTTCTCTGCTACATTCTCAGCGGTAATGCCCATATGACAGTCATCAAATGGATCACTGAGACCTCCAAGCATCGAGTCAATCACCTTCCCATCACCCATGCGCTGTCCCCAGCGTGCTCCCGGGAGCCAATATTGGCTGCGGCTCATCACTTCAGCTCCGCCACCTATAGCCACTGTAGTATCCCCCATATAAATGGTCTGGGCTGCTGAAACAATGGCTTGCAAGCCGCTCCCACATAGACGGTTAAGTGTTAAAGCGGGTGTTTCGACGGGAATACCGCCGTTCACAGCGGCCACTCGAGCAAGATACATGTCGTGAACGTCGGTGTGAATCACATTTCCGAAAACCACATGCTCCACGTCTGCTGGGGCGATTCCCGCCCGCTTAATTGACTCACGGACAACTGCAGCTCCCAATTCGGTTGGAGGCTTGTCCTTTAAACCTCCGCCAAAGTCTCCAATGGCGGTGCGCACGCCGCTCAAAACGACGACTTCTGGTTGTGCCATGTTCTTTTTTCTCCTTCTGCTCTGCTTCTTTTGGCGTTCCGCCTGACTGCGAAGCTGTAAAAGCGCCAGCGCTCGAGGCGGGACGGATTGGTGCTACTCAGAACGATTACTGCATGTAAGCTCCACCATTCATATTAAGGGTTTCGCCGGTGTAATACTCACCATCGACGATGAGGTAGTGTACAGCACGGGCTACCTCCCGAGGTGTGCCGGCTCGACCGAGGGGTATCCGAGCCAGGATCGCCTCCTTCGTCTTAGCTGGAATCGCCTCGAACATCTCTGTTGCAACGTACCCTGGACAAATAGCGTTGACTGTTACATTGTAGCGAGCCAGTTCAAGGGCTGCCGTTTTAGTGAAACCAATGATGCCAGCTTTGGCGGCAGCATAGTTAGCCTGGCCGTAGCTGCCCGTTTCAGCATTCATGGAGCTAATGTTGATGATTTTGCCGCTCTTCTGCTGCATAAAATGGGGGATCGCTGCTCTCACCGTATAGAAGTAACTGCTCAGGTCAGCCTTAATGACGGTATCCCAGTCATCTGGGGAAAGATTTTTCATCGTGCGGTCAATGTTGATTCCAGCATTATTGACGAGCACGTCTATCCTGCCAAACCTCTGAAAAGTTTCCTCGATGAGCCTGGCGGCCTGCGCTGGATCTGATACGTCGGCCTGAATCGCGATCGACTCTGAACCACTTTGCTTTAAATGTGCTATCACATCTTCGGCAGCCTCCTTACTTTGGTGATAGTTCACTATTACTTTGGCTCCAGATTGACCAAGTTCTTCCGCAATGGCACGACCAATGCCCCTGGATGATCCTGTGATTACAGCAACTGCTCCATCCAATGATCCCATTTGTAACTCCTTTCCATTTGTAGTAGCGCAATCCCTTGTGATCCATAACTAATACACAAAAAACTACGAAAAAACACCTACACTTCGGAAAAAGGATACCCTTGTCTTATCACAAACGCATCACAGAGAAGCAAATGAGCATCACTAAAGAATCACAATAAAAATTGTGACTACTCGCACCTAATCTCAACTAAATAGTAACTCACAGCAAGGGAGGTCGGGGCTGATGCTCCGACCTCCCTTGCTGGCAAGATCGTTGGATACAACATTACTTAGTAGCTGTATGAACGGTCTGCCTTTCATGATGGGTAGCCTTTTCGGCTGTTCCCATACCCTGACGAGCCATCTTGTGAGTGGTATCTACTCCCTGAGTAACTAATGACTCGACAGTTTCCATTGCCCTTTCGTAATAGCGGAACGGTGAGGGGAAGAAGCCCCTATAGGCATCCCAAGTCCCACTTGCTAGCACTCCGAACGCCTCCCGCTGCTTGCGTGATTGATCGGTTAGGGTCTGCATAAGTGTGCGAGTGCCCTCTACGTGACTCCTAAGCACCTCGGTTCCATTCTCGAGAACGCCCTGGACAAACTTTAAATTTCGCTCCTGAGAAGCAACAACACTATCAGCCACCGACTGGAAGAGAGGCTGGTCCTTTTCAGACTCTCCCATGAGCTTCTCCATCACGGTGCGAGTGCCCTCTGCATAGCTCTTGAAAAGCTCTACCTCATCTTCAAAGATGCTCTGAACAAATTTCCAATTTCGCTCCTGTGCCGCAACAGCGCTATCGGCAATCACCCGGTTCGCTTCGCGTACTGACTCGCTCAGTTCCTCAGTTGCCTCGCTGACTTTATCTTCATACTTAGCCATTATCTTTCTCCCTTTCATGCTTGCAGTTACCCGCAAAACTCTACTACAATCAATCTTCATAATTCCCGACCTGATCTTCAAGCACGGACTCGCCAGCCTAGATCTGGTTCACAACGCTTCAGATGCTTATTCCTCTCTGTTTACACCTGATCCTTTTTCACCCTCGGAGTGTTTTTCCCTCGGAGTAGGTTGACCGGTATAGATCCGGAAGAACGTATCCATCATCCTCTGATATTGATTCAGAGACTGTGCCCAGTAGTTTAGATAAGCTTCACCAGCATCCGTGATTGAGTAAACACGGCGGGCGGGCCCTCCCTCAGAAGTATCCCAACTGGAACTCACCATCCCATCTTTTTCCATCTGCCGTAACGTTCGATAAAACGTGCCAGGGTTCATGGCGGCTAAACCGAAGTTTGACATCTTCTCCATCAATTCATAGCCGTAGGAACTCCATTGTCTCAACATCAAGAGAAGGACAGGCACTAACCAGTTCTTCGACCAGGCTTCGTTCGCCAAGTTGTATCTTCCGTTGTCTCTGTTTTCCTCTGTCATATCGCACCCAAATGCATTTAGTTACGTATATGCTTCCTTTCAGATTATTGATTTAACATCTATATGCATTTTACACTTATATGCTAAATGTGTCAAGGGGCATTGAACACTATCTGCTCACAATTGTATCACAATCAATGTGATTGAAACTTTAAGGGAATATTCAGCACGTGAAATTCATGATTAAGTGCTTCATTTTA
>Ga0209048_10001847_pt1 | contig 21405 bp, 17 predicted proteins | sample FrelakmetCRP12CR_FD_187146 | JGI IMG/M metagenome (GOLD analysis project Ga0209048, IMG submission 187146) | Freshwater lake sediment microbial communities from the University of Notre Dame, USA, for methane emissions studies - CRP12 CR (SPAdes)... | ecosystem: Environmental > Aquatic >... | reverse complement strand
AGAGGTCAGCCAAGTCTACGCGGGACAGGCTGTCGTCGACGGACTCCTTGGTCATTGGCCGATGAACGAAGGCGGTGGAACCACGCTTTACGACACCAGCGGTCAACAGCATCATCTAAAACTTGAAGGGAACCCCACGTGGGTGGACGGACGGCCGGACGTGGTTACAAAACCTTCCCCGACAACACGTCCAGCGGACGACCTTTGAGACGGCTTGACACGCACGCGCAAAGGAGTAGCGTTGCCTCGAAAATGTTCGCTGGGGGAGCTCGCGAGGGCTGAGATAACCCGGAGCCGGGTGACAGATGTTGGTGGGCGCGTGGCCACTGTCCCGGTTTCCGGTTAAACCCCTTGAACCTGTCGGGTAATTCCGGCGAAGGGAAGCGACGGTGGATCAGCGGAGTCGCCGTAATTCTTCGCGGAATTACGGCGTTTCTTTTGGACCGGACCATGACACAGCGGCCATCCTGCGGTTTCGACGGTAATTTTCCCGGCACGCGCAAAGTGTACCTGGATGGCCGGCAGACCGGCGTGCGCGTGCCGTTCCGCGAAATTTCACTGGCCGGCCGCCGGCGCTTGCGTCTGTATGACACCAGCGGCCCGTGGACGGATCACCGTTGCCGGCTCGATGTGCGCACGGGACTGCCGCCGCTGCGGCTGCCCTGGATCGAGGCGCGCGGCGATACGGTGGCCGTGCAACACCGCGCCACGGACTGTCCTCACGCGCACTTCAGTCATCCCATCCGCCGGGCCCGGACGGGCGCCGCGGTTACGCAGTTGGCCTATGCCCGCCGCGGTCTTGTCACGCCGGAGATGGAGTTCGCGGCGCTGCGCGAGAACGGCGGCCGGCCGCCGATCACGCCGGACCATGTCCGCCGGGAAATCGCAGCCGGCCGCGCCATCCTGCCGGCCAACATCAACCATCCGGAAAGCGAGCCGATGCTCATCGGCCGCCGGTTCCGCGTGAAGATCAACGCCAACCTCGGCAATTCCGCCGTGGCGTCGTCCATCGAGGAGGAAGTCGAGAAGATGCGCTGGGCGACGCTCTGGGGCGCCGATACGGTCATGGATCTCTCCACGGGCTCGCAGATCCGCGCCACGCGCGAGTGGATCCTGCGCAACGCGCCCGTGCCGGTCGGGACCGTGCCGATCTACGAGGCCCTCCGCCGCGCCGGCGGCGAACCGGCGGACCTGACGTGGGAGCTCTATCGCGAGGTCTTGATCGAACAATCCGAACAAGGGGTGGATTATTTCACCATCCACGCCGGCGTGTTGCGCCGCACCCTGCCGCTGGTCCGTCGCCGCCGGCTCGGCATCGTGAGCCGCGGCGGCGCCATCCTGGCCACGTGGTGTCAGGCGCATCGCCGGGAGAATTTTCTCTACACGCATTTCCGCGACATCTGCGAAATCCTGCGCGCCTACGATGTTGCTTTTTCGCTCGGCGACGGGCTGCGTCCCGGGTGCATCGCCGACGCCAATGACGAGGCGCAGTTCGCCGAACTCGAGACGCTCGGCCGACTGACCCGGATCGCCTGGTCGCTCGATTGCCAAGTCATGATCGAAGGCCCCGGCCACGTGCCGCTGAACCTGATCGCGGAAAACATGGCGCTGGAACGCAAGTGCTGCCATGACGCGCCGTTCTACACCCTCGGCCCGCTCGTCACCGACGTCGCCCCCGCCTACGATCACATCACCAGCGCCATCGGCGGCGCCCTGATCGCCGCGCACGGCTGCGCCATGCTCTGCTACGTCACGCCCAAGGAACACCTCGGGCTGCCCAACCGCGACGACGTCAAGGCTGGCGTCATCGCCCACAAAATCGCCGCCCATGCCGCCGACCTGGCGCGGGGCTTCCCTGGCGCGCGCGATTGGGACGACGCCATGAGCGCGGCCCGCGGGACCTTCCGCTGGGAGGACCAGTTCCGGCTCGCGCTCGATCCGGCCACCGCCCGCCGCTACCACGACGAGGCGCTGCCGGCCGCCCGCGCCAAGTCCGCCCGGTATTGCAGCATGTGCGGCCCCGCTTTCTGCTCCATGAAACTGAGCCGGAAAGTTTGCCGCCAATCATGACTCATCACTCATCACACGTTGTTCCCCGGCCCATCGTCTGGACCATCGCCGGCAGCGATCCGGGAGGGGGCGCGGGGATTCAAGCGGATCTCAAGACCATGACCGGCTTGGGCGTGCATGCCTGTACGGTCATTACTGCATTGACCGTACAGAACACCACCGGCGTCTTCCGCGTCGCGCCGGTAGCGCCCGATCTGTTGCGCGAGCAACTGGCCGCGCTGGCCGCCGATCTGCCGCCCGCCGCCATCAAGATCGGCATGCTGGCGACGGTTGAGCACGTGCGGATCGTCGCCGAATTTCTGCGGCAGACCGACGCGTTCGTCGTCTGTGATCCGGTCCTGAACGCCACCAGCGGCGCCCGCCTGCTCGACACAGAAGGGTGGCAAGGGTTGATTGAAGGGATTCTGCCCCGCGCGGACGTGGTGACGCCGAATCTCGCAGAGCTCGAGGTCTTAGGTGGCACCAGCCCCTCCGAAGCGATAGTCATCCAGGCCGAACCGCTTAAGCCAGCCCTGGAGGAAGCCGCTTCCGAACTGGTGCGACGCGGCGCACGCTCGGTGCTGGTCAAGGGCGGGCATGGCGGCACGGAGTTCAGCCAGGACTATTGGACGAACGGGCATAACGCCTTCTGGCTGACCAGCCCGCGGCAGCATATCCGGCACACGCACGGCACGGGGTGCACATTGTCCGCGGCCATCGCGGCCGCGCACGCCCTGGGGCTGACACTGCCCGACGCGCTGGTGCTGGGCAAAGCCTATCTCAACCAGGGTCTGCGCCGGGGTGAGAATCTCGGCCGGGGGCACGGCTCCCTCGCCCATCACGGCTGGCCCGACGACGCCGTCGATTTGCCCTGGGCCACGCCGACGGCCGCGGCGGGCCGCGCGCGTCTGGTCTTCCCCTCCTGCGGGCCGGCTCCGCTCGGGCTATATCCGATAGTTGATCGCGCGGCCTGGCTGGAACAACTGCTGCCGCTGGGCATTACGACGATCCAATTACGGGTGAAGGATCTGACCGGGACGGCGCTGGAAAAGGAAATCTGCGCAGCCATCGCAATCGCTCGCAGGTTCGACGCGCGCTTATTCATCAATGACGTGTGGGCACTGGCCTTGCAGCACGGCGCCTACGGCGTACACCTCGGGCAGGAGGATGCGCGGCAGGCCGACCTGGGGGCCCTGGCCCGGGCCGGTTTGCGCCTGGGCCTCAGCGCGCACAACTACATCGAACTGGCGTGCGCCCACGCGCTGCAGCCCTCCTGCCTCGGCCTGGGGCCGGTTTTCGCCACCACCACCAAGCGCATGACGCTGCCGCCGCTCGGCATAGACGGTTTCCGCCGGCTGCGCCGGCTGGCCGGCTGCCCGGTCGCAGCCATCGGCGGCCTGACGCCGGAGCATGTCCCGGCTCTGCGCGCCGCCGGCGCCGACGGTTTTGCGGTGGCCGCCGACCTGCTCCGCGCGCCGGACACACGGGCGCGCGCGGCCGAGTGGCTCCAGCTCCTCGCTTGACATCATTTATACATACAGGCTGCATTTCCTGAAGAGTTTTACTATCTTGCCGGCATGTCCGCCGCGGACCAAATGGTGGTACGGGTTGACGACCGCGAGGCGCGTTCCAACGTGGTAGCGGCCTTGCAGCAGCAGGCAGGCGTACAGGTCATAGTCCAACGCCTGGACATCGGCGACTACGAAGTGGACGGGCGGCTGCTCGTGGAGCGCAAGACGCTGCCGGACTTTGCGCTTTCGATCGTGGATGGACGGTTGTTTCAGCAGGCCCAAGGATTGGCTAGCGCGGCCTTGCCGGCGGCGATTCTGCTGGAAGGCACGGCAGCGGATTTGACGGCCAGTCATATGCGCCGGGAGGCCCTGCAGGGCGCACTGATCACTTTGAGCCTGATCTTCGGCTTGCCGGTCCTGCGATCCCTGTCCCCGGAAGAATCTGCGCGGCTGATGGTGTACGCCGCGCGTCAAATCCGGGCCACCGCCCGGGGCGCGCTCCCGCGCCACGGATATCGTCCCAAGGGCAAACGCAAGCGCCAGTTGCATATTCTGCAAGGACTGCCCGGGGTGGGACCCGCCCGAGCGGAACGGCTGCTGGAACGTTTCGGCAACGTGGAGTCCGTGCTGCGCGCCGACGCCGGGCAACTGCGCGACGTGCCGGGCATCGGCGACCACATCGCCGACGCGATTCGCTGGGCGGTCAGCGAAGACCCCGGCGTCTACGAACTCGCCGACCTTTAACGGTTCCGGGCACTTTCGGAACGTTTACCCGGCTTTGCGAAGACGCTCTGCCGTGGCAAACACGTTCCGCTCCGGGGCAGAAGTGGTCCGAGCTATCCATAATGCGAATTGCTGCCAGCTCCTCGCTTGACATCATTTTTTCAGGGATGTATCTCTCGGCTTTAGAGATCCGCCTGTTCTGGGCATTCCGGGATGAGGTATCATTATGCCAGACAACGAATTGGTGAAGAAATACTTGGCGCGCACCGTCGATCAGCGCATGGTCGATATCATCAACCAACACTTCTCCAACGAAGAGGTTATTCTGGACCTGGGCTGCGGGTCCGGACTTTACGGGAAGTTCCTGAAAGCCAGGTGTAAGAAATTAATCGGCTTCGATTACGATCCCGTTTTATGTTCAACGGCCAGGAATTCCGGCTATTACGACGAGGTTGTTTGTGACGATGTTGTCCATATCGACCAGCGGATATCCCCGGTCACTGGCGTTTTCTGCAGTGAATTATTGGAGCATATCAGCAACAAGGATTTCCCGGATGTGATCGGCAAGATTGAACGCCTGACCACCAGGAAAATATGCATCACGGTCCCCAATCCGTTATCCCCGCACTTTAAACACGACGCTTCGCATATACTGAAATATTCCGTGTACTCCCTCCTGGGCGAATTCAACAAAAGCGCAGCCTTTGCTTACCAACTGCACGCCATTGGTTTCTCAGAATCAAATCTTGGAAAATGGTATTTTTCGATGATCAACTGGTTATCGTCAGCCATTCCTATTTTATCTCCAACCGTGCTTTATATAGGCGAGCGTAAAACATGAAGGCACAACTGAAAAGATGGCGTTGGGCCGGCGGTCTGCTGCTGGCGCTGGCCGCCCTCGCCGCCGCCACCTACTGGGACCTTCTCGCTGATCCCGACCAGGTGCTGGCGTTCAATGATCTGAATGTTGAAGTTGCGCTTTCTCCTTCCTATCGTTTCCCGGAAATTTTTATGCGCTCCTGGGACAACCAACTATTCTTTGGATTTGGGAACAGACAAGTCGCTATTGCTACGGGGTTCATTGGTGACACTTTAGCGCCGATCTTCTGGCGGCGCGGGGGACAGGCTTTTGTCCTGGCCCTCTGTGGCCTGGCGTTCTATTGGATGTTGCGCCAATACCGGCTCAGCCGGGGAGCCTGCGCTTTGTCCGCGGCGATTCTGATATTGACGGGGTGGTGTCATAATTTCGCCATGGCGGGCCAGGTTTGGCGTCCGATCTGCCTGGGTTGGAGCGCGCTGGCGCTCGGCTTTCTGGAGCGCGGCCGCCGCCATACGGCCGCCGGCGCCCCGCACGCCGTCCAGGCCTGGCTGTCCTATGCCCTGGCGGGCGGCTGCATGGGCTTGTGCGTGGCCGAATGGCCTGATGTCGGCCTCGTCCTCGCGATCGCTTCCGCTTTTGTCTTCTGGTTTTCACACGGGGCCCTGTATATCGCCCAACGGCATTCCGACACCCGGCCCAACCCGGTCGCCGCCAGCAATCCGGCGGCGCGGCGTTTGACACTACCCGCCATCGCCGCAAAATTTGCTCTTTATGTGGCGATGAGTGTGCTGCTGGCGTGGCAGACGATCAGCGTGATCTTTGCCACCAATATCCAGGGCGTAAAGCAGGGCGGGAGTTCTGATCCGGCGGCCCGTTACGCCTGGGCCACGCAATGGAGCGTTCCGCCGGCGGAGACGTGGAATATCGTTTCCGGTAATTATTTCGGCAGTTCCACGCGGTCGGAGACGCATCCTTACTGGGGCCGCGTGGGGCGGGAGGCCCACTGGGAAACCACGCGGCAAGGTTACCGCAATTTCAGCGGGTGCGGCTGGCATCTGGGCGTAATCCCCTGCATCCTCCTGCTGGGCCTGTTTATTCTGTTGCTGATCCGCCGCAACGACAGCCGGTGGTATGTCCACGCCGGCGACCGCCGCGCAGCCGATCAGCCACCCGGCCTGCGCACCGGACCGGCGGACGATGCTCCTTCGGCCACCGATCCGCGCGCGCTGGTCCTCATGATTTTCATCGGCTGCACGCTTTCTCTGATGATGATGTGGGGCAAATACTTTCCGCTATATCGTCTGTTCTGGTCCCTGCCCTATTTTGACACCTTCCGCAATCCGGAAAAATGGAACGGACCCTTCACCCTGCTGGCCGGCCTGGGCATTGCGCTGATGTTGGACTTGCTGTGGCGCAACCTGGCGCGGACGGCCGAGACCCACATGCCAGCACGCAAGGCCAAGCTCGCGGAGCCATCGTTCCTCCCTGCCCTGCGCAACGCGCTGTTGATTTCGGCAGGGATCCTCGGTGGACTCGGCCTGCTGATCCTGTTGGGCACGTTCTCGGACCGCACCGCTTTCATCAACCACCTGGTGGACGAGGGCTATGGCGCGGCGTCGGAAATCGCCTGGAGCGGAGCTCTGGCCGCGTGCGTCAAGGTGGTGCTCCTGTCCGCCGCGTTCGGCGGCATCCTGTTCTGGCTCCTGTGGCCCAAGGCGCCGGCGGCGGATGGCGGGCGTCCGGCAGTGAGCCGCGGGCCGTGGGCGTTGGGCTTTGGCCTGCTCGCGCTGCTGACGCTGGGTGACCTCTTTTTCAATGACCGGCCCTTTGTTCTGGGGCACAAGTTCAAGCAATACTTCGCACCCAATCCGCTGACGGATTACCTCGATGCACACCGGACGGAGGGCCGCATTAAACTCCTGCCGCCCCGGCATCCGCTGCTGAACAGTCTGCGGCTGACTTTGCTGACCATCAAGGGCTATGATCTGTTCGAACCCGTCGCCGTTTCCCGCATGCCCACCGATTACGAGGCGTTGTTTGGCGCGCTGGAAAAGCAGCCCGTCCGCCTCTGGGAACTCGGGGCGCTGCGGTATTTTCTGACGCTGCCGGGCGCGGAGAAAGAACTCAATGCGTTGGACGGCACCCGCGGCCGATTTGTGGAACGGCTGGCGTTGGGCATCAGCGTGGTCAACGAAGCCTACCTCCCCGTGGCCAACGCTCCGCCGGAGCAACAGCATCTGCGGGTACTGGAATTCACCGGCGCCCTGCCCACCTACCGGGTAGTGGGCAACGTCAGTTCCGTGCCGGCCGGCGCCCGCGGCGACGAACAGGCACTCCAACGGCTGGCCGACCCTGCTTTCGATCCCGTCGCACAGGCCATCCTGCATGACGGGCCGCCGCCGGAGAGCCTGGCTGCGGCCCCGCCAGCCACGATCACCGTGCAGGAAGAAACGATCGTGGACACGCGCCTGCGTGTTCAACTGGAACAGCCCGGCCTGCTGGTGCGCGCGACGAAATACGACCCTGACTGGCAGGTGCGATTGGACGGCCGGAGCGCAGCCCTGCGGCGGGTCAATTATCTGTTTCAGGGCGTGCTGTTGCCGGCCGGGGCGCACACTGTGACCTTCTCCTACCGGCCCGCGCTGACCGGGCTGTACATCGCCCTGCTGAGCCACGGCGGTCTGCTGCTGCTGCTCGGCCTGTATCTGCGGTGCGAGCGCAAAACCCGCGCTTGAACCTGGATTCTGCAGTTGAGTTCACTACGAAACACGCGAAAGGCGCGAAAATAAATTCGGACACGCGAGATCTTTTAACCCGTTGTATTTCTGAAACTTCTTTTCGCGTATTTAGCGCTTGCCCGCCGTAGCCTTGCGCGAAGGCCGGGTGTTTCGTAGTTTAACTGCTCTTTCCCGGTTAATGAAGCGTTTTTCACTTCACGGAAATGACCGCGTCGAGGGGCGTGTTTCCGTTGGCATAACCCCTGCTCCCCGCACCCACGTCGAAGTCCAAGGTGTTATCGGCGTTGAAAACCACCTGTGCAATGTTCTTGAGCGGTACGTTGACCCTGCCCAGCGGAGTAACAATCTTCAACTCCGCCACGGCCGGCACGCCAACCACGCGGGAGCCATCGGCAATATCAACGACCACCGTCAAGGCCGGTTCCGCGACGGCCGGATGGCCCTCCGGCCTCCCGGTCGGCTCGGCAAGCGCGTTCTGCGGCTGATCCTTAATAGCAACGCTACCCCAACAGCGGCGCGACAGCCACCAGCGCCAGCGTGCAAACAAGGATTCTTTTCATGCTGCTCCTCCCATGTAAATCCATGGCGCATGGTAAACCCGTTGGAGCGGATGTCGAGCGATCTTTCGGGCGGGCGAGGGTTTCGCCAAGGATTGGGCGTCGTGCCGTTAAGGTAGGAGATTCAGAGGGACACGCAAGGCACGACCGGGCAGCAACACCCGGAATGGTTCAGGGGGACATATTGGTATGGCAACTTAGTCCTTTGTTACTTGGTTTGTCCCTTGGACACCGCCCTCAGGACTTTCCTCGAAGTTGATTCGCTCGCGCTCGATCACCAGCGGCATCTTGCGGATCCGGGTGTGAATCGCGCCGACATATTCACCCACAATACCGAGGAAAATCAACTGTACCGACGAAAAGAAGAAAATGCCGACGACCAGCGGCGCCAAACCGACCGAAAAGCTGTTCCAGAAAAGCAGCTTGTAGACCAGGTAGAACAGAGCAATCAGCAGGCTGATGATGGCTGACGCGAAACCGAACATGGTCGCGACGCGGAGCGGCACCTTGCTGTAACTGGTCATTCCAAGCATGGCAAAGTCGAACAGCGTGTAGAAGTTGTTCGAGGTGATCCCGCGTTTCCGGGTCGGCTGCACGAACTCGATCTTTGCGCTCTGAAAGCCGAGATCGGCGATCAAGCCACGAAAATAGGGATAAGGATCCTCCAAGCTGCGCAACGCATCGACTACCTGGCGGTCATAGAGGCCGTAACCGGTAAACTGCTCGACCAACTCGACGTCGGACATCCGGCGCAGCAGTCGGTAGTAAATCCCGCGCAACAGGTAGAACAGCGGAGACTCATGACTTTTACTCTTGATCGCCATGACCACCTTGAAGCCGGCTTCCCACTGCTTCACAAAATCGGTGATTAACTGGGGCGGATCTTGCAAATCGGAAGCCATAGTGATGACGACATCTCCATGGGCTTGCAGAAAGGCGTGGTAGCCCGAGCGCACAATGCCAAAATTACGGGCATTGACGATGACCTTTACACGCGAGTCACCCCGGGCAATCTCCCGCAGAATCGCCACGGTGTTATCCCGGGAAGCATTGTCAATAAGGATGAGTTCCCAGCGGTAGCCCGGCATCCCGGCGAAAACCTGCTTGATCTGTTCGTAAAGTTCGCGAACGTTTTCGGACTCATTGTAGCAACCGGTGACAACACTGATCAGTTTCATGGGGACTCCTTACGGTGCACGTCTGCCCTTGGTCGGCCGTATGCCGTCGGCTCTATTCAATATAGTTTGATGATTTGATTGTCCAGGTGCAGGTCCTCCCGGATCTGACGCTCGATCTCCTGCTGATATCCGCGCGACGAGATCAGAATCGGTTCGGACCGCTCTTTGAGGGCTTCCGGCGCGATGATGGGGACACCGCTCAGCAGTTTCCCCTGGTAACGCGGATTGGAGTCCACAAAGGCCGCGATGTTTCCGTGGGCCAACGGGCTGGTGGCCAGCAATCGCTGTGTGTGCGTCCCCACGCCCCACACAATCAACGGCTCTCCTCCGGCGACCCATGGCGCGATTACCCGGTGAACCGCGCTTTCCATCTTTTGGGAGCTGGCAATGTACGCCAACAGGCCAGCCTGCGTCTCGCGCTCGCGTAAAAGGGGTTCACTGGTTTTCTCCGAGCGCCGGCGAAACATGCCGCGAATTTCGTGGATCATCGCACCCGGACTCTGCTCGCACGCGTTGCGCTCGCAGAAAACCGCGTCAAACCCCTGCCCGCGCAGGAGGTTCGTGAGCGAAGGCGGCGAAAAATAGTTGATGTGTTCCGTGCTGAACTCCTGGTACGGCGCATCGGGCGCCGTGGCAAAACGCGTAGCGTCGGGCAATTCAATGTACAGCAGGCCATCGGGACGCAGCCGTTCCCGCACACGTGCAAACGCCATTTCGATATCGCGGATATGCTCCAGCACCGCACTCAGGATCACCAGGTCGAAGAGTCCGAGATCCGGGGGCATTTGCGAGAGCGTGCCGGCCGCCACGCGAATGCCATAACGCTGCAGGGCCGTTTGCGCGCACACCGGCGATGGGTCGACGCCCATGACGTGCTGGAAGCCTATATCGCGGAGGGCGTTGAGCAAGCCCCCGTTGGCGCAGCCGATGTCGAGAATGTGCGTCTCGCGAGCGGGGAGCCACGGCGCGATCATCCGGGCGGATGCCGGGTAGCGCCATGCATGGAACTCCGATTCCTGTCCGCCGGCTTCCTGGCGTTCATATTTCGAAAGCTCGCGGTAATAGCGGTCGAAGTCCGTCTGCTCGGGGATTTGATCCGCAAAGCAAAAGCCGCACCACTGGCAGACGACCACATCGTAACCCGCCAGCAGGCTCCCCTTGTCCGCCCCCAAGAACTGTTGTCGAAAAAGAAGGGCCTTCTCCGCCGACTGGCAAACCGCACAGAGCCGCGGCGATGTCGGAGGAAGTGCATTCATCATGGGTCCCGTTCAGGCGTAGGCGCTATTTCAGCAACCGTTCCCTGGGCACCGCATAGTACAGCAGGTCGATGCCGTCGGATCCGTGGGAACGCAGAAAGAAGGCATAGTCATCGCTGAAGGAGCGGATCAGCAGCGGAACCCGCCAAAGGTGATCCTGTTGATGATAGACGCAAATCGCCATGCCTGGGCAGTGCGTCCTGATGGTTTGCGCCGCGCCGGTCAAGGCGTCGAGTTCCGCGCCCTCAATGTCCATCTTGATGTAGGAGGGGTGCTCATGCGCCAGCACCTCGTCCAACGGCATGCTTTCCACAACGTCGCTCCCGACGCCCATATGCGAGCTCACGTTACCCTGAAAATCGAACCGAACCTTTTCCCGCCGGGCGCCCACGGCATAGCGATAGGCCACCGTGCGGGAGCGCCCCGGTTCAGGCATGCCGCGAATATGTTCCTGTAATTTCGCATAATTGGCCGGGTCGGGTTCCAGCGCTATGGTCCGTGCGACGCCGCCGCCGTACTTTTCCAGCGGCGGCTCCAACGTGTCACCGGTGAAGGCGCCGCAGTCGATGAAGACCTCATGCTGCGACCACCGCAGCAAATCGCCGGGGAAATACTCCGTCTCCGAGCTGGCCGGGCGCAAACCTTCAAAATCCAGCCACAGCCGCCACCGCACCTGGGCCACATACTCCGCCCTGGAATCTTCATCCGCCAAATACTCAAACGCCTGGCGAATGTCTGCCCGTGCCGCGCACACTTTCTGCGGCAGGTCCAGACAATAAAATGGCAAAAACAAATCCGGAAACTTCCAGAACAAGACGCACGCCGGCAGCACCAACGGGCATCCCAGCCGCCGCAACTGGTCGCGAATTTCCAGGAAGAGCGACTTGGGGCACGGATGCCAGATGGCCACGAGAAAGGCCGCCGTCGCCCCGTAACGCACAGCTGCGTCATCCGGAGAAATCACGGGCACGCCGATGACGTCCGTACCCCAGAGGGCCTGATTGTTGTCCGCAATCGCCACCGGCTCAAGACCTTTTTTTCGCATCCCCTCCAGCGTCCGACGCCCCATCTGGCCCGACCCAAACAGCACGATCGGGCGATCAGCCTGGCCCAATTGACGGTCAAACTCGCTGGCGGCACGGTCCTGGGCGCTGGCGACCTCTTCCGAAAGCAGGGCGGTCAGCGTTGATTGGGCTGTTGAATTTTCCATGGCCATTCCATGCGTCGCCTGTGAAACCCGGGCCGCGGATCGTCGTGATCAAACCTCATACACGCCGGGCCGATACAACTGCATATGTTGCTTCACCCAGTCCACGGTAATCTTCAGTCCCTCTTCCAGACTGCAGCGCGGCGTCCAGCCCAGTATTTCCCGGGCCAGCTCATTGGCCGCCAGCAGCCGCTCGACTTCGCTACCCGTCGGCCGGACACGCTGTTCGTCGGCATGAATGGTGACCGACTTCCCGAGCGTCTGCGCGATGAGTTTGGCCAGGGCGCCGATGCTGATTTCGCGCCCGGACCCCAGATTGATCGTCCGGCCGGCGATGCCCGCTTTCAAGCCCGCCAGCATGAATCCTTCCACAGTGTTGGTGACGAAATTGAGGTCGCGGGTCGGCTCCAGGCTGCCGAGCTTCACCACATCGCCCATCAAGCATTGCGTGATGATGGTGGGGATCACCGCCCGCGCCGACTGCCGGGGGCCGAACGTATTGAAGGGACGGATCGTCACCACCGGCACCTGGAAGGAGAGGGCGAAGGCCTCGGCCATTTTGTCAGCGCCGATCTTGCTGGCGGAATACGGGGACTGCCCCTGTAACGGGTGCGCTTCATCGATGGGCACATACCGGGCCGTGCCGTACACCTCGCTGGTCGATGTGTGCACGATGCGTCCCACGCCGCGGTCGCGTCCGGCTTGGAGAACGTTGAGCGTACCCTCCACGTTGGTGCGCACATACGAAGCCGGAGCCTGATAGGAATAGGGTATCGCGATCAGCGCCGCCAGGTGAAAAACCACATCCACATCCTTCATCGCACCGCGCACGGAATCACGATCGCAGACATCCCCCGCGACCACCTCTATATCGCCGCGCAGTGGCGAGTCATCCAACCACCCCCATTTTCCCAGCGCGTTGTAATGCACCATCGCGCGCGTCGTGGCTCCGGCCCGCGCCAGACCTTCCACCAAGTGGCTTCCGATGAAACCGCCGCCGCCCGTCACCAGCACCCGTTTGCCCGTCCAGTTCACAGCATCTCGCCTTTCGCGCCTGCGCGCAGCATGGTTCAATAGGTCATTTTCTTCCGCAACAAGTCGGCATTGATCGGAATCGTCGCCAGCGTCTGGGCGATCCGCGGCCCGGCATTCCCTGCCCCGTACGGATTCACGCACGTCTGGCATTGCCGGCGAAAGGCCGCATCGTCCGTGCTCCGGCGGATCGCCGCCTCAATCGCGGCCGCATCGTACCCCGTATCAATCACATTCATCGCCCGCAGGCGGCCCTGCTGCCGGCTCCCGATATTCACCGCCGGACATCCGAAGGCCGGCGTTTCCTTGATCCCCGCCGAGGAATTACCGGCAAACGCGCCCCCGGTCACACGCCCAATCACATGGAGCACCCCATGAAACCGCGCCCGGCCCAGACTTTTGACGATCCGCACCCCCGGTATACCCTCGAGCGTCAACAGCTCCTGGATGATCGCCCGGCCGCCCGCATCGTTGTTCGGATACGTGATCACCACTTGATAGCCAGACCGGGCCACGCGCTGCAAGGCCGTGAGCGAGGGCCGGATCTGCTGCAGCGCCTCTTCGAATTCCGTGGTCACCGAGTGCTGGCAGAACAGGACCACCGGTTTTGTCAAATCGAGATCCAGGCAGGAGGCCATCTCCTCGGGCTGGGCATACAGGCCCGCCTTGATCAGGTCCAACGCCGGCATCCCGACATTGAACACCCGCCAAGGTTCTTCACCAAGCCGGCGGATCCGTTCAGCCGCCTGCTCATTGGTCGCAAAGTGCAGATGGGCGAGCTTGGTCATGGCATGACGGACCGAATCATCCAGCGCCCCGCCTTCGGTGTAATCCCCGCCCTCGATATGGGCGGTCGGGATGTTCATCTGCGTGCCGGTGATCATGGCGGCAAAGCCCTCGTAGCGGTCCGCGTACACCACCAGAAAGTCCGGCCGCAGTTTGTCCAGAATCCGGCTCAAGCTTTGGATCCCGCTGCCGATCGCCTGGGCCGTGGCAAACAGCGTGTCCTGCTGCATCTCGATTTGCACCTGGCGATACACCTTGAAGCCGTCGCCTTCGATTTCCGCCAGCGTCTTGCCGAAATCGCCCTGGAGATGCGCCCCGCCCGCCAGCAGAAAGTATTCCAGTTCCGGATGGGTCGCAATCGCCCGCAGGATCGGAAATTGCAATCCATATTCCGCACGATTACCCGTAAACACCGCAATGCGTCTCTTGGTCATCGGTCCTCAGTCTCCATGTCTCGCAGCGTCTGCCGCAATCCCTCTTCCAGCGACCAGATCGTGCGCCAGCCGGTCTCATTGTATAGGCGGGACACAGACAACACCAGTTCTCCCTGGCCACCGCCGCTGGTCGGATCGGTCTCCAGGATCTCCGCGTTCCGACCGGCCGCCCGGCAGGCCGCCAGGGCCATCTCGCGGATGCTCGTCGCCAACCCTGACGACAGATTTACCGCCCGCCAACCCGGCGAGAATGGCCTGGCCGCCAAACGGATCAACCCCTCGGCGGCATCCTCGCGAAAAATAAAATCGCGCACCGGGGCGAGGCTCTGCAGTTTCAGCGGCCCCGCCTGCCGCACCTGCCGCAGAATGATGGAGACCACCGAATCAACCGCCGCGGTCTGCCCGTAGACATTCCCCAGACGTGCCGCCGTGCAGTCAAACCCATAGGCACCCGCATACCCTTGCAACAGGGCTTCCCCGGCGAGTTTGTTCGCGCCGTACATGGTCACCGGGGCCGTAGCATCGGTCTCTTCCACCGGAACCCGCACGGGTACTCCATACACGAGCGCCGTGGATGGAAACACGACCCGACGCACCTTCGTCATGCGGCAGGCCTCCAAAAGATTCGCCGTCCCGGCCACATTCACCTGAAAGGCGCGCGCCGGGTGCTGTTCACACTCGCCCACATGCGCCATCCCCGCCAGATGAAACACGATTCCTGCTCCGCCTGAATCTTCGGCGAATCGGCCTACCACCCGCGCCAGAGCTCCAAGCTCCAGGATATCCACTGGTACATAATCCACGCCCGACAGGTTTTTCGCCTCAGCCTCCCGGTCCAATCCGGCAACCTTTGTACCCTCGGCCACCAATCGCCGCGCCAGCGCCCGCCCGAGAAAGCCGTCCACGCCCGTCACCAAGGCATGGGGTATCGTCGCGCGTCCATCCACGCCCAGCCCGTTATTCAAAATCATTCCAATCAAGCTGACTGTTTTTCGCTATGCCGCGCCTGGCCTTTTTCCCCAAAACATCTTCATAATGCACCGCCTTGATGGGGCCCGTCCCCGGACGCTTCACCCAGATGTTTTGCTCCGTCAGCTGCTCGCCCGCACGGATGTCCGTGATCGAGACCACGCAGGCATACGCAAAATCAATCGTCGGCTGCTCTTCGGCCAGGATGTTCTTGGTGCCGCCCAGCGCCTGATGGATGGCGCGCGAGCCGGTCATCAGATCCCGCAGTTCCGCCGGATCAATGGAAATCGGAACATCGGGCCCCGGCCAGGTCTTGTCCGACGTGAAATGTTTCTCCAGAAAACACGCCCCCAGCGCCACCGCCGCAAAACAGGTGTAATTCCCGAGCGAGTGATCGCTCAAACCCACCAGCGCATCGGGGAACTCCCTGGCCAGCACCGTCATCCCGCCCAGCCGTACCTTTTCATAGGGTGTGGGGTACATCGACGTGCAATGCATCAGCGCGAAGGGCACCCGCGCCGCCCGCAGGATCTCAACCGCCGGCTTCACCGACGCCACGTCATTCATCCCCGTGCTCAGAATGACAGGTTTGCCATAAGCCGCGATCCACTTGATCAGCGGATAGTTGTTGCATTCGCCCGAGCCTATCTTGTACGCCGGCACATCCAGCGCTTCGAGCCGCACGGCCGCCGCCCGCGAAAACGGAGTGCAGAGATAGATCATGCCCTTGGATTCCACATACTGCTTGAGCCGCCGCTCCTCCGGTTCGCTCAGCGCGCAACGCACCATGATGTCCCAGATGGTTTCCGTCGTATTCCCCGGCACCACATCGTTGGGGATCATTTCGTCGTCCACGACATGCGACTGAAACTTGGCGCATTCGCAGCCAGCGGCGTGGGCGTCATCGACCATCCGGATCGCCTTGTCGATGTGCCCTTCATGGTTGATCCCGATTTCCGCGATCACCAACGGCGGATCTTGGGCGCTGATCCGGCGGCTCCCCAACTGCATGCTCGGCATATTCATTTCAGCTCCTGTGGTCTCTGCGCCCGGGCATAGTCGGTGTGCTGGCCGATGTCCAGCCACTGTTCAAAAATCGGAAAGCTCACCACACACTTCCCGGCGGCAAGCAAGAATTGTATCAAATCCGTCATATCAAACGCGTCGCTCTTCGGCATGAACTGAAAGGCTGCCGGTTCGATCAAATAAATCCCCGCATTCACCAGGAAATTCATCTCCGGCTTCTCCCGCAGTCGCCGCACCACCGCACCGCCCCCCTCCTCGCATTCGATCACCCCATAGGGCACTTTGAGCCCATATTGCGTCACGCCCACCGTCATATCCGCCCGGTGTTGCCGGTGATACTCCAGCATCGTGTTATAATCCACCTCCGTCATCACATCCCCGTTGACCACCAGCGTTGTTTCCGTTGGTACGGGCAGCAGGCCCAGCGCCCCACCCGTCCCGCGGGGACGATCCTCGTTCACGTACGTCATCTCCACCCCAAACGTCGCCCCGTCCCCGAAATGCTCGACGATTTTCTCGGGCATGTAGCACGTCGTCACGTTGATCTGTTTGATCCCCGCGTCGCGCAGCTTTTCCACAATCCGCTCTAACAACGGGCGCCCCTCCACCGGCAGCATCGGTTTGGGCAAATGTTCCGTCAGCGGCAGCAGCCGCTTGCCTGCGCCACCCGCCATGATCACCGCGCTCATCGGCAATTTCGGCTGCGGTAGAAGATCCCGCAGAATGGTCACCTCCTTCACGTGCCCCTGGACATCCACCAGTGGCATCTGCCGCACGCCCAGCTTCTGCATCATGGCCCGCAGCACCGCCGGCTCCGTGCCCACCGGCGCCGTCGCGGCCTGCGGATGCGGCGTCTTCCGCTTGATCTCCAGCAAGTCCGTCACGTGGGCATCCAGGCTGTAGCCCGCGAGAATGCCACGACGCACATCGCCGTCGGAAATGGTATTCAGCAACTTGCCCGCATCGTCCACGATCAACGCCAGGCTCACGAAACGGCTGCGGTCGATGCATTTGATCACCTCGCAAATCGTGGTGGTTGGTTTGGCTGTGTAATCGCTTACGGGGGGCGTATTCATGACCTCGGAACCTCTAGCTGTCATCCATGCTTGCCCTCACCAGGCCGTCCAGCCGCCATCCACCACCAGGTTTTGCCCCGTGACATACGCCGACAGATCGCTCGCCAGGTATGCCACGGCGCCCTTGAAGTCCTCTTCGTTCCCCATCCGCCCCAGCGGCGTACGCGCCACATATTTCTCATGAAAGCTTTGGGCCTGATTCCGCCACACGCCGCCAGGCGTCAGCGCATTGACGCGCACGCGCGGGGCCAGATTCGTCGCCAGCCACCGCGTAAGCTGCAGGAGTCCCCCCTTGCTGGCCGCGTAGGCCGCCGGATTTCCCATCGTCGTGCCCTCGTAGAGCCGCATGTCCGGACCCACCAGCCCGTAGATCGATGCAACATTGATCACCGCGCCCTTGCCCGAGGCCGCCAAGTGGGCCGCACTGGCCTGCGTCAGCACAAAGATCGCCGTCAGATTCACCTCCAAGGCCAGCCGCCAGGCCTCGGTCGATTGTTCGGCCAACGGCACAGCCCACCCCTTCACGCTGGCCGCCGGCGCCACGCCAGCGCAATTCACCAGAATGTCCAACCGGCCCAGTTCCTGCACGACGCGCTGTGGTGCCGCCCGGACCGCCCGCTCATCCGTCAGATCCACCGCCAACCCCAGTCCTTTCACCTGGAATTGATCGCGAGCCCGCTCCGCCACCTCCCGACAGACATCGGCCGACAAATCCAGCACCGCCACATCCGCACCCAGTTCCGCCAGCGCCGCGCAGAGTTCGCGGCCAATATGCCCCGCTCCGCCCGTTACCACGGCGACACGCCCCCGCAGATCCATCAAATCCCTGACCGTTTTCATGATTGCCTCATCGCCACCGGCCCTACAAATTTATACTGCGTTGCGTGTCCGACGATTCCCTGGCCGCCAACGCCAGCTGCAACACACGCCGCCCCTCCGCCCCGGACACCGCCGGCTCTTCGAGTCCGTGTGCGCACCGCAGGAAATGCCGCAGTTCCGCAAGGTACAGCTCGTTGCGGTCGATCTTACCTGCCGGATAGAGCTCCTGCCAACTTTTCTTGGGCCCGCTAAACAGTCGCACCTCGTTGTTCAACCCATCCCAGTCCACGGTACCCTCAGTCCCTACAAGGCGGCATTTGCGCGTCGGCGACCGCTGGGCCATATCCAGATGAACGCTGCCCACCGCCCCACTGACAAACCGCAGCAGGATCTCCGCGGTGTCCTCGACATCCACCTCCAGATCGCTCAACCGCCCCGTCTGCGCCATTACGCTTTTGACCTCGCCACCCAGCCAACGGACATAATCCAACTCGTGGCTCAACTCCAGCACCACCCCGCCCCCGAGCTCACGCCGGGCGCTGACGCCCTCTCGATAATCACGATCTCCGCGCCATTCCGGCAGATACTGGCCCACTTCCGCCCGGATCGTCATCAGGCGACCAATGGCGCCCTCGTGCAGCGCTTGCTTGACCCGCTGGAGCGAATTGGAAAACCGCAAGTGATAACCCACGGCCAAGACCACCCCCTTGCGATGGCAAGTTTCCAGCAAGCCATCCACGCCCTCCATCCGGTCCGAGAGCGGTTTCTCCACCAGCAAATGCACTCCCGCTTCCGCCAGCGCCCGTGCCGTCTCGACGTGCCCGGACGCCGGCGATGCAATCACGGCCACCTCCGGCGCGAACGCCAGCGCTTCCGGCAATGAATACACCATCGCTGCCGGCGAGGCCTCGCTCCCGCCCTCCGCCCGCCGCGCGTGTTGTCGCCAGACGACGATCTGTGCCGCTGGTTCCACCTGTCGCAGATTCGCCAGGTGCCGGCGCCCGATGCTCCCCAAGCTGACAATCAGCGCTCTCATCCCTGGGCCGTGCCGCTATCCGTATGTTCGTCAAACAGGTGCATGTTCTGATATACTTCTTCCCGCGGGAGAAACGGAAACATGTCCTCCAGCGGCCGTGATTCAAATGTGCCGTCAAGCCTGCGAAAGGCCGACGCCTTGGGCGTCACGCCCTGCTTCGGATCGATCGCCACTTCACACACCATGGGACCTTCCCCCGCGAGTGCGTGGCGCAACCCTTCCTCAAGTTCTGCGTTTTTCCCGATCCGGCAGTAGGGCAGGTCGTATGCCGCCGCCAGTTTCTCAAAATCCGGGTTCTCCACTCCGGATCCCGGATCGGCGCCCACATACCTGCCTTCAAAAAAGGCATCCTGCGTCCCTCGGATGCTCGTGTAGCCAGCATTGTTGAAGATGAATAGCTTGATCGGCAGGCGGTGCTGCTTGATCGTCAGTAATTCCTGAATGTTTAATTGAATGCTTCCGTCCCCCGTGACGCAGATCGTCCGCCTGCGTCCGTGCGCGATGCATGCGCCCACCGTCAGCGGCAGGTCCCACCCCATCGCCCCCCAGTTGATGCTCGTAAACGTCCTCTGCCCCGGCTTCACTTTGAAGGCTTGAATGTAGCTCACGGTGTCCAGGCCGTTTCCGCCCACCAGGACATCCGCGCCCTGGAGCGCATTCGCCAGCTTGTCCATGAACACATAGCTGTTGACGTATCCGGTTTCCGCAAAATATTCCGCCACGATCAGCGGATATCGTTTCCGCCACTGTGCGCAGGCTTCCAGCCACGGCGCTCCGGACTTGAAGCCGTCCAGTTGTTTGAACAGCTCCGCCAAGAATTCCCCCGCATCCGCCTGGATCGTCACATCGCCCTTCAGCAACTGATGATGCAGCTGGCCGTGATCGATATCCACCACGACCTTTTTCGCCCTGGTTCCAAAGCCTTTGTAATTGAATCCCACCTTCTTGCAGCACAGGCCGGCTCCGATGCTCAGGATGTAGTCGCTGTTTTGCACCGCGAAATTCGCCCGCCGTTGCCCCGCCGTCCCGAAAACCCCCGCATTCTGCGGATGGTCTTCTGCAATCAAGTCCTTGGCCGCGTCCGGCAACGCCACCGGCAGTTCTACGCGCTCCATGAACTCCCGCAACAAAACCTCGGCACCGCTCAGATGCACCCCATTCCCTACGATCATCAGCGGCCGCCGGCTCCCCTTGATACTCTCGGCCACCCCCCGCACCGCCGCCGCCAACGCCGCGCCATGCAACCCGTCTTCCTCCCTCGGCGGGATGAAGCCCTCAAGCTGCGTCGCATCGATCATCGTTCCCTGAATGTCCAGCGGCAGCTCAAGCCACACCGGTCCGGGCCGCCCACTCCGCGCCAGATAAAACGCCTTCTCCAATTCCATCCGTATCGTCTGGGGATCCCGCACCGATTTGGCGTACTTCGTGATCGGTTGCGCCATCGCCACCACGTTTCCCTCCTGGGGACCCGTCTGTCGCACCCGGGTGTAATCCGCGATCAAATCCGTCCGCACCTGCCCCGAAATTACGATGATCGGAATCGAGTCATACCAGGATCCCGTCACGCCCGAGAGCGCGTTAACCGCCCCGGGGCCCACCGTCACGAGACACGCGCCCATCCCGTGCACGCGCGCATATCCCTCCGCGGCGATGGCGCACGCCTGCTCATGATAGTTGCACCAATACCGCAGCCCCTGCTGCCGGCCCACGGCATCCAGCAGGTGCATGATACCGCCGCCGGAAACGAGAAAGATATCGGGGATGCCCCGCTGCACGAGGAAATCTATGACATAATCCGACAACTTGATCACGGCCGTCCTCCCAAGATTATCGCGCTGTCACCGTCAGCGGCTCTGCTGCATGCGGGGCGGATAGCTGGCGGTACCATGCCGCGGTGCGGTGGATCGCGTCAGCGCGTTGAATCCACACGTCGAGGCCCAAGTCCCTGCGGGCGCGTTCCACCGAGGGCACGTAACGCTGTGCCGTCGCTTCGGCGACGGGTGCCTGGGCGATGCGGATTACAGCGTTGGGCGCGACCATGCTCCTTACCTGCTGCGCAAGGTCGGCGATCGTCACGTCCTGGTCTGAACCGACATTGTAGGGCTGGCCGGATTGGCCTTTGAACAGTATGGTCCAGAGCCAGATCATCAAGTCGGAAGTGTAGAGATACGAGCGATAGGGCGTGCCG
>Ga0209048_10001846_pt1 | contig 21409 bp, 18 predicted proteins | sample FrelakmetCRP12CR_FD_187146 | JGI IMG/M metagenome (GOLD analysis project Ga0209048, IMG submission 187146) | Freshwater lake sediment microbial communities from the University of Notre Dame, USA, for methane emissions studies - CRP12 CR (SPAdes)... | ecosystem: Environmental > Aquatic >... | reverse complement strand
TTCATCGCTTCCAGGCTGTCGGGTACGATGCCGTACAGAACCGGTTTTCCGCCCGCCCCTTCGACCAAAGCCGCCAATGAATATGAATTTATATCCCGCACTTGCCCCGGGTGGGGACTCTGGTTTGGAGGTACAACTTCATCACCCGAAGAAATGATTCCAATTCTTGGTTTAGTGGCTACGCGCAAATCGGCGATTCCGAGCGCCATGCACCCGCCAATCTCCGCCGGGCGTAGGCGCACGCCTGCCACCAGGACAATCTGTTCCGCGGCTACATCCTCGCCGATCCGCAGAACATTCTCCCCCTCCGCAACCGCGCCCAGGATTTCGATTTCAGTTGTCGTGGAGGACTTTTTTCCGCCCCTGCGGATTATTTGGCTGTGTTCTAGCATCACAACCGCATCCGCCCCTTCTGGTAGCATCCCTCCAGTGTGAATAAGAGCGCACGCCCCGGATGTAATTGCAAATGTTGGAGTGTCGCCCATTGGTACTTCGCCAACCAGGTTCAAGTAGCCTGGCATCGCCTCGGATACTCCGTAGGTGTCCCGCGCTTCTACCGCATAACCGTCCACGGTGGAACGCGGGAATTCCGGCAAGGGGTGCGGAGCACGCACATCCGCAACCAGGACACGTCCCAGGGCGTTGGATGGCCTGATCGTTTCGACGGTAGGCTCCTCATTCGGCAAGGCTCGCAGGAGGGCTTGCAGGGCTTCGTCGGGTAGCGAAAGTCGCAGAAATTCAGGCATGGGTCATCTGATCCAAAAGGTCAGCGCCAGCAAATAAGCGGCTAGGCCGAACGTGGCACTGGCGAGGGCAGTCAGAAAGTTCCAGAGGGTACGCCCACCGTTGGCAATCTGCTGGAGCCAGATTAATTGGATGACCGCGAAGGGTAGGGCTAGGAAAACGGGCCATACCAGGCCCCAGGGGTACTCCAGGAAAGGCGCCGCTGCAAAAAGCAGGAAGGCCGCTAATACCATAAAATGATGGATTGGAATGGCGCGTTGCCAGGTCAGTCGGGTGAGTAAGGTATGGCGCCCAAGTTTCGTATCGGTGGCAAATGTTGGAAAGTTGCAGACCAGCAGATAGGCCAGCGCCAGTAGGGTAAGCGGGAAAGTGGTGAATGCCAACAGGCGATGGAACTGGCCATATTGGAGCAGGAACGCTATGGCCGGGAGCAGTGTGCCCTGGGTAACGGCCAAAATCAGTTCTCCATAACCAGTCTCGGACATCCGTAATGGCGGGACGGCGTAGGCAACCATTAAAATAAACAAAATTACGATTAGAATGTCGGTTGAAAGGTTGAGCGAGTGTGTCAGCAGCAGTGTCAGGATGGCTACAGCAGAGAGGGTTAACGCTGCATAGGCAACCTGCAGAAGTGTCACCCGGAACCGTTCTCGTTGGCGAGGCGTCTCGTCTTGCAACAGAGGCATCCGTGGCAGGCGAAAATACTCGGCGAGAAGCGCTGCAGCGCCCAATTGTGCCAGGACAACCAGCAGTCCCAGCCCAAAGGAAGCTGCGCGGACCGTTTGGCCGAGGTAATGCGCAATCCCTGCCCCGAGCGTGTAGGTCAGCAGTGCGAGCAGCATGTGAATTGGGTTAATTAGTTTTAAGAGTGATTTGATCATTCAATAACCATGCTGGAAAATCTTTGGTTTAATAAATAAAAAACAATTGGTAAATTTATTTTAAATCAGGGAGGATCCGCCATCGATGACGATGGTCTGACCGGTGATAGATGAGTTATCCAATAAGAATGCGATGGCAGAGGCAATCTCATCCAGCCTGACAGGATGTTTAAGCGGCAGGCGCTCCACCAGTTTTTCCCATTCTTCCGCAGTGATTTTGTTCGAAGGCATTACTAGTCCTGGCGCGATGGCATTGACACGTATTCCCGGTGCGTAAGCTTTCGCAAGCATGCGGGTCAGCGTCTCCAGCGCAGACTTGCTGACCAGGTAGGCCGGGTAACTCGTCCAGAGTTTTTTTGCTCCCGCATCCGTGATATTGACGATAAGCCCCCCTTCCGCCATCCGTTCGGCAGCCTGTTGTGCCAACAGGAATGGAGCCCGCAAATTTAGCGCAAAGGTGGCATCCCAGTCTGCGGCAGAAGTGGCACGCATATCTATGCGCTGCATCACAGACGCGGAATTCACCAGGACTTTAAGTTGATGAGGAAGACTGTCGAGGGCTGATAGAAGGGATAACAGCTTGGAGTCGTTTGTCAGGTCGGCTTGCACCGGGTACGCCGGCACGCCGAGAGCGCGGATTTCATCCGCAGTTGATGCGGCCTCCTCAGCACCTTGATGATAGTGCAGTAGTATGGCATAGCCGCGCCTCGCCAGGGTCAGGGCGAAGAATTTACCTAGCCGGTGGGCTGCACCTGTAACGAGGGCAAGCGGTGGTCCTTCCATGCCTTTGTTTTACCACAGAATCATTGAACCCGGTTTCTTCGGGAAACCAGTGAGTGTCTTCCTGTAAGACATATAATATCGATCGATTGAATATGGAATATAAATGATTGTCTACACGAAATACGCTTACCGCTTGATCTGGAGCGCGATTTTTACGATGTTTCCAATTGTTAAGCCGAATTCACGGTACACTACCTCGGACGGGGCTGATGCTCCAAACCGGTTTATTCCCATAATTACCCCTTTCTCCCCCACCCAACGCTCCCAACCCATTGAAACTCCCGCTTCAACAGCCAGCCGGGCTTTCGTCATGGTCGGAAAAACACTCTCCCGATATGCTTGCTTCTGCGCAGCAAACAACTCCCAGGATGGGAAAGAAACCAGTCGAACTGCCACGGCTTCCGCTGCCAGCCGCATACCCGCCTCGATAATAAGGCTCACTTCCGAACCGGATGCCATCAGGATTAACTCTGGGTCACCATCCCCCAGGTCTGCCAACACGTATGCCCCCTGCTCCAGCCCTTCTGCCGGAGCGAATAGGTTCCGGTCAAGGGTGGGAACATTTTGACGGGTTAATGCCAGCAGTGTCGGTCCGCGACGGCGTTCTACTGCCACTTTCCAGGCTACTGCTGTCTCATTGGCATCTGCGGGGCGAATGACCGTCATTCCTGGTATTGCACGCAGGGTCGCCAGGTGCTCTACTGGTTGATGGGTCGGTCCATCTTCGCCAACACCAATACTGTCGTGCGTAAAGATCCAGATGCTCGGGTAGTGTGAGAGGGCTGAAAGCCGCAGGGGTTCGCGCATGTAATCAGCGAAAGCCAGGAATGTGGCTCCAAACGGGATGACCCCGCCGTGCACAGCCATGCCGTTGACGGTCGCGCCCATGGCATGTTCTCGCACACCAAAATGGAAATTTCGCCCGCTTGGGGTCTCGGGTTCAAACGCTGGAATGCCGTCCATCCAGGTTTTGGTTGATGGAGCCAGGTCTGCCGAGCCTCCAATAAGCTCAGGGATTTTTCCCGCGAGCGCGTTAATTACTTTCCCCGACGCGACACGAGTCGCCATTCCTTTTTCGTCCGCTGGGAAGACGGGGATGGTCTTCTGCCAGTCTGCTGGCAGCTCGTTGCGTAAACGCCGTTCTAATTCGGCGGCTTTTTCAGGCTCTGTTGCCCTGTATGCCTCCATATTGGACCTCCAGCCGGCTTCCCATTCCCGGCCCTTATCCACTGCTAGAAGGAAGTGTGCTTTCACATCTTCGGGGATGTAGAAGCGCGGCTCCACCGGCCAGCCAAGCATTTCCTTCGCACTGTTCAATTCCTTGTCACCGGGCGGTTCGCCATGCGCCTTGCTTGTGCCCTGCCGGGTTGGCAAACCAAATCCGATCGTCGTGCGGCAAACAATGATCGAAGGGCGCGGGTCAGTCTTTGCCAGTCGAATCGCGGCATCTATTTCTTCCACGTCATTACCATCTCCAACCCGCAGCACTTGCCAATCGTAAGCAGCAAACCTGGCAGCTCGATCCTCGGTGAAGGCAATGTCCGTTGACCCGTCAATGGATATTCGGTTATCGTCGTAAAGGTATATAAGCTTCCCCAGCCGCAGATGCCCAGCTAGTGAGGCTGCCTCTGCAGTAATACCTTCCATTAAGTCGCCATCCGTGACGATCGCGTAAACGTAATGGTTTACAACCTGATTATCGGCTGCAGTGAATTCCGCGGCAAGATGCGCTTCAGCAATAGCCATCCCTACGCCATTGGTAAATCCCTGGCCTAATGGACCGGTTGTTACTTCAACTCCCGGGGTGAGTCCATATTCAGGATGTCCTGGGGTCTTGCTTCCCCACTGGCGGAAGTTCTTTAATTCATCCAGTGAAAGGTTGTAACCGGTCAGGTGCAAGAGCGAATATAACAGGGCGCACCCATGACCACCTGAGAGGATGAAACGGTCCCGGTTGGGCCAGACGGGATTTTGGGGATTATGCCGTAGGTGCCGGGTCCAGATTGTATAAGCAATCGCCGCGCAGCCCATTGGTAGTCCCGGGTGTCCGGAATTTGCCTGTTGCACCATATCTACTGATAGAAAACGAAGTGTATTCACTGCCCTTGATTTAAGGTCATCGTTTTGAGTCATTGAGTTGCTCCTGTTTCAACCTGCATAAATATTAAGCGTGGTCGGAAGTTCTGGCCATTTATTCTAGGTGGTAATATTGGCAACGCCTTCGGCTGCAGGTTGATCTTAATACAACCAGTCGCTTCATAATCATTTTTTCTTCCAATTAATGGGTCCATTACATTCTCGCGAAATTAACGGCTTCCTTTAGCTGAAGATTTAACGGGCGCTTTTGCATTTGAAGATTCCTCAACCGTGATTATAGTTCACATCCTAAAAAAGCCAAAATGGTACAATATCAAGGATGTCAAATCCTGAAACGAGTATCATGTAATGTCTACGCGAAATTTTCGGGTTTTATTCTTTGCATGCTCGGGAATCGTGCTGATCGGTCTTTCAGGTTGGCTTGCCTATCGTGCCCTCCAGCCTGCCATCCCCTTTAGCGGACAACGGGCTTATCACGACGTTCTTGCTCAGGTGTCGCTCGGTGCCCGTACGCCTGGGAGTTTTGCCCACGCTCAGACTATAACCTATATCCAGCAGGAACTGATAAAAGCTGGCTGGAATGTTCAAATTCAGGCAACAGATTGGCTGGGGTTTTCTGTTCAAAACATTATTGCCTCTCGTTCGGATGTCGCCCCGCGCATCCTCATTGGGGCACACTATGATAGCCGTCTCTTGGCAGATCAGGATCCGGGGAATGTAATCGGCAGTCCCGTTCCTGGAGCCAACGATGGAGCTTCGGGAGTTGCTGTCCTGCTGGAATTGGCGCGTACCCTCCCATCCCACAGCCTCCCGGTCTGGCTCGTCTTTTTTGATGCCGAAGACAATGGCGGTTTGGACAACCGGCAATGGGTAATGGGCTCGCGGGCCTTTGTGGCCTCGCTGACCGAAAAACCGCAAGCAGCCGTTATCGTTGATATGGTCGGTGACGCTGACTTGAATCTTTACATCGAACGTAATTCAGATGCCGCCCTCACCTCAGAAATCTGGGGACAGGCCGCCGTATTGGGTTATGGGAAATATTTCATTGCTGCGCCGAAATACGCTATGCTTGATGATCACACCCCCTTTCTGGAGGCCGGAATCCCGGCAGTAGATATTATAGATTTCGATTACCCCTATTGGCATACCACTGCCGATACTGTGGATAAAGTCTCTGCTTATAGCCTGCATGCCGTAGGCGCGACCCTTTGGGCATGGATTGCTTCACAAAAATAGATTGTCAAAAACTACCACCTGTCTTACACTTGACTTGCATGAACCTTCCTGCGATTCTACAAAAAATGCGTTCGTCCTGGATCCGCCGCGTTGCCAATAATATCGCGCCCGCTGCTGGCGTGCGCGGAAATTTCCTGGCTCAACTTGAACGATTCTACGATCTCATGACTCAGGCTGTTGAGACTGGCAACCCGGCCTGCATGGACCCAATCCTGCTCGAATGGTCTGCCTCACCTACCCAAAGTGACTTGCGCACAGGGGAGAAAAACATTTCAGCGCTACTAAACTTGTTGGTGATGAACACCTTCGAATTGGTGCGTGAAGACCTGCCTGGGCAGGATGCATTGGCTGTGATGGGTGCTGTTTTACCGGTCTTTATTTATGCTCTCGACAAGGCTGCCCGCTGCGAGATGGAAACCCGCGTCACCTACATTTCCAACGAATTGACCGGGATGCAGAACAAGTTGGAACACCTCGACCGCAGCAAATCAAACTTCATCTCTGTCGCCGCCCACGAACTTAAAACCCCCCTGACCCTGATCGAAGGCTATACTGCCATGATGAACGATATTGCCAGGAGCAATTCCAACCACCAAATGGATGTTTTCATTGAGGGGGTCAACACCGGCATTCGTCGCCTTCAAGGCATTGTGGATGACATGATCGATGTATCCATGATCGACAATGACCTGCTGTCGCTGAATTTCCAACCGTTTTGGCTTAACCAGATATTAGATCAAGCGCGCAAAGAACTCGTCGCCTCGGTTGTTTCCCGTAAACACACTCTCGAACTTCGCCGGTTTCCCGGTAGCGATCAAATGCTTTTTGGAGACCCGGAACGCCTTTATCAGGCTTTTCGCAACCTTCTGAGTAATGCCATCAAATATACCCCCGACAGTGGCTCGATAATTGTGGACGGTCGCACCCTGCCAGGTTTCATTGAGGTCACAGTAGCCGATACAGGTATCGGAATCGCTCCCGAAGATCAAAAAAGCATCTTCGAGAAATTCCATCAAGTTGGGAATGTCTCCTTGCACTCCAGCGGGAAAACCAAGTTCAAAGGCGGTGGACCAGGCTTGGGCCTTCCCATTGCACGTGGAATTATCGAGGCGCACGGGGGGGCCATCTGGGTCGAATCAGACGGACATGATGAAAAACGCTGTCCGGGTTCCACGTTCCATGTGCTGTTGCCCATCCGGACAGAGCCACCCGACCCTAAATTCGCAAAATTATTTGGCTTGGAAACCAAAAACGCTAAATGATCCCAATATCAAATCTGCCTTACACAGAGAAAGTTCGCCAGGATGATACTATGTCTTCCGTATTCTCTTCTCCATAACCCTTAATATTTTGATCCACCTTTCTCAGCATAAGCTTCATCCAAATTACTGCCTTTATACTTGACCCCTGATTGCCATTTTCTCCCTGGTTGTTAACCACTTCATTTGTATTTTCTCGCTAGGAGCAATAAATGCCTAAGAAAAATCCAACGCCGACCATTCCCCCGCGTGAACGTGCCTTTTTAGTCGGCGTGGAAGTGCGCGGTCAAAACCATCTTCTGACCCTGGAAGACTCTCTCACTGAACTATCTCTTTTATGCGATACTGCCGGGTTGGAAGTAGTCGGTGAACTTACCCAGAAAATGGACCGTCCCAATCCTGAGACATTTATCGGATCAGGGAAAGTGGACGAACTCAAAGCCCTGGCCGAGGATTCTCTTGCGCAAGTGATTGTGTTCGACAATGAACTTTCCCCTCGCCACCAGCGTGAGCTTGAAAAACACATCGGGGAGAATGTGCGCATCCTTGACCGGACTTGGGTCATTTTGGACATTTTCGCCCAACACGCTCATACCAGCGAGGGCCAGCTTCAGGTTAAACTGGCACAGAACGAGTATTTTCTGCCGCGCTTGACCGGTCAGTGGACGCACTTGGCACGCCAGGCCGGTGGTGGAGCTGGGCGTTCCGGTTCTGTAGGTGGCGTGGGGCTGCGCGGTCCCGGGGAAACGCAGTTGGAAGTGGACCGCCGCGCCGTTCGGCATGAGATCACCCATATCAAGGAAGAACTTGAAAAAGTGCGCGCCCGCCGCCTTCGCCACCGCGTTCAACGTAAACGCACCCGCATTCCGGCTGTCGCACTTGTCGGTTACACCAACGCCGGGAAATCCACCCTGCTCAATAGGTTGGCTGGGTCAGATATTTACGTAGCCGACCAGTTATTCGCCACACTCGATCCAACCACCCGCCGGGTCGACCTCTCTGGCGGGTATCAGGCACTTTTTACTGATACCGTTGGCTTCATTCAGAAACTTCCCACTACGCTGGTGGCAGCCTTTCGCGCTACGTTGGAAGAAATTGCTGAAGCAGACTTGCTTTTGCATGTGGTCGATATATCTCACCCTAACGCTATGAACCAGGCCGAGGCTGTCCACGAAACCCTGGAAGAAATCGAAGCTGGGCATGTTCCGGTCATCACCGTCCTGAACAAGATTGACCGTTTATCTGACCCGGCAGCTGCCCGCACTGCCGTGGAGCATTTTCCTCAGGCTGTAGCCATTTCCGCTCGCACGGGAGAAGGTATCAATGACCTGCTCGATTTACTTCGCAGTACACTTTACGAAACCTTCACCCCTATCCTGATCCGTCTGCCCTATCAACAGGGGCAGCTTATCTCCCTTTTCCACGAATTCGGTCAGGTTGAACGTTTGGAACACGGAAGGAAAGGGGTATTAATACAGGGACGCATTCCAGGACGGCTTTTGGCCCAATTTAAAGCTTGGCAGGTTACGGCGGGTAAGAACAAGGAGGAGGAAGAAGATGATTATGTGGCTGAATAAAACAATTGATAAACTCTCCGGGTTCCTCGCCCCGCGCAAAGGACTCCTGCCGCTCATTGGGCTGTTTCTAATTATTGCAAATTTCATCCTACAATTTTTCCCAGCCGGCTGGATGAGGCAGAGTAACTTTCTGCTGCACATCGGGCTGGTCTTTGCAATCCTCGGACTGATGCTTGCCTGGACTCTATAATCCTCCAGGATCGGAATCCGAAACATTCCGGTTGTTTGCTTGCAAATTAAAAACCCCCACTATTTTTTATAAATGATGGGGGTTTATCTTTTCAGATCTTCGGTCCCGCCGCCACCACTTCCTTTGGCGTGTCCTTTTCAAACTTCTTCATGTTGTCAATAAATCGGGACGCCAGTTGCTTGTACTTCTTCCAGTATTCGGTTTCTTTCTGCCACGAGCGCGAGGGATACATTACATCCTCGGGAACATCCGGGCAAATCTTTGGGACTTCATAGCCAAACACCGGATCGGTATAGAATTCCACTGTTTCTAGCCCACCATTCAGGACGGCAGTCAATAAGTTGCGGGTGTGGCGGATGCTAATCCTCTTGCCTACACCGTAGGGCCCTCCCACCCAACCGGTATTGACCAGCCAGCATTTTACTCCGTAGCGTTCAATCTTGCGGCGCAGTAGTTCCGCATAGAAAGCTGGTTTGTGAACCATGAACGGCCCTCCAAAGCAGGCACTGAAAGTTATTTCCGGTTCATCCCGCAAACCGACTTCTGTCCCGGCTATCTTGGAAGTGTACCCCGAGATAAAATGGTACATGGCTTGTTCTACTGTCAGGCGCGCAATCGGTGGCATTACACCCGATGCATCACATGTCAGGAAAATAATGTTTTTAGGGTGACCGCCCCGCTTTTCAGGGACGGCGTTCTCGATATAGGTCAGCGGATAAGCCGCGCGCGTATTCTCGGTAAGAGACGCATCATCCAGAGCTATGGTGCGGGTAACCGGGTCAAAAACTACGTTTTCGAGCACCGTCCCGAATCGGCGCGTGCAGGCATAAATTTGTGGTTCGGCAGTCGCTGAGAGTTCAATAACCTTGGCATAACAGCCATCCTCAAAATTGAACACACCATTGTCAGACCAACCGTGTTCGTCATCGCCTATTAGTCCCCGGTTTGGGTCTGCGGAAAGGGTTGTTTTCCCCGTCCCTGAAAGGCCAAAAAAGAGCGCCACATCCCCATCTTTGCCCACATTTGCCGAACAGTGCATGGTCATCACACCGTCCCGTAGGGGTAACAAATAGTTTAGCAGGGTAAAAACTGATTTCTTGATCTCGCCGCCATAACCTGTGTTCCCGATGATACAAAGCTTCTGAGCGAAGTTGAGCACGATGAAGGTCTCGGTGGGCGTCTGGTCAATCTGTGGAAAGGCTTTGAAACCCGGGGCAGAAATGACGGTAAATTCCGGCGCAAAGCGACGGTATTCCTCCGCTGTATCCGGTTTGATGAACATGTTTCGGGCAAACAAGCTGTGCCAGGCTTCCTCGGTGATAACCCGTACCGGCAGGCGGTAATCGGGGTCTGCGCCGCCATAGCAATCCTGTACAAAGACATCCCGCCCTTGTAAATAACCCTGAAGACGGGCGAACAATTCGTCAAACTTCTCTGGACCAAATGGTCGATTATATTGACCCCACCATATATTTTCCTCGGTTGTCGCCTCGCGTACCACAAATTTGTCGCTCGCCGCTCTGGCAGTGTGCTTTCCGGTATTGACCACGATTGGCCCCTGATGAGCAATGCTGGCCTCGCCGCGGAAGATTATTTCCTCGTACAGCGCCTCGGTTGGAAGATTCCAGTAAACTTTGTGCAGGTTGCTTAATCCGAGGTAATCCAAACCATAATCAGCCCGGGAGGTTGCTGCCTGTCCTTCGGCGGGAGTCTTAATATTTAATATATTATTCATTATTCACTCTCCATCACTCCCATCCTCAAAACGAGGATATCAGGGATAAAGGTTTTATAGCCAGTCCCTCACGAGTTTCCGGTCTCCGATGTATATTTCGCTGGGGGCATTCGGGTCGAGCGCCCACTTCATACGCTCGATACCTTCCGTTAGCTCCTTGACCGTCCCGGCATAGCTCAAACGCAGATGGTTTTCCATGCCAAATTCCTTTCCCGGTACAGTTACCACTAGCGCTTTCTTCAGTAAGAATTGGCATAGTTCGACCGAATTTTTGGCAACGCTGTTTCGACAATAGGCATTGAAATCCGGCAGGGCGTAGAACGTGCCCTGTGGTTTGACGCAATGCACATCCGTAAACGAGTGCAATTCCTGCATCAGTACATCCCTATTATTTTGGATCGATAGACGCAGTGACTCGACAATGGACTGCATCCCGGTCAACGCACCTTCGGCGGCAGCCTGCATCACCGGCGACACGCACGTGGTTGTCTGTGACTGGACATTGGTCATGATCGCGACCAGTTTCTTGGGCGCTATCACCCAGCCGACCCGAAAACCTGTCATGCCGTAGAGCTTGGCCACCCCGTTCACCAATATGATCTTCGAGTTTTCCACATCTTTCTGGGTGTATTTGCAGGCCGGTACAGCCACTATGCCATCGAACACCAGTTTATGGTAAATATCGTCGCAAATCATATAGATGCCTTTGCGCTCACACAGATCCACCATTTGGCCGATTAAGTCTTCAGGATAGACCATACCCGAAGGATTATTCGGGCTGTTGACAACGATGGCCTTTGTGTACGAACCAACCACTCGCTCGATCTCGTCGAAGCGCGGCACGAAAGAACCATCCTCGGGCGTTACAATGACCGGGATGGCACCAACCATCCTGATCATCTCCGGGTAACTCACCCAATAAGGAGCGATAATAATTACCTCGTCCTGCGGATTACATAAAGTAAAGAGAATGTTAAAAAGCGATTGCTTTGCCCCATCCGAGACAATGATATTCTGCGGGGACACTACCCGGTCGTAGTTCTCCTCGCTGTAATGGACAATAGCCTTCTTGAGGGAGGGCGTCCCATCTGTTGGCACATATTTAACGTCGCCGCTGGCTAACTTGGCTGCCGAACTCAGGATGGCCGAGATGGGGGTCTTATTTTTCGGTTCACCAATGCCCAGGTGGATAACCGGTTCTCCTTTTTCGCGTAAAAGCCGGGCTTCCTCGTTCAACGCAATGGTTGGCGAGGCGGGAATCGAACTCGCGACTTGGCTCAGACTCATGTGTATCTCCTATCTTTGTGGCTGAAATTCCGGTCACTTTTTCCAAATGAACAAATGTCAATGGCTTGGTCCAATTATAATTTAAATGTCCGTCATGTCGCCTGTCAAGGTGTCACATCTTTTTCGCTATTTTTACACGACCTTTTCAAATTAAAAAATAACGGACCGTGAATTCCACGGTCCGTTAATCCTTATTTTCTTTTTACTTCTTCTTTTCTTCTTTCTTAATCTCGATTACTTCACGGCCTTTATAAAATCCGCAATTCGGGCAAACAATATGAGACTGGATCATCGTTCCGCAATTGGTGCAGGCTACCAGGTTGGGAGCTTCCAGCGCGTCATGGGCGCGGCGACGGTCGCGGCGGCCTTTCGACAATTTACGTTTTGGTTGTGGGGGCATTCCTTACTCCTTTATATGATTCCGATTAAGCGGGCTGATTATATCGGCGATGCACACGAGCGTCAAGCCCGATTTGACTGCTTTCTATCCTTTCGCAAATACGCTTCCATGAATTCTTCCAGGTTGCCATCCAACACTGCCTGTGTATTGCCCGTCTCATGGTCCGTGCGGTGATCTTTCACCATCTGGTAAGGATGGATCACGTAAGAACGGATCTGGCTTCCCCACTCCGCCTTGGTATATTCACCGCGCAGTATGGCAATCTCTTCGTTCTTCTCAGCTTTCTTGATCTCCAGCAAGCGTGACCGCAGAATTCTCATGGCAAATTCCCGGTTCTGTGATTGCGACCTTTCATTCTGGCAGGTGACGACGATCCCGCTTGGGATGTGGGTGATCCGGATGGCAGTGGCATTCTTTTGAACGTTTTGCCCGCCCGCACCGGAAGACCGGAAAACGTCAATCTTTAAATCTGCAGGATCAATCTGGACCTCCGGGCTGTCGAACGCAACCTGAGGCAATACTTCCACCAGTGTAAAAGAGGTATGCCGTCGGTGGGCAGCGTCGAAAGGCGATAGGCGCACCAACCGGTGAACACCTTTTTCTGATCGCAAATAACCGTAAGCGTATTTCCCGCTGATACTGATTGTTGTAGATTTTATCCCCGCTTCTTCACCTTCGCTCGAATCCAGGATCTCGGTCTTGTATCCATTCCTTTCAGCCCAGCGCAAGTACATCCGCATGAGCATCGCAGCCCAATCTTGTGAGTCGGTGCCGCCTGCCCCCGCGTGAATGGCTAGCAACGCATCGTCGCTATCATAGGGTCCGGAAAGCATCGCCGTAAAGGAGCGCTTCTCCAGTTCGGTTTCCAGGGCCGAGATTTCAGTTTCCAAATCCACTCTCAAGGATTCGTCGTCCAGGCCGGCCAATTCTTCTGCGTCTTTTATTCGCCGTCCAAAACCATCCCAATCCTTCACTTCTTCGCGCAGATCCGCAGCGGTCTTGCTCACTTGCTGGGCATGCGCGGGATCGTCCCAAAAGTTCTTGGCATTAATTTCTTTTTCGAGCTTGGCTAGTTGAGATTCTTTTCCAGGTAAGTCAAAGACGCACCATTAATTGGCGAAGTATATCTCCCGCTGTCTGTAAACGATTGAGTAGATCTTGCATGTTCTTTTCCTTTCGACTCTTTTTCTTCCATTGCACTGATCACTGAAATAAAACCTACCTTCCGAAATTACCAATATTTTGATGGTTCAGAGTTCAAGTATTTTAGCAGGAAACCGTAAACTATGCACTGAGAATTCCTTTTACGAACGCCTCCGGGTCAAATGGTATGAGATCTTCAGCCTTCTCACCCAGCCCGGCAAATATGATTGGCAGGTCGAGTTCGCGTTGAATGGCAAAAACCATGCCGCCGCGCGCCGATAAATCCAGTTTTGCCAGGATAATCCCATTCACATTTACAGCTTCTTTGAAGGCTCGTGCCTGTACCAGAGCATTTTGCCCGGTGGTCGCATCCATCACCAACCAGACCGCGTGCGGAGCGCCCGCAAGTGCCTTTCCAGATACGCGATAAACTTTTTTAAGTTCTTCCATTAAATTATAACGGGTGTGTAATCGACCGGCTGTATCTACCAGTACCAGGTCATAGCCCTTTGATATTGCCGACTGGATTCCGTCGTAAACTACCGCTCCGGGATCTGAGCCCATTTGCCCGGCTATAATGGGCAATTTCAGCCGTTCTGCCCAGACCTGTAACTGGTCTATTGCTGCAGCCCGGAAGGTGTCAGCTGCTACGAGCAGGACGCGTTTCCCATCGTCAGCAAAGTGGCGCCCCAGTTTTGCAGCTGTGGTGGTCTTGCCGGAACCATTCACTCCCACCAGCAGGATGATTGTGGGCTTGGATGAAAATACCAATTCAGGAGGCGCATCCAGCCGGAGGCGCAGTTCAGCCTCCAGCAAGGATTGGAGTTCGGCTGTTCGGGTCAGTCCCTGCGTCCGCACATTATTTCGGAGGCTGTCGAGTACCGACTCGGTCGTTTCCAGTCCAAGGTCAGCTTGGATGAGTAAACTTTCCAGTTCTTCCCAGGTTTGGTTGGAGATTTCCGTCGCACCTAACAGGCTGGCTAGCCGCCCAAAGGCCGCTTTGCTGCTGCGTGATAATCCGGTTTTCCAACGCGCGATCAGGTCAGGCATATCGGGCAGATTATACTGCAAGTGGCAATCCACGTACCTTGGCACCCGCACTGCTCAACATTACTGGACATCTTAATTATTATGTAACTTATTCCACATTTTTGCATCTTAAATGGTGCCCGTATATAAGGGAGCAGTAAAAAGAAGGCTCCAAATGTTTTATGTTATACTCGCCTCAATTTGGAGTCAAAGGAATAATGAGCGCAGGATTAACTGAAATCACGGCTACCTGGAAAAGCGAAATGACTTTTGTCGGTCAGAACGCAGTTGGCGGAACCGTTCAAATGGGCACGCTTGATGGGAAGCCGGGGGTTGGCCCAATGCAGTTATTGTTGGTTGCAATTGCCGGATGCACCGGCGAAGATATTCTCTCGATCCTGCAAAAGAAACGCGCCGTTCTGACTGCCATGCAGGTTCGGGTAAGCGGAAAACGCGCCGAGGATTACCCAAGGATATGGACCCAAATTCACATTACATATCTGCTCTGGGGTGAGAGCATCGATCCTAAAGATTTGGAATTGGCCATTGAGCTCTCTGAAAATAAATACTGCTCGGTTGGGATTATGCTTGGAAAATCAGCCAGGATTACTTCCGAATATCGTATTCTTAAACCTGGTGAAACCGCAAATTAATTAAAGAGGAAAAATGAGTGAACCAATCCATGTAACTGATGCAAATTTTGAAAAAGCCGTCCTGCAGAATCCCCTGCCCGTTATCGTTGATTTCTGGGCTCCCTGGTGCGGCCCCTGTAAGATGGTTAGCCCGATGCTGGATAAAATTGCCAAGGAATCGGGCGATAAACTGATAGTTGCTAAGGTCAATACCGATGAGAATTCACAGTATGCAGCCCAGTACGGCGTGCAGGGTATCCCGACCATGCTGTTCTTCTTCGGCGGCAAAATTATCCACCAGCAGGTTGGCGCGCTGCCAGAACGTATTTTGCGCGAGGTTGTCACCCAGTTTATGGAAGTAACCGCTAAACCGAAATCGTAAGCGGTTTTATAAAGCCTGGTTTATCAGAGACGCTTTTAAAAAGCGTCTCTTGTTTTATTTCCTCGGCATCGGCATTTTTATGGAAATTCATTTCTCCGTCACACGTTCGATTTTCGCCCCCAGGGAGCGCAATTTCTCGTCCACCCGCTCGTATCCCCGGTCGATCTGCCCGATGTTGCGGATGATGGATTTTCCCTCCGCGGCCAGCGCAGCTAGGAGCATCGCCATCCCGGCGCGGATGTCAGGACTTTCAAGTTTCTCACCGTAAAGTCGCGTCGGTCCGTTAACGATACAGCGGTGCGGATCGCACAGGATGATCTGTGCTCCCATTCCCTTGAGCTTGTCGGTGAAATACATCCGCCCCTCGAACATCCAGTTATGGAACAAGACACTGCCGCGCGATTGCGTGGCGACCACGATCGCAATGCTCATCAGATCGGTGGGAAACGCCGGCCAGATATTGGCCTTGATCTCAGGAATGGCCCCGCCCAGGTCGGTTTCAACCTTGAGGCGTTGTTTTGAAGGTACCACCACATCCTCGCCCTCCACGTTCCAGTCCACTCCCAATCGGCGGAAGACCATTTTTATCATGTCGAGATATTGCGTGCCTGCCTTGCGAATGCGTATTTCACCGTGTGTAACCACTGCCGCGCCGATGAAACTGATGACTTCAAGATAATCCGGTCCGATGGTAAATTCACCCCCATGCAGATTCTCCACCCCGTTTATCGTCAGCATATTGGACCCGCTGCCTTCGATGCTGGCTCCCAGGCTGTTTAGCATTTGACAGAGTTCTTGCACATGTGGCTCGGAGGCTGCGTTGCGAATCACTGTTTTCCCTTTTGCAGTCACAGCCGCCATGATGATATTTTCCGTACCTGTTACCGAGGCCTCGTCCAGCAGGATATTGGCACCTTTCAAGCGTTTGGCCTTGATATCGAACGCCCGGCGGTAATGGATGTCCGCGCCCAGGGTTTTAAGAGCCAGTAGGTGCGTGTCTACTCTCCGGCGGCCGATCACGTCTCCACCCGGGGGCGGAAGATGTACCTCGCACGTGCGGGCTAGCAACGGTCCTGCCAGCAGGATGGAAGCGCGGATGCGGGCACACAGATCCGGGTCAAGATCTGCCGGGCTGACTTTCTTGGCTGTGATCCGCCATGAATTGTTCCCCTGGTCTTCCATTTTTACCCCCAGGCTGGCAACCAGTTGCCGCATGTCTCTTACATCACGAATATCCGGCAGGTTGTGCAGGATGACCGGCTCATCCGTCAACAATGTTGCCGCTAGGATGGGAAGAGCCGCGTTTTTATTTCCAGATGGTGTCACTTCCCCCTTAAGGGGATTTCCACCTTCGATGATAAATTTCTCCACGGGAACCTCCTGCGCACAGTTGCGCATCAGGATTGTAAGGGATTATTACAGTTCCGCCAAGTACCTGATAAATTTGTAAATCAACTCCTTTCGATTCGGGCTATAATCAGGTTATGGACTTCATGCTCTTTATCCCCTTGCTTCTTGGTTGGCTTTCAGGCTGGTTGGTCAATTACCTGGCTGATGTGCTTCCCATCACTCGTATTTTTAGCCGTCCCGTTTGCCCGGCGTGCCAGACAAAATTCAAATGGTCCGATTATTTGCTTTTTCGCAATTGCACAAACTGTGGAAAACGACGCAGCCCGCGGACGTTGATCGTCCAGGCGGTTATGACGGTGGTGCCGGTCTTGATCTGGATTTTCCCGGGTCAAACGTTGCCCTTCCCATTGGCCTTCATCTTGCTGGTTTACCTGGCGGTTGTCCTTGTCATTGACCTGGAACATCGGGTGATCTTGCATCCTGTCAGTATTACCGGTGTCATTCTCGGGCTGGGAATCGGCATTTTCCTTCGCAGTAAACAATCCTTCACCTACGGGATTACATCCACCCTTATGGGTGGCGCTGCCGGGTTCGGGATCATGCTGATCTTCTATTTCATCGGTGTATTATTCGTTAAACTCATGTCGAAACGGCGCGGCCTTTCTGCCAACGAAGTTGCCCTCGGTTTCGGGGACGTAAACCTCTCCGGTATTCTGGGGTTGCTGCTGGGCTGGCAGGCCATTTTTATCTGCCTGTTTTTTGCGATCCTTGCTGGTGGACTTGTCAGTTTGGTTATCATCTTGGGGATGCTGATCGCGAAGAAATATAAAGCCTTCACTGCCATCCCTTATGCACCGTTTTTGATCATAAGCGCCATCTATTTTCTTTTTCTGTGAGCTTGGATGGGTGGATAACTTTTAATCTTATAAAAAAATAGAGCCTTTCGGCTCTATTTTTTATCTGTTTTTTCATCAATTTGCAGTGGTTTAAGTGGTGCAGTTCCCAGGCGGTATCCAAACCCCCGCACGGTCCTTATCCAAACAGGATTGGTTGGGTCGGGTTCCAGTTTTTTGCGCAGCATCAGGATATAGCGGCGGACTAGCGCAGGGTCGCTGCGGTTGGCTCCCCACACTTCACGCATCAGGTCTTCATCCGATGCAACCTTTCCCTTGCGCCGCACAAGAACTTCCAGCAAATGAAATTCCGTTGGCGTCAGCTCAAGGGTCCGGTCTCCGAGCGATGCCTGGTATCTTTTCATATCCAGAAGGATTTCTCCGTGGGCGATGTAACCGTCCTCCTTGTGTTCGCTGTGCATCCGTCCGATCACCGCTTGAATTCGCGCCACCAATTCGGTAAAACTGAAAGGTTTGGTCACATAATCATCCACACCTAGGCTGAAACCGCGTAATTTATCCGCCTCGTTGGTTTTTGCAGTCAGCATAATGATCGGCAGATCGGTCAGTTCGCGCAGGCGGGTGCACACCTCCCAGCCATCCATTCCGGGAAGCATCACATCCAGTAGTACCAGATCTGGCTTCTCCCCATATGCCAATCGTAAACCCGCGGGACCATTTGATGCTTCAAATACTTCAAATCCGGACTCGCGAAGATATTGACTTAACAGATGCAAGAGAGTCAGGTCGTCATCGATTAATAATATTTTAGTTCTCATCTGGCCACCTTTAGATCGAAATAAAAGCGGGCACCGCCTTCGGGAGCTTCTTCAAAGGCAAGCTTACTCCCCATGCTTCTCATCATGCGTTGTGAGAAATATAGTCCCAGGCCATAACCATAGACTGACTGTGAGTCCCTGACGTCCAGCCGCTGGAAACGTTTGAAAAGTAAAGATCGTTTTTCTTTGGGAATTCCTGGACCCGAATCTGTCACTTGGACCCGTATTCTGCCGCGCATTCGAACAGCGTCTACTTTCACTGCTCCCTGGGGCGCGTATTTCAGGGCATTATCCACCAGGTGGTTAAATACACTCTCCAGGAATCCCGCATCGGCGAGAACAGCCGGTAGATCATTCGGTAGGCTGATCTGTATCCGCTCTGCACCAAGTACTGTGCTAAATTGACGGTGTACCTCCTCGACCATGGCTGAAATGGATAATCGGACCGGATTCACTTCCAAGCGGCCTGCTTCCATCGCTGAAAGGTTCAGGATATTTTCGACAAACCGCGTTAGGCGTTGAACTTCGTTTTTCATCAGCGCAAGCGGTTCCCGGTCCGCGGCTGAACGGCCTTTTCGATTAATTAGAAGTTCCAGCCCACCGTTCAGGCTTGTAAGTGGCGTGCGCAATTCGTGTGACACCATCGATACGAAATCGCTCTTCAACTGGTCGAGTTCCTGTAACATTTTATTCTGCGCTTCCAATTGGCGGTATGCTTCCTGCAAAGTGTCGGTTCGTTGCTCTACCTTTTGCTCCAATTGTTCATTTAATTCCTCTAACCGGCGGTAAACTACTTGTAACTCATTATAGGCCTTTTGGACTTCTTCCTGCTGGCGTTTCTGCTCCCTCAGATCGTGTGCCGCTCCGGCAATTAAAACCTTCCGGCTGTCTGAAAAAATGGGGCTCAGCGTAAGCAGGAATGGGGTTTGATGGGGGCGCAGCGAAATTTCCACCGAACATTCCTGCCGGGATGCGCGTTCCAGTAGATCAGTTGGTAGGGTTTGGTTAAATAAGATTGTCGTCAGGCTTATGCCCACCACCTGGTTCTCATCCCGTAAAACAAGCGCCCGTACCATGGCAGGGTTGGCCAGCAGGATTTTGCCGCGTTTATCGCAAATGAAGGTCGGTTCAGCCAGGCTGCTGAATAATTGCCAGTATTTATACAGTTCGCCCTCACCCGCACGAATGCCCACCCGTACGATCAATGCCAAAGCCAGGAGCAGGCTCATCCAAAGTCCCAGTACGGATATTTCTCCGCTCAACTGCCATTCCACTATCACAAACCAAAATAAGGTCAATACAAGTGTGACTGGCAGAATATTCTGGATGCGTGCAGCAAGATCAAAACCAGGCCTGCGCGTCTGACTCTTCTTGGGAGAAGGGTCGGCTTCGATCACGCTCCCAAGACAGAATATCAAACCGCCCGCTACCCAGCCAAGACTCCCAAAACTTCCAACCCGGTAACCACCAAATTGTGAAAGCATGCTATATGCATAATCTGAGGAAAAGAATGCTAGCAGGCCAATGCCCCATAATAATGTTGTCCGGCGGGCTTTGCGGTTAGCCAGTAACATATTAAGCAAAATGGTTAACAAGATCAGGTCAGCGATCGGGTAAACCAACGGAACGAGTCCTTCTCGGCTGGTGAAAACATTTGGTTGGGCCAGGGTCAACCAGCCCAGCGCAGCGACAACCCCGGATGAAATTGTTGCGTCAAGTAGGAAACGGAATCGGGATGGCACATATCGATTCTCAAATGGGTAACGGATAAGTGCATAAAAAAAGAACGGATAGGCCAGGAAGTTAAAAACGTCCGCCGCCGAAAAACCTGGTAGCGGAATTCCGCGCAGTCCTTCATAGAAAGTTCGGATACCGCTCCCCACTGCCCAGCATAAAAGTGCTAATCCCGCAAATTGCCATGAACGCTGTGATTGAGGGCTTATTTTCGGGAGCATCATGAAAGTTAACAGAACAGATGTAACCAGGGGTGCTGTAACCGCCAAATTGCCAATAAGAAAACGGCTGCTGGATTCGGGAGACCGGAAGATTACCCAAATAATAGTTGCCCCCATGAATAGCAATGCCTCGCCCAGCTCCCCCTTCCAGCGTATTTGCCAGGGAAATAACCTGTTAAGAAGTTTTTGCATCGAAATCTCCCGCGGGTGATGACATTTGAGATTATAACAATATTCTTTATCTGCACACATAAAAAGGAGGCCTGGTTTGCCATTCTCTGGCGCAGGCCTCCTGGTTTATTACGCTCCTTTTTCTTTCAACCCCATCACCTCAACAACACCTGTTAGTTGGCGTGCAGAATGTGATAAACGTAGGCATATCGGGCAAAGCGTAGGTACGCATCCGTAATTTGGTGATATCGAAGATACGTCACCACTTTCGGACCGCTGGAAAGAATCGGTGGTCCGATATACCCATAGCAAGATGGACAGAACGTGGGTGTCGGTGTTTCAGACGGCACTGTTGGCGTATGTGTCGGCGAGGGAGTGACCGGAGTGTTCGACGCAGTTGGGGTCCGCGTTCGTGTTTGGGTTGGAGAGGTCGTCTCTGTAGGTGAATTTGTCGGTGTTCGCGTGATAGACGCAGTCGGGGTGTTTGTCCGAGAAGCTGTGGCTGTATATGTCCTGGATGCCGTACTGGTGCGCGTGGAAGTACTGGTCGGGACGGTGTTCGTCGGTGTGTTCGTCCTGCTGGCGGTGGGAGACGGGACCGTATTCGTCAGCGTGGGGGTTCTTGTACGCGTGGGCGAAGGTACTGTGTTGGTCATTGTAAAGGTGTTGGCAGCCGTGGAGGTTGGGACAACCGGCGTTGGTGTCCTGGAGGGGGTCGGCGTGCGCGTCTGGGTCCGCGTCGGCGAGGGAACCGTGTTTGTTGGGGTTCTGGTGATTGACGGAGTATATGTCTTTGTGGGGGTGGACGTGATCGACGGGGTGAAAGTCGCAGTTCCTGTACTGGTGCGGCTTGGGGTGAAAGTTGCCGTTCCGGTGTCGGTGCGGG
>Ga0209048_10001845_pt1 | contig 21413 bp, 19 predicted proteins | sample FrelakmetCRP12CR_FD_187146 | JGI IMG/M metagenome (GOLD analysis project Ga0209048, IMG submission 187146) | Freshwater lake sediment microbial communities from the University of Notre Dame, USA, for methane emissions studies - CRP12 CR (SPAdes)... | ecosystem: Environmental > Aquatic >... | reverse complement strand
GGGCGAGGCGGCGGGCGCGCCCGCCGTGCGCGACCGCGCGCCGGGCTGGCGCATCGGCCAGAGCGTGCGCCACGCGAAGTTCGGGCTCGGCATCATCGTCGACGCCGAGGGGCGCGGCGGCGACGCGCGCGTGCAGGTCAACTTCCACGACGCCGGCGTCAAGTGGCTCGCGCTGGAGTACGCGAAGCTCGAGAACGCCTAGCGGCGAGCGCGGCCGTCGCACGGCGCGACGGATTCGACGAAGCCGCGGCCGCGGCGACATCGGGGCCGCGGAGTTTCGCCGCTCAGTTCTGTGGGCCGGTGTCGGCGGGCGGCGCCGCGAGGTCCTCGGGCGCGTGGAAGATGTCGCGATACGCGACGTAGTCCGAGATCGTCTGCGCGGCGACGAACAGGAAGACGTACGGAACGACGGTCAGCGCGACTACCCACGGCACCGCCGCCTGCGGGACGAGATACGCGACGAGGCCGATCGCGGCTCCGGGCAGCACTGCGCCGAAGAAGAACAGCATGAGACCGTAGACGGCGACCGCCCGCCAGTTGCCGATTGCCGCGCGCAGGCTCCCGGCGAGCGCCTGCGCCGTGCTGCAGTCCTGGAACACGACGAGCGCCGGGGCGAACCACACCGCGAGGAGCGTCGGCAGCGCGCAGACGATCGCGAACAGCATCGCGGCCTCGAGGCGCCCGTTCGCCGCGAGCGCTTCGTCGGGCTTTGCGCTCCCCGTGACCGCGTCGAGCAACGCGCCGCCGTCGACGAGCGCGGTCGCCAGCACCGCGAGCGTCGTGCCGGCGACGAGCACGACGCCGATCGGGACGAGCGCCCACAGATTGGAACGAAAGCCGCGGAAGAGGTGGCGGATCTCGGGCACGCCGCCGCGTTCCTGCGTCCACGCGGCGGCGAGGAAGCCGACCGTGAACACCGGGCGCAGCACCATCATCGCAAGCGGCCCGACGACCGGAACGACGCTCACCAGCAGCTGGATGACGTAGTAGGCGAGGAGCAGCATCAGCCACGGAACGCGCGCGGCCGCGAGCATCTCCGCGGCCTGCCTCAGCCAGAGGACGCCGCGGCGCGCCGGATGGCGGGCGTATACGATCGGGCGCGGCGCGGTGCTCACGTTTTCCCCGTCGACGCGCTGGCCGCGCGCGCGGGTTCCGGCAGGCATCCGGGATGGAGGACGCGGTCGCGCAGGATGCGCTCGAAATGGAACGGATCGTGCGCGTGCACAAGCTCGCCCGGGCGCGGCAGGTGCAGGTCGTAGAGCCGCGACAGCCAGAAGCGCAGCGCGGCGGCGCGCGTGAGCGCCGGCCATTGCGCGCGCTCGTCCGCCGTCAACGGGCGCACTTCGTCGTACGCGCCGACCAGCGCGGCGACGAGCCCGGGAACGAGCGCGCCGGCGTCGGGGCCTTCCCTGACGATGCACCAGTCGTTGACGGTGATCGCGAGGTCGTACGCGAGGAAATCGGTCGCTGCGAAGCCGAAATCGATGATGCCGGACACGCGTTCGTCGACGAAGAGCACGTTGTCGCAGAAGAGGTCGCCGTGGATCGCGCCGCGCGGCATCCGCACCCGCCCGAAGCCCGTGAGGAACCTGATCTCCCCGGCGAGCAGCTCGTTCCGGCCGGAGTCGAGGAAAGGGCGGACGGCACGCGCGGCCTGCCGCCACCAGGCCGGACCGCGGCGGTTGGTGAGCCGCGGGCGATAGCTCGCCGACGCCACGTGCAGCCGGCCGAGCGCGGCGCCTACCGCGGCACAGTGCGCGGCGCCCGGCGCGAGGACCGGCGCGCCGTCAACCCGGGAGACGAGGCTCGCCGGCTTGCCGTTCAGCATGCTGAACAGCGCGCCCGTGCGATCCGCGGCCGGCGCCGGGCACGCGACGCCCGCGCGCGCGAGGTGCGCCATCAGGTTGAGGTAGAACGGCAGCTCGGCGGCGGGCAGGCGCTCGTAGAGTGTCAGCACGTAGCGACCCTTCGTCGTCGTGACGAAGTAATTGGTGTTCTCGATCCCGGCGGCGATCGGCGCCAGCAGCTCGAGCGTGCCGACCGCGTAGCGGGCGAGCCACGTTTCGAGTTCCTCGGCGGTAACGGGCGTGTAGACCGACATCGGGCATTGCAGCGCGCGGGGCGCCGCCTCCGGCACGGATCCGGAAAGGGAATCAGTTCAGAATTCGAGGAGCAGCCACAGCGGAACCCTGAGGCCCGTGTCCAGGCTGTCGCGGCGGATGAAGACGTTGCCGCTGCCGTCGGGGACCAGGAAATAGGGCCTTCCGTGGCGCGGAGTGACCTTCACCCAGACCAGCTTGCCGTTGACGCGCGCTTCCTCGACCGTCTCGGTGTCCTTGCGCGTGATGGTCACCTGCGGCTCGAGCTCCGCGTCGCCGGCGATTCCGGGGGGCAGCGGCGGCGGGGGGATCTCCGGCAGCGGCTCGAGTTGCGGCGGCAGGGGTGGCGCGGGCGGCGGCACGCTCTGCGCGAGCGCCGCTGCGGCCGCGGCGGCCAGCGCAGCGACAACGGCCAGGCGCGACAGGATGCGAGGAAGGTTCATGCGATGCCGGATTCGCCGCCATTTTAGCAGAGCGGGGCACGACAGGACGGCCTCGCGCGCGGGAAGCGCGCGGCAGTCGGCGCATCACAGGTTCAGCATCTTCTGCCGCTCTTCGCGCGTCGGCTGGAAGCCGCGCGTCTCGTAGAAGTCGAAGATCGCCTCGACGATCGCTTCCGGCTCCTCGATGACCTGCATGAGGTCGAGGTCCTTCGCGTCCGCCATGCCCTCGCCCACGAGCCGGTCGCGCATCCAGTCGAGCAGGCCGCGCCAGAAGTCGCCGCCGACCAGGATGATCGGAATGCGCCGGCTCTTGCCCGTCTGCACGAGCGTCAGGCATTCGGACAGCTCGTCCAGCGTGCCGAAGCCGCCCGGCAGGACGACGTACGCGGACGCGAAGCGCACGAACATCATCTTCCGCGCGAAGAAGTAGCGGAAGTCGAACGAGACGTCCTGGAACTCATTGCCGCCCTGCTCGTGCGGCAGCAGGATGTTGAGCCCGATCGCCGGCGACCTGCCGGAGAATGCGCCGCGGTTCGCGGCCTCCATCAGCCCGGGGCCGCCGCCCGAGATCACCGCGAACCCCGCATCGGAGAGCAGGCGGGCGATGCGCTCGGCCTTCGCGTAGTAGGGATGGTCGGGCTTGATGCGCGCGCTGCCGAACATCGACACGGCGGGGCGCACGCCGCGCATGCGTTCGGTCGCCGCGGCGAACTCTGCCATAATCCCCAGCACGCGCCAGGCCTCCTGGCCGTTGGTCGTGTGCGTCGCCTGCGGATCGATCAGTTCCGGGATCTTGGTGTTTTGAACCATGCCTAAGCTCGTGCTGGTGGATGGGTCGTCGTACCTGTATCGCGCGTTCCACGCGCTGCCGGACCTGCGCACGGCGCAGGGCGAACCGACCGGCGCGCTGCGCGGCGTCGTCTCGATGCTGCGCAGGATAGCCGAAGACGAGAAGCCCGACTACTTCGCCGTCGTCTTCGACGCCCCGGGGAAGACGTTCCGCGACGAGTGGTACCCGCTGTACAAGGCGCAGCGGCCGCCCATGCCCGAAGACCTCGTCCGGCAGATCGAGCCGCTGCACGAATTCGTCCGCGCGCACGGCTGGCCGCTGCTGATGATCGACGGCGTCGAGGCCGACGACGTGATCGGAACGCTCGCGGTGCGGGCCGCGGCCGCCGGCATCGACTGCCTGATCTCGACGTCGGACAAGGATCTGGCGCAGCTCGTCAAACCCGGCATCACGCTCGTCAACACGATGAGCAACGAGACGCTCGACGACGCGGGGGTCGCGGCCAAGTTCGGCGTGCGCCCGGACCAGGTGCTCGACCTGCTCGCGCTCACCGGCGACGTGGTCGACAACGTGCCGGGCGTCGCGAAGGTCGGTCCGAAAACGGCCGCCAAATGGCTCGCGCAGTACGGGACGCTGGACGCGGTGATGGCGCATGCGGGAGAAATCGCCGGCGTCGTCGGCGAGAACCTGCGGGCGACGCTCGACTGGCTGCCGCAGGGCAGGCAACTGCTCACCGTGAAGACCGATTGCAATCTGCCCGTCGCGCCCGCCGATCTCGTGCCCGCCGCCGCGGACGCGGATAGGCTGAGGTCGCTGTGCCAGCGCTTCGAGTTCAAGAGCTGGCTGCGCGACCTTCAGGGTGACGGCATGCGCGGCGACGCCGCCGCGGCGATCGCCGATCGCGCGTCACGGCAGGACACGCGGACGTTCGCCGACGCCGGGGTGCGGGACGCCTCCGAGGCAGGAGATGCGCCGCCCGCGGTTCCCCGCCACTACGAAACCCTGCTGGATGTCGCATCGCTCGAGCGCTGGCTGCAGGCGATCGAGCGCGCCGATCTGGTGTGCTTCGACACCGAGACGACGGGGCTCGACCCGCTGGAAGCCAGGATCGTCGGCCTCTCGTTCGCGCTCGAGCCGGGGCACGCCTGCTACGTTCCGCTCGCGCACCGCTATCCCGGCGCGCCGGACCAGTTGCCGCTCGACGCGACGCTCGCGCGCCTTGCGCCGTGGTTCGCGGATCCGGCACGGAAGAAGCTCGGGCAGAACGTCAAGTTCGACCAGCACGTGCTCGCGAACCATGGCTTGCAGCTTCGCGGCACCGCGCACGACACGCTGCTCCAGTCCTACGTGCTCGAGGCGCACCGCCCGCACGACATGGACAACCTCGCGTGGCGGCACCTCGGCGTGAAGACGATCACCTACGCCGAGGTTGCCGGCAAGGGAGCGAAGCAGATCGGCTTCGACCAGGTGAGCATCGCCGATGCGACCGCGTACTCGGCCGAGGACGCCGACATCACGCTGCAGCTGCACCGGTTTCTCCATCCGCGCGTCGCCGCGGACCCGAAGCTCGACCACGTCTACTCGGCGATCGAGATGCCCGTGCGGGAGATCCTGTTCGAGATGGAGCGCGAGGGCGTGATGCTCGACACCGCGCTGCTCGCCGCGCAGAGCCGGGAGCTCGCCGGGAAGGTGATGGCGCTGGAGCAGCAGGCGTATCAGCTCGCGGGCCAGCCGTTCAACCTCGCGTCGCCGAAGCAGCTGGGCGAGGTGCTGTTCGACAAGATGAAGCTGCCGACGCTGCGCAAGACGGCGACCGGACAGCCGTCGACGGACGAGGAAGTGCTGACGGAGCTCGCCGCCGACTATCCGCTGCCGAAGGTGCTGCTCGAGCACCGCGCGCTGTCGAAGCTCAAGTCGACCTACACGGACAAGCTGCCGCAGATGGTGAACCGGCGCACGGGTCGCGTGCACACGACGTTCAGCCAGGCGACCGCGGTGACCGGACGGCTCGCGTCGTCGGACCCGAACCTGCAGAACATCCCGGTGCGCACGGCGGAGGGCCGGCGCATCCGCGAGGCGTTCATCGCGCCCCCCGGGCACGCGATCGTGTCCGCCGACTATTCGCAGATCGAGCTGCGGATCATGGCGCATCTGTCCGGGGATCCCGCGCTCCTCAAGGCGTTTCACGAAGGCGCGGACATCCACAGGGCGACCGCCGCCGAGATCTTCGGCGTTCCGTTGTCCGAGGTCACGAGCGATCAGCGCCGCTACATCAAGGCGGTCAACTTCGGACTCATCTACGGGATGGGCGCGTTCGGGCTCGCGCAGCAGCTCGGCATCGAGCGCGCCGCGGCCCAGCAGTTCATCGACCGCTACTTCCAGCGCTACCCGGGCGTCGCCGCGTACATGCAGGCGACGCGCGAGTTCGCGCGCGAGCACGGCTACGTCGAGACGGTCTTCGGGCGGCGGCTGTGGCTGCCCGACATCAAGGCCGCCGGCGGCCCCCGCCGCGCCGGCGCCGAGCGCGCCGCGATCAATGCGCCGATGCAGGGCACCGCGGCGGACCTGGTCAAGCTCGCGATGATCGCCGTGCGCAACTGGATCCAGGACGAGGGCCTCGCCACGAAGCTCGTGCTGCAGGTCCACGACGAGCTCGTGTTCGAGGTGCCGCCGGACGAGCTCGAGCGCGTGCAGCGCGGCCTGCCGCAGCGGATGACGGGCGTCGCGGAGCTCGCGGTGCCGCTCGTCGTCGATGTCGGCGTCGGCCCCAACTGGGAACAGGCCCACTGACGTCCGGTTGCCCGGCGCGTCGCGCGAACGGCGTGCCGCTCGCAGCGATCCGCGGCCTCAATCGGGGGCGCCGAAGATGTCCTTGTAGCTCGCGTAGACGCTGCCTGCGAAGACGGGCGCGAGGACGAGCCAGCCCAGGCCGAAGGGGATCGTCGCGACGATCGCGAACACGAGCCCCAGCACGCTGTAGACCAGCATCGGCAGCATGTTGACCAGCGACGCGACGAAGCTCGCCTTCATCGCGGCGAACGGCTCGTCGTTGCGGAAGACGACCAGCGCCGGCGCAAACCAGTACGCCATCATCAGCGGGATGCCGAGCAGCAGACCGAGCAGCGCCGCGATCACGGCGCCGATGCCGAACGTCGCGAGCGCGGCCAGTCCTGCCTGCAGCGGGTCGCCGGCCAGCAGCGTGCCGATGCCGGTCACGCCCACGGCTGCGAACAGCAGGCCCGCCACGACGACCACGATCGCGAACGACCCGGCGAGATAGAGCAGGCCGACGATGACGAGCGGACCGAGCCGATCGGAAAAGCTCGCGAAGAGGTGCGCGATCGTAAGCTCGCCGCCGCGATCCTGCGCGCGACATCCGGTGAGCACGCCGCCCGCCAGCACCGGCGCGAGCAGCGTCGTCGCGACGGTGCCGATCATCGGGATGCACGCGAGCAGCACCATGATGACGATGAAGAGGAGCGCGATCCCGATCCACACGCCCGGTGCTGCCTTGAACAGGCGCCAGCCTTCGCTCCACCAGGCCACGCCGTTGCCGGCGTCGACCGCGGCGGGCGGATTCCGGGGCGGGGGGGCGGTGGCGTCGCGGTCGAAGCCGGACGCGGAGGGTGGTGCGGGGGGCGACGGCGGCAGGTCGGTCATGGGGCACCAGGGCTGTGGCGGGGGATGGCGCCGATACGGTACCACGATGCGATGCGCGTGCATTGCACCGGTCCGTGGCCGATCCGGGGCGTGCCACCGGGTGCTTCGCTCGCCGGCGCCGCACCGCGTGCCGGATCCTGCCGCAGTTTCTCAGCGCCCGGCGCGCGGCGCGCCGGGCGCGTTCAGGCGCAGGACGACCTGTTCGGGCGCATCGTTGCGCAGATACCACGCGTGCTGCGGCGTTGCGTTCGCACGGGCATACCCGAGCGCGACCAGCAGGTGGTCGATCGTCGCGCTGTCCTGGCCCGAGACCTCGACCCGGACGACGTACGCGGTGCGCCCGGGTGGCGTCCTGAGGAGCTCCGCGAGCATCGCGTGTCCGTAACCCTGTCCGCGCGAACCCGCATCGATCCCGGTGAGCCAGAGCTCGTAGCCGACCGCAGCCGCCTTGAAGAGCCCGAAGCCGGTCGGCCGCTGCGCTGCGCCGCCGCTGTCCGGCATGTAGACATAGCCGGGGACGGCAATGGTCGACAGCTCGCCGGTCTGCCGATCCTTCTCGACGAAGTAGCCGGTCGCGAGCGCCTGCCGCAGGCTCGCGAAGAACTCGCTCGCTGCGGGCGAGTCGGTGGCGAAGTCGCGGTCGAAGCTTCCCCGCAGCGCGCCGTCGCGGATCAGCGCGCGGAAGAGGGGAAGATCGACGACGGTGGCGGGGCGGAGCATCGGTCGCCCGTTGCGGCTGCGATCGGAAAAAGATAACCCCTGGCCCTGCGCGGCGCCACGCAGCCTTACGAACGGTTCCCTCCGCGCCATGGACGGTCGGCGGTCGAGGCAGCCGCAGAGGCCCCGGTCCGCGGCGTGACAGGCTTCACTGCGTGCAGAAAACTCCGTGCGGGCTTGCATTCTGCGGCGCCCGTCCTTATTATTAGCACTCGCTATCGCTGAGTGCTAACAGAACTGTAGCGTTGGACAGGCTCCTCGCCGGCCGCGATCGGCTGCGGGGCTCGGCGACGTAAGCGACTGATTTGCGACAAAACCCTTCTTAGGAGTGAGTGCTTACCATGAAGATTCGTCCACTGCACGATCGCGTGATCGTTAAACGGCTCGAAGAGGAGAGGAAGACCGCCGGAGGGATCGTGATTCCCGATACCGCGGCCGAGAAGCCCTCGCAGGGCGAGGTGGTCTACTGCGGCCCCGGCAAGACCGACGACAACGGCAAGCTCATCCCGATGGGCGTGAAGCCGGGCAACAAGGTGCTGTTCGGCAAGTACTCCGGTCAGGAATTCAAGCTGGACGGCCAGGATCTGCTGCACATGCGCGAAGACGACATCATCGGCATCGTCGACTAGTCATTCCGTCCACAAGCACAAGCATTCAGGAGACACAACATGGCAGCTAAAGACGTACGCTTCGGCGAAGGGGCGCGCAACCGGATGATGGTCGGCGTCAACGTCCTCGCCAACGCGGTGAAGGTCACGCTCGGTCCCAAGGGTCGCAACGTCGTGCTCGAGCGCAGCTTCGGCGCGCCGACGATCACGAAGGACGGCGTGTCGGTCGCGAAGGAAATCGAGCTGAAGGACAAGTTCGAGAACATGGGCGCACAGATGGTGAAGGAGGTCGCATCCAAGACCTCGGACGTCGCCGGCGACGGCACCACCACCGCCACGGTGCTCGCGCAGTCGATCTGCAACGAGGGCTTCAAGTACGTTGCCGCGGGCATGAACCCGATGGACCTGAAGCGCGGCATCGACAAGGCCGTGCACGCGGTCGTCGACGAGCTGAAGAAGATCAGCAAGCCCTGCACGACCAGCAAGGAAATCGCGCAGGTCGGCGCGATCTCCGCGAACGCCGACGAGGCGATCGGCAAGACGATCGCCGAGGCGATGGACAAGGTCGGCAAGGAAGGCGTCATCACGGTCGAGGACGGCAAGGGCCTCGAGAACGAGCTCGACCTGGTCGAAGGGATGCAGTTCGACCGCGGTTACATCTCGCCGTACTTCATCAACAACCCGGACAAGCAGGTCTCGCTGCTCGAGGATCCGTACATCCTGCTGCACGACAAGAAGGTCTCGAACATCCGCGATCTGCTGCCGCTGCTCGAACAGGTGGCGAAGTCGGGCAAGCCGCTCCTGATCATCGCCGAGGACGTCGACGGTGAGGCGCTGGCGACGCTCGTCGTCAACAACATCCGCGGCATCCTGAAGACGACGGCCGTCAAGGCGCCCGGCTTCGGCGACCGCCGCAAGGCGATGCTGGAAGACATTGCGATCCTGACCGGCGGCACGGTGATCGCCGAGGAGCTCGGCCTGAAGCTCGAGAACGCGACGCTGAAGGACCTCGGCCGCGCGAAGAAGATCGAAGTGGGCAAGGAAGACACGACGATCATCGACGGCGCCGGCGAAAAGGCTGCGATCGAGGCGCGGGTGAGAAACATCCGCAAGCAGGTCGAGGAAGCCACGTCCGACTACGACAAGGAAAAGCTGCAGGAGCGCGTGGCGAAGCTCGCCGGCGGTGTCGCGGTGATCAAGGTGGGTGCGGCGACCGAAGTCGAGATGAAGGAAAAGAAGGCGCGCGTCGAGGATGCACTGCACGCGACCCGCGCAGCAGTCGAGGAAGGCATCGTGGCCGGTGGCGGCGTCGCCTACCTGCGTGCCCGCGCCAACCTGAAGGGTCTCAAGGGCAGCAACCACGACCAGGAAGCGGGAATCAAGATCGTGCTGCGCGCGCTCGAGGAGCCGCTCCGGCAGATCGTCGCCAATTCCGGTGACGAGCCGTCGGTCGTCGTCAACAAGGTCGTCGAGGGCAAGGGCAACTTCGGCTACAACGCCGCCACGGGTGACTACGGCGACCTGGTCGAAATGGGCGTGCTCGACCCGACCAAGGTCACACGCTTCGCACTGCAGAACGCGGCGTCGGTCGCCGGCCTGCTGCTCACGACCGACGCCATGGTCGCCGAGCTGCCCAAGGACGAAAAGGGCATGGGTGCCGGCATGGGCGGCGGTGGCATGGGCGGAATGGGCGGCATGGGCGACATGGACATGTGACGCCCGTCCGCCGAGGGTTCCGGGCCCGGCGCGCGACGCGCCGGCCGTGACCCGCCAGGAAGCGCAAAGGCCCGGTTCGACCGGGCCTTTGTGTTTTCGTTGGCGCGAACAACATGAGCCGCGCTTTCCTCCGGGAAACACGTCGCCGCGCACGCCGCGGCGGCGCCGGCGCTCCGTAGCTTTGCGTTCGGGAAATGCTTTAGACTATCCGCGGCGAAGGAAAGCCCGAAGAAATCCAAAGCTTATGCCAAGATCATCGGCCTGCCCGGCGCCCGTCCGCGCGCCCGCCGCTCGAGCGTCGGTGCGGAGCCCATGACCTCGGGCATCCTGTTCGCCGTCGCGATTGCCGCGCTCGCCGCTGCGATCGCCGTCGGTCTGCTGCGGCGAAACCGGGCTGCCGGCGGCCGCTCGAAATTCGGCGGCGACGGCCCCGAAACCGCCGCGCAGTGGACCGAGGGCGAGACGACACGGCTCCTGTCGTCGGCCGAGCTGCCCGGGCTCTACCTGCTGCGCCCGCGCTTCCTCACCAAGGCCGAGACCCTCGTCTACCGGCTGCTCAAGGTCGCCTTTCCGGGATCCGAGATCTTCGCGCGCGTCCGGCTCGCGGACGTGCTGCAGGTCAAGATCGGCCCGCAGGGGATGGAGCGGCTGCGCGCGTTCCGCAAGATCGCGAACCAGCACGTCGGGTTCGTGCTGTGCGACCGCGACATGACGATACTCGCGATCGTCGACACCAAGGAGCCGGGCGCCGTGGTCAACCCGCGCGACCAGAAGCTCGACATCATCATGCAGCGCTGCCTGCAGGCGGCGCAGGTCAGGTACATCTGCATCTACCCGCCGCAGCTGCCGCGCTACCGCGAGCTGCGGGACCGGATCCTCGGCCCCGTCCAGGAAATGGAGCAACGCTGAATCGTCGCTTCCCGCCCGCGCGGGGACGAGGGCGGTTCGACTCCTCGCCGCGTGCGGCAAGCGGCAGCTCGGCCCGATCCCGGCGTCCGGTCCATGTCCGAATCGTCCGTCCTGCACACCTGGTGCGTCCAGGCCGACTGGAATGCGCCGACGATCGTCGGGGGCCGCGGCGCGACGCTGTTCGCCGCCGGCGGCCGGGAGATCCTCGATTTCTCGTCGCTTTCGGAGTGCTCCAATCTCGGGCACCAGCACCCGGGCGTCGTCGCCGCGATTCGTGCGCAGGCCGAGGCGCTCTGCTTCGTGACGAGCGCGTGGGGTGCGCAGCCGCGCGCAAAGCTCGCCGACGAACTGCTGGCGCTCGCGGGCTTCGACGGCGGCCGCGTGCTGTTCACGCTGGGCGGCGCCGACGCGAACGAGAACGCGGTCAAGCTCGCCCGCTGGTACACGGGGCGTCCCGAAGGGCTCGTCGTCGCGCGCGAGCGCAGCTACCACGGCGCCACGTTCGCCGCGATGGCGCTCTCCGGCGACGCACGGGCGAGGACGCTTCCCTCGGCGCTGCCCAACGTCGCGCACGTGCCGCCGCCGTACTGCTACCGCTGCCCCTGGTCGCGCGCGCGCCCCGACTGCGGGATCCGCTGCGCCGGCGCGGTCGCCGATGCGCTGGCCGCCGCCGGCGGCAACGTGGCCGCCGTCGTCATGGAGCCGCACGCGGGCACGAACGGCATCGTCGCGCCGCCGGAGTACTGGCCCCGGCTGCGCGATGCCTGCGACGCGCACGGCGCGCTGCTCGTTGCCGACGAGGTGATGAGCGCGTTCGGCCGCGTCGGCCACTGGTTCGCGTGGCAGCGCTACCTTGATGCCGGCCGGCCCGATCTCGTGACGCTGGCGAAGGGCCTGACCGGCGCCCATGCGCCGCTCGGCGCCGTGCTCGTGGCGAAGCATGTCGCGCAGTTCTTCGAACGGCGCATGCTCGGCACCGGGCTCACGTATTCGGGACATCCGCTCTGTTGCGCAGCGGGCCTGGGCGCGCTCGAAGCCTATCGCGAGGACCGGCTGATCGAGCGCGCGGGCGCGCTCGGCGCGGCGATACGCGCGCGGCTCCATGCGATGGCCGGCCGGCATCCGGCGATCGGCGACATTCGCGGCGACGGCGCCTTCTGGATCGTCGAGCTCGTCCGCGACCGCGCGACGCGCGAGCCGCTCTCGACGTGGCCGGACACCGCGCCGGAACTGCGGCGGCTCGTCGCCCGCGGGCTCGACCGCGGCGTCTCGTTCGCGGTGCGCGGCAATCTGCTCATCCTCGCTCCGCCGCTCGTGATCACCGATGCGGAGCTCGACCGCGCGCTCGGCACGCTCGATGCGCTTCTCGCCGAATGCCTGCCTGCCGCAGCATCAACCTGAGGTCCGTCATGTCCGCCCCCTCCGATTTCAAGCTCACGTACTCGACGATGTTCGATCCGCCGCCCGAGCTGCACACGCGCTTCGAGAAGGCACTGACGGCGCTCCGTTCGCACCTGGGCGGCGAGCACGCGATGCTGATCGGCGGCGCCAGCGAGCGCGCACCGCTCCAGTTCGACGTGCGCAGCCCGAGCGACGCGCGCGTCGTTCTCGGCCGGTTCCAGGCCGGCGACCCCCGGCACGCCGCTGCGGCGGTGGCCGCGGCGCAGCGTGCGTTTGCCGGCTGGGCGCGCACGCCATGGCGCGAGCGCGTCGCGTTCCTGCGCCGGGCCGTCGCGCTGATCGAGGAGCGCGTGTACTACCTCGGCGCGGTGCTCGCGCTCGAGGTCGGCAAGAACCGGATGGAGGCTCTGGGCGAAGCGCAGGAGACCGCCGACCTGATCGCGTGGTACTGCGACCAGATGGAGGCGAACGACGGCTACGCGAAGCCGATGGCGCGGGATCCCGTCGCCGGCTTCGATAGCGTCAATGCGAGCGTGCTGAAGCCGCATGGCGTCTGGCTCGTCATCGCGCCGTTCAACTTTCCGTTCGCGCTCGCCGGCGGGCCGTCGGGTGCGGCGCTCGTCGCCGGCAACACCGTCGTCTTCAAGGCGGCGTCGGCGACCGCGTGGAGCGGTCGTCTGCTCGCCGACGCGTTCCGCGACGCGGGCCTGCCTCCGGGCGTCTTCAACTACGTCACCGGCCCCGGCGGTTCGCTGGGCGACGCGCTGGTCCGGCAGCCGGACATCGCCGGCGTCACGTTCACCGGCTCGTACGACGTCGGGATGCACCTGTACCGCACGTTCGCGCAGGGGCGCTGGCCGCGGCCGTGCATCGCGGAGATGGGCGGCAAGAACGCGGCGATCGTCAGCCGGCGCGCCGACATCGGCGACGCGGCGCTCGGCGTGATGCGCTCCGCGTTCGGGCTGTCCGGCCAGAAATGCTCGGCGTGTTCGCGCGTCTACGTCGAGCACACCGTGTTCGCCGATTTCGTTGCCGCGCTCCATGCGGCGACGGCCAGGATCGCCGTCGGCGACCCCACGCGGCGCGCCAACTGGATGGGGCCGGTGATCGACGCCGCAGCCGTCGCGCGGTTCGAGGACGCGGCGGCGCAGATCCAGGCGCTGGACGATCGCGGCGCGATCGTCCACGGGGGCGAGCGGCTGGACCAGGGCGAGCTCGCGCACGGCCACTACTGCGCGCCCACGATCGCCCGCGCGCCGCTCGACCATCCGCTGTGGCAGCGCGAGCTCTTCGCGCCGTTCGTGCTGGTCGCGCCGGTCGACGATCTCGACGAGGCGTTCGCGCACGCGAACGCGGGCGACTACGGTCTCACCGCCGGCTTCTACGGGGCGCCCGACGAAACGGAGCGCTTCTTCGGCGAGATCGAGGCGGGGGTGTGTTACGCGAACCGTCCGCAGGGCGCGACGACCGGCGCTTGGCCCGGCTACCAGCCCTTCGGCGGCTGGAAGGGCTCGGGCTCCACCGGCAAGGCGGGCGGCTCGCTCTACTACGTTCCGCAGTATCTGCGCGAGCAATCGCAGACGCGGGTGCGGCGGCGGTAGCGGCCTGCCCGCGCCGGGTCGCGATGCGTCGGCGCGCAAGTCGCGGCCGTCATGTCCAGCCTGCCGCCAGCACGCGCGCATAGACGGCGCGATCGATGTTGCCACCACTCAGTATGATGGCGGCCCTGCGGCCCGCGCGATCGCCCTCCTTCAGCAGCGCGGCGAGCGGTGCGGCACCGGCGCCTTCGGCGACCTGATGCGTGTCGCTGAACAGCGCGCGGATGGCGTTCTCGATTTCGGCCTCGCTGACCTCGACGATGCGCGCCGCCCCCTTGCGGATCACCGCGAGCGCCGCCGGCACCGGGACGCGCACGGCCATGCCGTCGGCGAACGTGTCGGCGGTCTTCGTCTCGACGGGCGTTCCCGCGGCGAACGACTGCGCGTAGGCATTGGCGTTCGCGGCGACGACGCCGACGATCTCGGTGCCGAGGCCCAGCGCGTCACGCGCGCCGATGAGCCCGCAGATGCCCGAGCCGCAGCCGATCGGCACGTAGACGGTGTCGATGTCGCGCACGGCGCGGAAGAGCTCGAGCGCGTACGTGCCCACGCCCGCGACGAGCTCGGCGGCGAACGGGCCGACGAACCGGAGGTGCTGCTGCTGCGCGAGCACGGCGGCGTGCTCGCGGGCCTCGTCGAAGTCCCGGCCGAATTCGATCAGCTCGGCGCCGAATGCGCGCATCGCGTCGTTCTTGTCGGTCGAGTTGCCGTGCGGCACCACGATCACGCAGCGCACGCCGTGCCGGCGTGCCGCGAACGCGAGGCTCTGTCCGTGGTTGCCGCGCGTCGCGCTGATGATGCCCTGAACTGCCGCGGGCCCGCTTTCGGCGAGCTGCGCCAGCAGGTTCAGCCCGCCGCGCACCTTGAACGCTCCGGTCGGCGTGTGGTTCTCGTGCTTGACCCAGACCTCGCGCCCCGCGCGGCGCGCAAGGAGCGGCCACGCGTACTGCGGAGTCGGCGCCATCGCCGAGTAGACGTTGCGGGCCGCTGCGTCGAGAACCGCGAGAGGGATCATCGGCGCGACGCGGCACCGCCGCTCGCGGCGGGAATCACTGCAAGAACCGGATGTAGACCCAGAGCAGCAGCATCGCGCCCAGGATCGACATGATCCAGCCCGCGGGGTGGAACTTGCCGTCCGGCGACTTCCAGATGATGCTGCTGATGAAGCCGCCGACGATGGAGCCGCCGATGCCGAGAAGCGCCGTCATCCACCACGCCATCGGAACCGGGCCGGGGTAGAAGAAGCGTGCGAGGATCCCGACGACAAGGCCGACGATGACCGTCCAGATGAGTCCCATGATGCCCATGTTGGCTCCTTCGCGGTTGTTGTTCCCTGCGGTGGGGGTCGGGAGCGCCCGAATGGTCGGGCTCCGGCAATGCATCGCCGATGCTAGCACAGCGCGGCGATCGCGGCAGCGGTAAGGTCGCGCGGTGCGGCGCCGACTCAGGGTGATGACGACGATCGCGGGCTCCGCAGCGGCCACTTCCAGCGCGTCCGGCCGCGTCGGCTCGCCGTGGTTTGCCTTCGTGGTCGTCGCGGCGTGCATGTGGACGGTGATGCCGGCCCGGGCCGAGGTGTGCAGCGCGAAGAGCGGGTCGCGGACCGTGGCGCTGGTCGAGCTCTACACGTCCGAGGGCTGCGACAGCTGCCCGCCGGCCGATCGCTGGCTCGCTTCGACGTTCCCGGTCGGCGCGACCGGCGCGAACGCGATCGCGCTCGCGTTTCACGTCGACTACTGGGACCGGCTCGGCTGGAAGGACCGCTTCGCGGCACCGGAGTGGACCGAGCGCCAGCATGCGGCCGCGCGTGCGAACCGATCGTCGTTCGTCTACACGCCGCAGGTGCTCGTGCAGGGCAGGGAGCTTGCCGGTTGGCGCAGCAAGACCGCCGCGGCCGCCGTCGCCGCGACCGCCGCGGCGCCGGCGCGCGCGAGTGTCGCGCTTGAAGCCGAAGCGCGGCGCGGCGTCCTCGCCGTGAAGGCCGCTGCGCACGTGCAGAGGGACGCCGATCGCGCGGGCGCGGCGCTCTACGTCGTGCTTGCCGACAGCGCGCACGTGTCCGAGGTCAAGGCCGGCGAGAATGCCGGCGCGCGCCTTGCCCACGACCACGTCGTCCGGGCGCTGCGCGGCGGCTTTGCGGTGAACGGCAGCGGTGAGGCGATCGGCGAAATCACGCTGCCGTTGCCGGCAGAGCCGGGTCGCGCGCCGACGGTCGTCGCCTTCGTGCAGAACCCGGCGACCGGCGACGTGCTGCAGGCGCTCGCGCTTCCCGTGGCCGGCTGCGCCTCCGCGCGCTGACGGCACGCAGCGCTTCCCTGCGCGCGACCCGCGGTCGGGCGTCGCCCGACCGATTGCAGGTACACTCGGGCCAGCCCCGGCGGGCTGCGCGCAGCCGTTTCGCGCGCCGACAAGGGAGTGCGCATGATCGAATCGAGCCGCCGCTGGTTCCGCCGGCTGGGTCCCGGTCTCATCACCGGCGCCGCCGACGACGATCCCAGCGGAATCGCCACCTATTCGCAGGCGGGGGCGCAGTTCGGCTATCAGCTCGGCTGGACCGTCGTGCTCACCTATCCGCTGATGGTGGGCATCCAGATGGTGAGCGCCCGGATGGGACGCGTCACGGGCCACGGCCTCGCTTCGAACATCCGCCGCCACTTCCCGCGACCGGTGCTCTACGCGATCGTCGCGATGCTCGTCGTCGCCAACACGATCAATGTCGCCGCGGACATCGCGGCAATGGGCGAAGCATTGCAGCTCGTGGCCGGCGGGCCCGAGCACGGTCACGCGATCGTGTTCGGTCTCGTTTCGCTGCTGCTCCAGGTTTTCCTGCCGTATCAGCGCTACGTCCGCTATCTCAAGTGGCTGACGCTCGCGCTACTGGCCTACGTGGCGGTCGTGTTCACCATCGCGGTACCGTGGCGCGAAGTGATCGCGGGGATCGTGTGGCCAAGGTTCGTGCTGAACGCGCAGTCGCTCACGGTCATCGTCGCCGTTTTCGGCACCACGATCAGCCCGTACCTCTTCTTCTGGCAGGCCGCACAGGAGGTGGAGGAGCTCAACGCGGATCCCGCCGCATTCGCCCTCGCCCAAGCGCCGGAAGGTGCCCGAAAGCACCTTCGCCGTATCAAGGTCGACACGTACATCGGAATGGGATTTTCGAATCTCATCGCGCTCTTCATCATCATCAGCACCGCCGCGACGCTCCACGCGGCCGGCATCACCGACATACAGACCTCCGCGCAGGCGGCGCAGGCGCTGCGGCCGCTTGCCGGCGACGGCGCGTTCCTGCTGTTCAGCCTCGGCATCATCGGTACCGGAATGCTCGCGGTACCTGTGCTCGCCGGCTCTGCCGCCTATGCGGTGGCCGAGACGTTCGAGTGGAAGAGCGGCCTCGACCTCAAGCTCCTCGAGGCACGCGAGTTCTACGGCATCATCGCGCTCGCGACGCTCGGCGGCGTCGCGCTCGATTTCACCCCGATCGACCCGATCAAGGCGCTCTTCTGGAGCGCCGTGATCAACGGCGTGATCGCGGTGCCGATCATGATCGTGATGATGCTTCTCGCCGACGATCCGGAGGTAATGGGCCCGTTCGTCGTGAAGCGCCGCCTGAAGGCGCTCGGGTGGCTCGCGACGTGGACGATGGCGGCCGCCGTCGTCGCGATGCTCGTGACGGCGTAGCGCGGCCTCCGGCGGGGGCCGCCCCCGCGCGGCGTCAGGTGACGATCTGCGCGAGCTCGCCCGTCCTGTACTTCGCGGCGACCTCGTCGAGCGCGACCGGCCTGATCTTCGACGCCATGCCGGCGCAGCCGAACTGCTCGTAGCGCTGCCGGCAGATCTGCTTCGCCGCCTCGCGCGCGGGCTTCAGGTAGTCGCGCGGGTCGAACGCGCTCCTGTTCGCGTACAGGAACTTGCGGACCGCCGCGGTCATCGCGAGCCGGATGTCGGTGTCGATGTTGACCTTGCGCACGCCGTGCTTGATCCCTTCCTGGATCTCCTCGACGGGCACGCCGTAGGTCTCCTTCATCTCGCCCCCGTTCTCGCGGATGATCTGCAGCAGGTCCTGCGGCACCGACGAGCTGCCGTGCATGACGAGGTGCGTGTTCGGGATCCGCGCGTGGATCGCCTTGATCCGGTCGATCGCGAGGATGTCGCCGGTCGGCTTGCGCGTGAACTTGTACGCGCCGTGCGACGTGCCGATCGCGATCGCCAGCGCGTCCAACTGCGTCGCCTTGACGAAGTCGGCCGCCTGGTCGGGGTCGGTCAGCAGCATCTCGCGCGTCATCGTGCCCTCGGCGCCGTGCCCGTCCTCCTTGTCGCCCTTCATCGTCTCGAGGGAGCCCAGGCAGCCCAGCTCGCCCTCGACGGTGACGCCGATCGCGTGCGCCATCGTCACGACCTTCTTCGTGACGTCGACGTTGTAGTCGTAGCTCGCGATCGTCTTGCCGTCGGCCTGCAGCGAGCCGTCCATCATCACGCTGGAGAAGCCGAGCCGCATCGCCTGCTGGCAGACCTCCGGCGACTGCCCGTGGTCCTGGTGCATCACGACCGGGATCGCGGGGTAGCTCTCGACCGCCGCTTCGATCAGGTGGCGCAGGAACGTCTCCCCGGCGTACTTCCGCGCGCCGGCGGACGCCTGCATGATCACCGGGCTGTCGGTCTCGGACGCCGCGGCCATGATCGCCTGCACCTGCTCGAGGTTGTTGACGTTGAACGCCGGCAGGCCGTAGCCGTGCTCGGCGGCGTGATCTAGAAGCTGGCGCATCGAGACGAGGGGCATGGTGCTCTCCAGGGGGACGTGGGAAATCCGGTGCGCGGGGCCGCGCGGATCGGCGGCTCAGCCCTTGGCGCGCGTTTCCAGAATCGCCACCGCGGGCAGCGTCCTGCCCTCGAGGAACTCCAGGAACGCGCCGCCGGCAGTCGAGATGTACGAGATCCGGTCGGCGATTCCGAACTTGTTGATCGCCGCCACCGTGTCGCCGCCACCGGCGATGGAAAACGCGGACGACGCGGCGATCGCCTCCGCCAGCGCCTTCGTGCCGCCGGCGAACGCGTCGAACTCGAACACGCCGATCGGTCCGTTCCACACGATCGTGCCGGCCCTGGCGACGATCGTCTTCAGCACGGCGACCGAGCTCGGGCCGATGTCGAGGATCATGTCGTCCGGCTCGAGGTTCTCGATCGCCTTGAGCGTCGGCATCGCCGTCGCCGAGAATTCCTTCGCGCACACGGCGTCGACGGGAATCGGAACCTTGCCGGGGAATGCGTCGAGAATCGCCTGGGCCTCGCCGACCAGGTCGGCCTCGACCAGCGACTTGCCGACGTGGCCGTGCGCCGCAAGGATGAACGTGTTCGCGATGCCGCCGCCGACGATCAGCGCGTCGACCTTGGCGGCCAGCGCCTTCAGCACGGTGAGCTTGGTCGAGACCTTCGCGCCGCCCACGATCGCCACCAGCGGCCGCGCCGGATTCGCGAGCGCCTTCCCGAGCGCCTCGAGCTCGGCCGCCATCAGCGGACCGGCGCACGCGACCGGCGCGTGCTGCGCGATCCCGTGCGTCGTCGCCTCGGCGCGGTGCGCGGTGCCGAACGCGTCGTTGACGTAGACGTCGCAGAGCCTCGCCATCTTCCGCGCGAGACCGTCGTCGTCCTTCTTCTCGCCCTTGTTGCAGCGGCAGTTCTCGAGCAGCACGATGTCACCCGGCTTCAGCGCGGAATGCCATGCGCCTCCGTCGACCCAGTCCCGCACGAGCGGCACGGAACGGCCCAGCAGCTCCGACAGCCGTTTCGCGATCGGCGCCAGCGAGTCGGCCTCGCTCCACTGGCCCTCGGTCGGGCGGCCGAGGTGCGACGTCACCATCACGGCCGCGCCGCGCGCGAGCGCGTCGCGGATCCCGGGGACCGACGCGCGGACGCGGGAGTCGTCGGTGATGTTGCCGGCGTCGTCCTGCGGCACGTTGAGGTCGGCACGGATGAATACGCGCTTGCCGCGCACGTCGATATCGGTAAGTCGGCGGATGTTCATGGTGGTCAGATGTGATTGTCGAGGGGTTGCATCGTTTCGGCGTCGACGACGCGCACCGTCCGGCTGCGCGGCACGACGTCGGTCAGCCCGGCGCGAGAAAGGCGCACCAGGCGCCCGCGCGCAGCGTGCGGAAATCGTCCGGCGTCAGGCCGAACTCGTAGGTGTCGCGCAGTTCGCCGTCGGCGCGCCGGGTCTCGTTGCGCAGCGTCGCCTCGTGCGCGAAGCCCAGGCGCCGCGGCACCGCGGCGCTGCGCGCATTCGCCGCATCGCAACGGATGCGCACGCGCTGCGCGTGCAGCGCGTCGAACGCGAACGCGGCGAGGAGCGCCGCCGCTTCGGTGACGAAACCCCGACCCTCGGACCGATTGCGGATCCAGTAGCCGATCTCGACGTTCGGAACGCTCCAGTCGATGCGGTGCAGGCCGGAGCCGCCGATATAGGCGCCGCTGGCGCGCTCCCACAGACCGAAAGCCAGGTCGTCGCGCGCCGCCCATTTCGCCTGGCAGCGCCGGACGTAGATCGCGCCCTGATCCGGATCGTCCCATTCCTTCACCCACGGCATGCCGGCGGCCGCGAGCCGTTCGCGCGATTCGGCGACGGCTTCGGCCACCGCCTCGGCGTCGCCATCCCGGTAGGCGCGCGCGATGACACGCGGGCCGGCGAGCTCCTGCGGCAGCTCGAGCAGCAGCGGGTTGGCGACGGGAGGCGCGGGACGGGTCACGCCCGGTTCGGCGCGCCGCTGCTTCGCCGCCATGAGCAAAACGTTGCGTCGGGCATTCTGTTGTGAAATCCCCATTCGTCGGCATGAGCGAGAGGGGCGTCCGACGCCCCCCTGACAGATGGCGGATTACCTGGACATCACGCGGACCATCTCCAGCACCTTGCACGAGTAGCCCCATTCGTTGTCGTACCACGCAATGACCTTGACGAACGTGCCGTCCAGCGCCATGCCGGCGTCGGCATCGAACACCGAGGTGCGGCTCTCGCCGCGGAAATCGGTGGCGACGACCTTCTCGTTGGTGTAGCCGAGCACGCCCTTCATCGGCCCGTCGGCGGCCGCCTTCATCGCGGCACAGATGGCGTCGTAGGTGGCTTCCCTGGAGAGCTCGACGGTGAGGTCGACCACCGAGACGTCCGAGGTCGGCACGCGGAACGCCATGCCGGTGAGTTTCTTGTTGAGCTCGGGGATGACCTTGCCCACCGCCTTGGCGGCGCCCGTCGACGAGGGGATGATGTTCTCGAGGATGCCGCGCCCCCCCCGCCAATCCTTGTTCGACGGGCCGTCGACGGTCTTCTGGGTGGCCGTCGCCGCATGCACGGTCGTCATCAGGCCGCGCTTGATGCCCCAGTTGTCGTGCAGCACCTTGGCGACCGGCGCCAGGCAGTTGGTCGTGCAGGAGGCGTTGGAAATGACGGCCTGTCCGGCATAGGTCTTGTCGTTGACGCCGAACAC
>Ga0209048_10001844_pt1 | contig 21416 bp, 16 predicted proteins | sample FrelakmetCRP12CR_FD_187146 | JGI IMG/M metagenome (GOLD analysis project Ga0209048, IMG submission 187146) | Freshwater lake sediment microbial communities from the University of Notre Dame, USA, for methane emissions studies - CRP12 CR (SPAdes)... | ecosystem: Environmental > Aquatic >... | reverse complement strand
CTCCCGCCCTCCCCTCAAACTCCCCTCCCAACCCCCTTTATAGAGCCGGGTAAGGCGGGGCTGAGGCCCCGACTTCCCTGGCCTGAAAAAACCCCAGGTTTTGGTTAGGTTGACAGCAACCTCTAATTGTGCAATGAACAGCATATTGGAGGAGTGTATGGAAACAGAGCGGCTAAGGGAAAAGTGGAAAGAAGTCTGCTTCGATTTATCCAAAGACATAAAACCAGATATCAGAGAAGATTTTTTTGAGCAGAAGGTATTGACGGTCTTAGAAAAATTGGGTTGGCATCAATACAAAGGCGCGATTAAAAAGAAAACACCAATGCAGGTTGGGAGACAAATATATATTGAACCAGATCGTGTTCTTTTTGGGATTGATAAAAAGCCAGAAATAGTAGTTGAAGTAAAAAGGCCAATTTTAGGTTTGTCGGATGAACAAACAGTGCAACAATTAACATCATATATGCGTCTACTTAAAGCAGATTATGGTTTACTTATTGGGAATGAAATCCATATTTATTATGACGGTAGTCTCAATCCAGAACATTACCCAATGCTATTAGCTAAAAATTCATTTGATCCAGAATCAGAAGATGGAATAATGTTAATTGAGATTCTTACCAGGCAATCATTTCTTGAAAAGAAATATTATACTTATCTCCATCAATGTATTGACAAACTCAAGAGGGGGAAAAAGTTACAAGATCTAAAGAATCTCTTGGTTTCCGATGGAACTAAAGAGAAGGTAATCGAATTCCTTAAGAAAGAGTTCTCTGATTACGGAGCTGAAATTGTTACTGCGACCCTACAGCATATTGAAGTTAATGTTTGTCCCGTTGACATTCCAGGCCCCTTCCAAGCCACCAGTCCGAGATTGGGAAGTGAAGAAACGGAAGGGAAAAGGAGAAACGAACTAGGCCATGGTTTCGGCACAAGAGGGAAAGGGGCGGAGATAGACGAGGCCATCATGGAATTGTTGGATAAAGGCGTAAGGGTGACCATCGAAGCCGTTGCTAAGATAGTGAATCTGCCGGCCTCCATGGTCCGGAGCCATATTCGCCACTTGGAAAAGGAGCACGGATACGATGGTATCACGTTGGGCAAGCCCCAGGGTAAGCCCCTTTTCGGCCACAAAGTGGGAGAGGTGACCCCCCTTATCGAAGAATACCAGAGCGATATGGATATATTTATGGATTTCATTGAACATCATTGTCTGGTGTCCAGGGGAGCCTCAGGCACGGCGCAGGAGCTTTATAGGGCTTATAAACATGGGGCCGAGGGTGCAGGGGAGAAGCCTTTATCCCAGCGAACTTTCGGAATCAACCTGGGGAAGCTCGGCTTTTCAAAGTTTAAAGGTACGCATGGCGAACGTTGCTGGCGAGGGGTCAGCTTAAAAAAATCTGACTAGTTATTCGCCACTGGGGCTCCTGTCGTTGACTTTCCCCTCAAACCTCCAATTGAAAATAATTTTCCAGGAAACCTGGCGCCATGCCGAAACCCAAGGTTCTCTTCATCTGCCTGGGAAACTCCTGCCGCAGCATCATGGCCGAGGCCCTGGCCCGGCACCGGTGCGGGGATCGCTGGGAGGCGGCCTCCGCCGGCCTCAACCCTTTAGGATTTGTGGCCCCGGAGACCCTAAAGATGCTGGCCGAGATGGGGGTGAGCACGGCGGGCCTGCGCTCCAAGGGCCTCAACGAGATCAACCTACCGGAGTATCGGCTCCTGATCAACCTTTCCGACCATTCTTTAAAAGGGTGCCTCCCCCCGAATAGCACCGCCAGAGTGCTCCTGCGATCGGTGGCTGACCCCTATGGGTGCGGCCTCGAGGTGTACCGCCGGAGTCGGGATGCCATCAACCGGGTGATCATCCCGGAACTCTGCCGGGAGGAAGAGCCTGGTCTTTAAGGGGAGCAGAACGGAGATTGCCTCCGTTCCCACCCAACCTCCCTTCGAGGGGGTGGGTCCAAGGCCCACGCAGGACTGATTCCTAAAAATTTCTTAAGGCGGATCGGTAAAAGAGCGCCGAAGCCTTTTCAGGGAAGACCGGTTTTATGCAGGGAACCAAAGAAAAGCTGTGGGGCAAATTCCTGGGATGTATGCTCGGCAGCGCCCTGGGGGATGCCATCGGGGAGCTGGCTTTTCGCTTCCCGGAAGAGGGCCGGCTCCGGGCAGCCATTGCCGCCGCCCTCCTCCTGCGCTATACTGACGACACGGCCATGGCCCTGGGGCTGGCTGAATCCTTGGCGGAGAGGGGGGACCTGGACCCTCACCACCTGGGCCGGACCTTTCACCGCCATTTCAACCGGGAACCGTGGCGGGGGTATGCTTCCGGGCCGCCCACCATCTTTCAGCTGGTGGAAAAGTCGGGGTTCACTTACGAGGAGGCGGCCCGGAGTTTGTTTGGCGGCCAGGGCTCCCAGGGCAACGGCGCGGCCATGCGGGTGGCGCCCTTGGGTCTGTTCTTTCACGACGCCCCGGACCTGTATAACAAGGCTGTGGCCGCCGCCGCGGTCACGCACGCCCATCCCCTGGCCCAGGATGGGGCCGCGGTCCAGGCCGCGTCCGTGGCCATGGCGGTGCACTTGGACCCGCAAAAACCTTTTCCCCGGGACGCTTTCTTGAGGCGGATGGTGGCGCTGGCCAAAACCTCGGAGATCAAGGAGAGATTGTCCCTGGTAAGGGCGTTGTTGAAGGGCAAGGTTCCCGGTTCAGAAGCGGCCGGGATCCTGGGAAAATCGGTCATGATCCACGAGTCCCTGCCGTTTGCCGTCTATGCTTTTCTGGCCCAGCCCCACTCCTTTGAAGGCTGCCTCCTGGGCGCGGTGCTGAACGGCGGCGATCGGGATACCCTGGGGGCTATGGCGGGGGCTATATCCGGGGCCTACCTGGGAGTGGCGGGCATCACCGCTCTCTGGCGGGAAAAACTGGAAAACCAGGGTCTCATTGAAAGGCTGGCCCGGGCCCTCCTGGTTTAATGGTCGGTCTTGACCCCGCCTCGTGGGTGCCAGCCACCAGGGTCCCAAGGCGGGATGGCTATCTTGGACGCATTCCAGGGTCAGGTCGGGTTAAGAAACTTATCCCAGGGATTCCGTAAACTTGGCTTGCCAAGCAATCATAACCGCAAGGCCCTCCTGAACCCAACTTTTCCTCCCAGATAAGCCGTAATCGGCGGGAGGTTAGGGCAGCATTACCCGTAAAGAGAGTATTGCAGGGTTGGCAAATTTGGGTAAGAAGTGTAAAATTTGCTCGGTAAAGCCGGCATAGCTCAGTGGTAGAGCAGCTGATTCGTAATCAGCAGGCCCGGGGTTCGACCCCCCGTGCCGGCTCCAGAGATTTCAAGGGGTTGGCTGATTTAGCTGATCCCATTTCTCTTTATGGCTAGCATTATGGCTAGCATAATCGGGGTTGCTATGGCCTGAATAAACAGGCCGGACGATATAAAGGCATCGGCCCGGCCCTGTCGGACCCCTGGCCTGCTGTAGCCTACACCCTGCAACGTGGCCCCTGCCGCCCCGTCCCTGGCCCAGCTTCCTAATCTTACCGGCCCACAAGGTTGGGGTGGGCGCTAGGCAAAAGTAGCCCTCCTTCGCACCCCATGCATCAAGCCCAGGATCCCGGGCCAGATCGACGGCACAGACACAGAATGAAATCAACCAGGTGCGGGAGACCTTGTGTCTGCGGCTAACCATGCGTGAACTCTTGGGCCTGTGGGCAATGTCGGGGACTGGGGCCCCGCCCCCCCCTATCAAACTACTATACCCCCCACCGACACCAAATCGCTTTTTCCCACTTGCCATTTATGTCAACTCCCCCAATCCCTGATTAATTCGACCCTCATCCTTACTAGGGCCACTACACCCTCTGGGATAGGCCCTGGACCCCCCGTAAAAAGCATGGCAGGGATTTGTAGGGGCATTTTGGCGCCTAGTAGGGGGGTGATTTTGGGGAGACCCCCCCTCTCCCCCCACCTCCAAAAAATTTCAAACCCAAAAATCCGGCCAGGGCCCGCCCTTCCTGGGGCTCCTTAAGCATTTCATGGTCCCTCCTGCACCATTTCCTTGGATTCCCTCTTCCGAGGCCGTGGTGGGGCCGTGAGTGGCCCTGTGGTCCGTGGATTTATCTTTCCGGGGGGATGATTCGGGGTGCATTTCAGCGTGCAGGCGCTCCAGGCGGGCAAATTTGGACAGGAGAAGGGCGACGGCACCCTGGGCCGATTCTTAATAGCTGCTGCTTCTGGTGTCAGCACCACCCGGTCCCGCCCCCCTGGCCTTTGTCTGGGTCGGAAACCGAAACACCTCAAGACAGTTCCTCCTCCCAAGTCAATGTGATCTCCAATCCCTTATGCAGGGGTTCCGATATACGGACGGTATAGCAGGATTCTGGAAGCTGCGAATAATGGCAAGGTATCACTCTGAATACTAACCACTGCGACCCAACGTATTTCGATTTACTTCCCAACTTTAACCCTGGTAAAATCGCTGGGAGAGGATGCCTAAATGCCCAGGCTTTTCAGCTTAACCATCAGGGCGGCATTAGTGGCCATAACCGTGATATTTTGCCTTGCTGGCCCAGCCGCGGCGCAGGTCAAGCCGGCAGACTCTGGACTCCTCCCGGAACTCTCCCTCTACGCCGGATCTAAGAGTTGCATCGAATGTCACGGAAAATTCTACCAGCTCTGGGCCACCTCCCGCCACGGCCTGGCCATGCAACCCTATACTCCGGAGTTCGCCAAGGCCAACCTGACGCCCCAGACGAAAGCCCTGGTCATCGGCAAGTACCGTTACCTTGCCGACATCGGCTCCCAAGCCGGTTGGGTCCTGGAAACCGACCCTAATGGCAAGAAGAAGAAATACCCCATCCTCCATACTTTGGGCGGCAAGAACGTCTTTTATTTCCTTACCCCTTTGGAGCGAGGACGCCTCCAGACCCTGCCGGTGGCCTATGACGCGCGCACCAAACAATGGTTTGACACCGCGGCCAGCGGGGTGCGCCACTTCGGCTCCAACCCGCCCGAGGCACCGGTCCACTGGAAGGAGTGGCCCTACACCTTCAACACTGCCTGCTTTAACTGCCATGTGAGCCAATTCAGCTCCAACTACGACTTGGCCACTGACACCTACCTTACTACCTGGGCGGAGGCGGGCATCAACTGCGAGACCTGCCACGGCCCCTCCAAAGAGCACAACGACGTGATGCAGGCTGCACCCAAAGGGCAGGTGCCGCCGGACCCGAAGATCATCAGCGTCAAAATGTTTAGCCATGAGCAACACAACGCCGCCTGCGGCTCCTGTCACGCTAAAGTATCCCCGCTCAGCACGACTTTTCCGCCCGGGGAGCGGTTTTTCGATCACTTTGATCTGGTAACCCTGGAAAATCCGGACTACTATGCCGACGGCCGGGACCTGGGGGAGAACTACACCTACACCACCTGGCTCATGAGTCCCTGCGTCAAGGCGGGCAAGCTGGACTGCATCAAATGCCACACTTCCAGCGGCCGCTACCGCTTCAAAGACGAAGCCAAGGCCAACGACGCCTGTCTTCCCTGCCACGCCGAGCGGGTGGCTAAAACGGGAGAGCACATCCATCACCAGATAGACAAGCCGGGAGTGCCCATCAAGTGCGTCTCCTGTCATATGCCCATGACCGCCTTTGCTCGCATGAACCGGAGCGATCATTCCATGTTGCCGCCGGCCCCGGCCGCCACCATACAGTTCGGCTCGCCCAACGCCTGCAACCTCTGCCATAAGGACAAGGATGCAGCCTGGGCCGACCGGGAGGTGCGCCAATGGCGGACCAGGGATTACCAAGCGCCCCCCCTCCAAAGGGCCGGCCTCATTGACGCGGCCCGGAAGCGCGGCTGGCAGAAGCTTCCGGAGATGCTGGCCTACATTACGAGCCCAGAGCGGGACGAAGTCTTCGCCGCCTCTCTCGTTCGCCTGACCATGGCTGCCCCGGATGAGCAGGTCCACTCCACCTTACTTAAAGCCATTCAGGACCCCTCGCCCCTGATGCGGGCCGCGGCGGCGGAAGCCCTGTCGGTTCGCCCCGGTAAAGAAAGTTTCCAGACCCTGGTGGCGGCAGCAGGGGACAGTTACAGGTTGGTGCGGGTGCGGGCCGCGGCCTCGCTGGCCCGTTATCCTACCGCCTGGTTTCAAGGAGAAAATCAGGATAAGGTGAAGAAAGCAACGGATGAGTACCTGGCCTCCCTGACAGCCCGCTCGGATCAGTGGACTTCGCATTATAACCTGGGGAACTACTATCTCAATCGGGGTGAGATCAAACAAGCTCTGGCCGCTTACGACGCCGCCCTCAAGATTGAGCCCCGGGCGGCCATGGTGATGGTCAACGCCGCCATGGCCTATGCCCAGATGGGTGAGATAAGCCAGGCGGAGAAGTCCCTGGTGAAGGCTATCAAAATCGCCCCGGGAAACGCCGCGGCCTACTTCAACCTGGGTCTGCTTAAGGCCGAGCAGAGCCGGGGCAAGGAGGCAGAGCGCGAGCTCAAAGAAGCCTTCCGACTCGACCCCAAGATGGCCCAGGCGGCCTATAACCTCTGCATCCTCACCGCCAAAGAGCGGCCCAAGGAGGCCTTATCCTGGTGCCGAAAAGCGGCAGAACTGCATCCCCAGGAGCCTAAGTACGCCTATACCCTGGCCTTCTACCAGAAGGAGCAGGGGGACTTTCAGAATGCCGCTATGACTTTGCAGGATTTTCTTACACGGCGGCCCGGCTTCACAGACGGGTATCTGTTGCTGGCCGAGATATACGTGCAGCAAGGAGGGCGGCCCCAGGCCGAGGCGTTGCTCCGTCAGGCTCTCCAGAGTGAAAATCTACCGCCCCAGGACCGGGGCCGAATAGCGGCAGCGCTGCAGAAGTTGACCACCCCGCCCCCGTCAGAGGACACGCACCCCGGAAAGCAGTAAAGAGAGAGGAGCCGGGAGAACACTCTTCCCAGGGATCGTGCTTGATCAGGTCTTGAGGCCTGCCCGCCGCAAACCGTCCAGGAGGCCGTCAATCAGGTAGGGGAATTTGGCATAGCAGCCGATGAGAAAGGGGCCGGCGGCTGGGAATTCCGGCCTGAGGTGGAGCAACTCCGCCAGGGCCTGGGCTCCTTCTTTCCTTCTTCCCAACCGGCCTAAGGCCGCGGCCCTGAGCAGCGGGTCCCAGAATAGTAGGGGCATCTGAAAAGCCAGGGCTTCCTGATAGGCTTCCTCACACCTCTCCTGAAGAAAGAGAGAAAAATACGGCGCCATGTGGAACCACCCTGGGTAGTGGGGATTCAACTCCATGCCTTTTCCCAGGATAGCCAGCCCCTGCTTCCACTCCCCATAAAGGGCCAGCAGCCAACCGATGAACCCGATAATGGCGGAGGCGTTGGGGTTAAGGGCCAGGGCAGTTTCAGCTTCCGGCAGGAATAACTCCCGCTCATTGCGGAAGAAATGCACATGAGCCAGAGCGGCCCGCGTAATCTGGTTCCCCGGTTCCAGGGCCACCCCCTTCTGGGCCGCGACCAGGGCCTGTTCCAAGGGGGAGTCCATGGGTGCTAATTGCAGAGAGTAGCTTTGCCCATAGAGGAAGGCCAACAAGCTCCAGGCGAAACCGGACTCCGGCTCCCGCCTCACGGCTTGTTCCAGAACACTCAAGGCCTCGGCAAAAGTCTGAGGGCTCATGATGGTAGCATGATGGTAGAACCGCAGGAAAGCCTCATAGGTCTCGAGAGATTCCGGAGGTTTCCGGCGGGCTTCCCGGGACAGAGTTTGCAGGATGATGCCGTAAAGACTGCCGATTCTGGCCGCCACCTGCCTGGCGATCTCCTCTTGTAAGGCAATGAGGCTGTCAGCCTTGAGCTCCCGGCAATATTGCTCTCCCCAGACCCGCTGGCCGTTGTGCGTATCCACCACGTGGAGATTAATCTTCACGGTTTTGGGATCCTTCCGGATGCTGCCCTCCACCAGAAAGCGCACACCCAGGTCTTGGCCCGCGGCTCGGGGGTCTATCTTCTTCCCCTTCCAACGCCGGGTGGACTCATAGGCGATGACCCGCAACTCCTGGTAGCGCGCCAGTTCACTGGTCAATTCTTCCGCCAGGCCTTCAGTAAAATACTCCTGTTTGCGGTCGCCTGTCAGGTTGAGCAAGGGCATTACCGCCACGGATGGCCCTGAGGGAAGTGCCAAAATTGGTTCTTTGGAAATCTCAGGAATTACAGTATCTGTGCGCTCCTGCCCCGAAACCGAGCGAAACACCGGCACATAAGACCCCTTGGGAACCTCGATAACGACCGCATCGCTCTTCCCTTCCACCACGTAGTACTGTTCCAGGGCCCGGCGCAGCCTGCCAGCCTGAATCCGGACGATGGGGTCCAGGTTCGGGTCAAAGTCCGCCTTCCTCCCCAGCACCTGGGTAGCCACGGTATAACCCTTGATGTCGGCGGCCTCGCCGGCCAGAGTTTTTTCCACGATGAAGCTGAGAAAGTCACGCAAATTTGGGGAGTTGACAAACTGGGGGCTAATCAGGATTTTTGCCAGATGCTGCCGAATGGCCGCCTCCGTGGGACTGGGATTGGTGCCCGAATTCGGAGGAAGTTGAACGCCATCTTCGCCAGCCACGGGGCAACTCCTGGATGAGAGCATCATAACCTATGAATATGCCTATGATACCAGAACCGACCCGGGGTGTAAATAACCGTAATGTTACCGTAACATTACTTTTCAGACTCCGGCAAATAGGTTATCGAAGGGCCATTAAAATTCGATGCCCCACGGTGAACAGTATGACCCCCGCAGACCGCAAGGATACTCCTCCCAAAGCAGCCCTGGTATCAGTCATGGAAAAGTTTCCCGAGGCCGTGGCAAAAATCTGGGACCTTTTTCAGCGGAGTTATTCCTTCCAGTCCCTTTGCGAAGATTACCGGGATTGTGTGGCCGCCTGGCAGTACTGGCGGCAGGCCGCCTCCGAGGACGCTCCGGCCCTGTGTCAATCCTACGCCGAACTTCTCCAGGAGCTGGAGCAGGAAATCCGGCAATATCTTGAGCAAGAGCAGGCTCCAGGTTCACTGTCAGGAAATCGGTAGGCGGCAGATTGTTCCCGAACATGGCAGCGGCAGAAGTCGGACCAAGAAGCGCTCAAGCTCCACGCTGCGGCTGGAGCAGCGACATCATAATCATGGAGGTAGTATGAAAAATCGGCAAGGCAGGTTGGCAAAGGTGTTGTCACTGTTGGTCATGGTGGCCCTTCCGTTAATGGCGTTCTCTTCCCCGGCCCTGGCCCAGCAGGCTCAGTGGATGAAGGACGCCCACAAGATGATGTCCGACGGCTGGAAGCAATTCAATGACGGCCAGCGTATGGTCATCAAGGGCGTGGAGATGAATAACCTGGTGGCCGTGCAGATGGGTTTCCAGGATAAGATGGTTCAGGGGAACAAGATTATCGAGGACGGCCGGAATACGGCCACCCAGGGTGCTACCTTGTTTGCCCAGGGTGAAAAAACTTTCATGGATAACCTGACAAACTCCAATGTAGCCGGAAAGGGCTTGAAAATGATGGTGGACGGCTTTCATATGACCAGAGACGGGTCGGATATGATGGCCAAAGGGGTGACGATGAACAACAAGGTGGCGGAAGCTGCGGGCGCCACCGAGAAAATCGTCCAGGGGAACCAGGTCATTAACACCGGTCAGGACACCATGGCCGCTGGGGCCAAGTTGTTCCTGCAAGGCGAAACCATTGTTTTGAAGAATCAGAAGTAATGAGACCGAGCCGGGCCACGCCCATTAACGGACACGGCCCGGCGCTAAGGAAACTTTCTCATTTCAGTCATGGGTCGGACGAATCAGAAACGACCGTTCCCAAAGAAGTCAGAGGGGGAAACCTTGAAGAGACTGGGGACAGCCATTATCTTTATTTCGTTACTCGTGTGCGGACCTTCCTCAGGATATGCCGCAGAGGGAGAGAGCGCTCCTCCGGGGACGGCCAGCACAACCCCGGCGGGGGCTGAAAAAACCCAAGAGGATGACCGCCTGCCCATCCACAAACAGGATGAGTGGCAGTTTTTTCTGTCCCCGTACATGTGGATTACGGGAATTAATGCCAACGTCAGCACCCTGAATAAAACCACGACAACTGCCATTCCCTGGTGGGACGTGGCCGCCGCTTTATTTTCCAAAACAATCGGGACGATGGGCCGGGCGGAGGTCTGGAAAGGCAGGTGGGGAATTTACCTGGACGGCTATTTTACCTACGTCGGGTCCTCCAGCAGCCAGGTGGGGGCCACCCGGGAAAAAACCTTCGGTCCGGTGGACTTCACCATCAATAAACAGATTAACTTGGGAGGCCTCGATATAAATGTTCCTATCCCGGGAAAGATAGGGCTGGGCAACATCACCTTGACTCCCTCCGGTTCCGTCAAGTACATCAGCCGGCTCGGTAACCTGGACTTGGGCGGGCGCTTCTTAGTGGGAACCTGGCCTCTCAGTGCTGAGAAGCCCCTCCCGGCGTTGTCCGTGGAGCTATTGGGCGGTCCCCGGTTCAATTCCATCAACCAGTACCTCAGAATCAATCTGAGTGCGATCAAAATCGCCACCGTCCCCATCGACATCGGCAGATTTTCTTTGGTGGGCAAACATCAAACGGTCAAGAACGGCTCCTTGGTCATTGATTACAACAACCAATATTTTGAACCTTTCCTGGGAGTTCGCCTTGGCCTGTGGCTTTCTCCGAAATTCCTCGTCAGCCTGAAAGGCGATGTCGGCGGCTTCGGCCTCGTGGGTGACGACCATGTCGACTGTAATATCGAAGCCCTGCTGGGTTATCGGGTCAGTCAGCATGTCTATGCCTATGCAGGCTACCGGGCCCACGGCGCCTGGTACGATTTCGGCCAAGACCTGGTGCAGGTCAATGTCGCTATGTGGGTTCACGGCCCGGTCCTGGGAATGACCTATGCCTTTTAAGGAAGCTTCGACCTGATCCAACTGACAACTTGGCGTGTGCCGCCATAAATGGCACAAGGTGAAACGGGCACCCCTGAATGACACGCAAGCCTCTCATTGATGGGTTAAGTGCAAGAACGGGAAATTTTAAGTTCTCACACCGTATACCTGTGAATCTCTGGGCCGACCGAAAAAATCCAGGACAGTCCAACAACGGCACGGCCAGAGGGGGTGTTATGCTTGGTGATCTCCAGACCCGGGCGAGTGCGGATTTTCTCCCATGGGGCAATGCCCTGGCGACCAGGGCTCCCAGGCCACTTCACGATGGCTTGAAGAACCGGCACGTCAACAAGGGCCTGGTTTGGGAAAACGATGCCGTCAGGCTAGTTTTGACCGAAGCCGGGCCCGGTCAGGCCTATCTGGTGGCGTCTCCCCGATGGGGCGCGGACGCCGCTTCAGCCTCGCAAGCCGCCTACAACGAGATTGGCCGGGTCTTGCAGGACCAGGGCTTGGCCATAGTCCATGAACGTCTCTTTGGGAGCCTGATGGTGAAGGACTCAGTTGTGGCCGCCCGGGCTGCGGCCTTCCGCGCCAGAAACCTCCCGGCAGATGGCCCCCTCACTTACGTACAGGGTCATCCCCCCGGGGGCGAGGGTTTGGCCGGAGTGATCATCCGGGCGGTATCCTGCTGTCATCCCCAGGATAAAGTCTGGACCATCAAGGACCAGGGCAAGCCTGTAGGGTGCGGGTGGAGGCGCGAGGAGACTGCTTTCCTCCTCTTGCAAAATATCCAGGGATTGGCCCTGGGTCCGCAACAAGTCAATGCTCCACCCCTCCAGGCTAAACGGATGATCCAACGCGCCGCGGAAATTCTCGAAAGCCAGGGGGCCTCCTACTGCGACGTTATACGCACCTGGTTTTACCTGGCCGACATCCTGGGCTGGTACCCCGAGTTCAACCGGGCCCGCACCGCTATTTATGGAAGATTTGGCATCCTTCCGGGACAAGGCAACGGGCGCCTGAAGTTGCCGGCGAGCACTGGCATTCGCGGGGAATTGCCCACTGGCGCGGCTGGCGCCCTGGATCTCCTGGCGGTGGTGGGGCCTCCAGATTCCCGCCCCCTGGTCAAGCAACTGAGCAACCCAGGCCAACAAGATGCCTTCAGGTACGGATCCGCCTTCTCCCGGGGAGCGCTCATCCACCAGTCTAATTTCTCCCTGATTCAGGTCTCCGGCACTGCAGCCATTGATGAGCAGGGGCAGAGCCTTTATGCCGGGGACGTCCGGGCCCAGATCGACTGCACCTTCGATAAGATTGACGCCCTCATCGGCCAAGAAGGCGCCGCTCTGGCCGACATCGCCGCGGCCTGCGTCTTTGTCAGGCGCCCCGAAGACGCCCTGGTCTATCAGGAGAGGGCTGCAGCCCGGGGCCTGGAAGCTCTGCCTGCCGTTGTCATGGTGGCTGATATTTGCCGGGAGGAGCTTCTCTTTGAGATGGATGCCGAGGTGGCTTTCGATCCGTCAATGAAAGGATGCTCTTATTGAGAGAGATTATGAAGACGAGTGAACGGAGAGCAGACGGGAAGTGCAAGAGGCTGGGGCAGACTGTCAAACGACGGATGTATGTCCACATGGCCGTCCTTGTCCTTTTGACAGTTGGCGTCTTTGCCGGCATGGCCTTGTTTATTGCCCACAGCAAAAACACCGGGGCGCAGTCCACCGCACCGCCGGCGGCCAAGGAATCTGTCGCCAAACCTGATTCTAAGGCAGGGTTCGATAGTTTGAAGGGCCGATGGCTTCGCCCCGATGGCGGGTACGTCGTTGAAATCAAGGAAATCAATGCCAGCGGCAAAATGGTTGCCCGGTACTACAATCCCCGGCCCATCAACGTCTCCTTGGCCGAAGCCGCTCTGGATGGGACGACCATTAAGGTTTTCATCGAACTGCGGGACATCAACTATCCGGGGGCGACATACAACCTGACCTATGACCCGGTGAGCGATCAGCTCCGGGGCGTCTATTTTCAACCGGCGCTGCAGCAGAAATTTGATGTCTTCTTTGTCAGGATGAAGTGATTTCCCCTTCAGAGCAGGCGTAAAGGAGAAATACCTACACAAGAGCATATCCAAGAGGAAGTGAGATCGCGCCAAGGCAGGAGTTCTGAAAACTTTACTTCAAGATTACCTTTTTAAAACAGGAGGAAAAGATGCCGCTAAAACGCCAAACCATCTTTCATTGTTTCCTGTTGATCCTGATCCTGTTGTTGGCCGCGGTACCGACCCTGGCTCAGCAGATCACCGGGGTGCCGGGGTCCCCCAGCGCCACCACCACCATCAGCGGGAAACAGATTCCGCCGCCCGATCCGAAATTCGGCGGGGTGATCAAGGAAAAGGCCTCGGAGTCGAAGGCTTGGTGGGCGCCACGCGTCGTGCCGCCGAAGGGCGCGCCCAACGTGCTCCTCATCATGACGGACGACGCCGGCTTCGGCGCGCCGGGCACATTCGGCGGCGTCGTTCCGACACCGGCACTGGATCGCATCGCGAAGAACGGGCTGCGGTACACGAATTTCCACTCCACGTCGCTCTGCTCACCGACGCGGGCGGCGATTATCACGGGACGCAACCATCACTCGGTCGGCTTCGGGGTGGTAGGCGAAATATCGACGGGGTTCCCGGGTTACGACTCAATAATCCCGATTGAGAAGGGCACCATCGGCACCATCCTGAAGGCGAACGGCTATGGAACCTCGTGGTTCGGTAAGGACCACAATACGCCCTTTTACCAGTCGAGCCAGGCCGGGCCGTTCGATCAATGGCCCAACGGTATGGGCTTCGATTATTTCTACGGCTTTGTCGGCGGCGACGCCAGCCAGTGGCAACCGAACCTGTTCCGCAATACGACGGCCATCTATCCGTTCCTGGGCAATTCCGGCTGGAACCTGACCACGGCCATGGCCGACGAGGCCATCCAGTACATGAAGGAGCTCAAGGAGATCGCGCCCGACAAACCGTTCTTGGTCTATTACGTACCCGGCGGCACCCACGCCCCTCATCATCCGACGCCGGAGTGGATCAAGAAAATCAGCGACATGCACCTCTTCGACGAGGGCTGGAACAAGCTGCGGGAGACGATTTTCGCCAACCAGAAGCGATTGGGTATCATGCCCGACTACGCCAAGCTGACGCCGTGGCCGAAAGAACTGCCGCAGTGGGATTCCCTCGGTTGGGAGGAGAAGAAGCTCTTCATCAAGCAAGCGGATGTCTATGGGGCTTATCTCGCATATACCGACCATGAGATCGGTCGGGTCATCCAGGCTGTCGAAGACCTCGGCGAGCTCAACAATACCTTGATCATTTACATCAGCGGTGACAACGGCGCCAGCGCCGAAGGCATGCTCAACGGCACACCGAACGAGTTCACCACTTTCAACGGCATTCCCGTGCCGGTCAAGGACCAGTTCCTCTGGTACGAGTTCTGGGGATCGGACCGGACCTTCCCGCACTTTGCGGCACCCTGGGCGTGGGCCATGGACACCCCGTTCAAGTGGATGAAGCAGGTGCCGTCGCACTTCGGGGGGACGGCCCAGGGTATGGCCATGTCCTGGCCCGGCCATATCAAGGACGAGGGCGGCATCCGCCGCCAGTTCCATCACGTCATCGACATCGTCCCGACCATCCTCGAAGCGACCGGCATCCCGGCGCCCGATACGATCAACGGCATCAAACAGCGCCCCATCGAAGGGATGAGCATGATGTACACCTGGGACCAGGCGAACGCCAACGCTCCGACCCGGCACAAGACGCAATACTTCGAGATGCTCGGCAATCGCGCCATCTATAACGACGGGTGGGTGGCGTGCACGACCCCGGTGACGCTCCCCTGGGAACTCAGCACCAAGCCGCCGCCCGACGTGATCACCGGGTACACTTGGGAACTTTATAACGTCCAAGAGGACCCCACCCAGTCCAACGACCTGGCCGCCAAGATGCCGGAGAAGGTCAAGCAGATGCAGGCCCTCTTCTATTTAGAAGCGAAGAAGTACAACGTGCTGCCGCTCGACAACACGACGCTGGCGCGCTGGAATACGCCGCGCCCGAGCCTGACGGCGGGAAGAACGGTCTTCACCTATTCGGGCGGATTGACCGGCGTGCCGGCCAGCGCTGCGCCGGATATCCTGGACAAGTCCTACAACATCACGGCCGAGGTCGAGATCCCCGAGGGCGGTGCGGAAGGCATGATCGTCACCCAGGGCGGGCGCTTCGGCGGCTACGGGCTGTTCATGAGCAAAGGCGTGGTAGGATTCGAGCGGGGCAGGGTGGTGTTCCTTTACAACCTGCTCGACCTCAAGCGGACGATCTGGGAAGGGCCCGATCTTAGCCCCGGGAAACACACCATCGTCTTCGACTTCAAGTCCGACGGTCCAGGTCTGGGCAAGGGCGGGACGGGCGTGCTCTCCGTGGACGGCAAGGAAGTAGCCAGAAATTCAATGGAACACACCACCCCGGTCACCTTCCCGGAGGACGAAACCTTCGACATCGGCCAGGACACACGCACTGGCGTCGCGATGCTGGAGTATCGCTATGACGTGCCGTTCAAGTTCACCGGCAAGATCAACAAGCTGACCTTCAATCTCGAACCCCTCAAGTCGGAGCAGAGCGCGAAGGCGGGGGGCGGCTGATCGCCCAGGGCCGGGGTCACTCCATTGGCAGAAGGAGAGGCCAATTGTGGAGAATCTCTATCAGCTTTCAGTCACGCGACCCGAGTCGTGTGAGCGAAAGACGAGGCAGAGTCGGAGCTATGCTATGAAATGGGTGCTGATCTTCGCCGCTGTCGCCGAAGCCGCGACCGGTTTGGCGTTGCTGATCGTTCCCTCGCTCGTTGGGCGGTTGTTGCTGGGTGAGGAACTGACCGGCATCGCCATACCCGTCGCCCGCGTGGCCGGCATCGCCCTGATCGCCCTTGGGGTCGCCTGCTGGCCGGGCCCGCCGCGGGTCGGTATGTTAATCTACAGCGTGGCCGTCACGCTTTATCTCGCCTACGTCGGCTTCGCAGGCGGTTTGACCGGCATTCTCCTGTGGCCCGCGGTCATCCTGCACGCGATCCTGACGGTTCTTTTAATTCGGGCATCATCCGCGCCCTCCGGGGTGGAAGTTCCGGGCCAAGGTGCTGGATGAGGACCTGACGATTCGAGCCGTAGACGGCGTTGCCCATATCTTGCAGGACGATCTGGAAAACACCTATGACCTGTGCGGCGGCGGCTCCGGCAATCATAAGCCCTATCCCGTAATGAGAACCTTAAGCTAATCACCATTCTCTCAAAGGAGGAAAGGATGCAGCGACCATCAAAAACAATTCTCTTATGGATCGTGGCGAGTCTGGTTCTGCTGTTGATTGCGTTACCGGCCCTGGCCCAGCAGATCACCAAGCCCAAAGGAGTGCCGCCAAGCGACCGTGGGGCAAGCTCATGGAGCCCGCAGACCACCGGTACGCCGGGTTCACCGGACGCGACCACGACGATCAATGGCGACCAGCTCCCGTCGCCTGACCCGAAATTCGGCGGCGTGATCAAGGACGACGCCCTCAAATCGAAAGCCTGGTGGGCGCCACGCATCGTGCCGCCCAAAAAGGCGCCGAACATCCTGCTCATCATGACCGACGACTCGGGATTCGGCGTGCCCAGCACGTTTGGGGGCGTGATCCCGACTCCGGCGATGGATCGCGTCGCCAAAACCGGGTTGCGCTACAATAACATCCACTCCACCGCGCTTTGTTCACCGACGCGCGCTGCGCTGATTACCGGTCGCAATCATCACTCGGCCGGCTTCGGCGTGGTCTCCGAGCAGGCCACCGGCTTCCCGGGCTACAACAGCATCATCGCCAAGGACAAGGCCACCATCGGTCGCATTCTAAAGGAAAACGGCTTTGCCACCTCCTGGTTCGGCAAGGACCACAATACGCCCGCCTTCGAGGCCAGCGCCATCGGGCCGTTTGACCAATGGCCGACCGGAATGGGCTTCGATTATTTCTATGGGTTCGTTGGCGGTGACGCCAACCAGTGGCAGCCGAACCTCTTCCGCAACACCACCCAGATATATCCCTTCGAAGGCAAGCCGCCCGGAACTTGGAACCTCGTCACCGCCATGGCCGACGACGCCATTGACTGGTTGAACCGGGTCAACCAGGTTGATCCGAGCAAGCCGTTCTTCCTCTACTACGTCCCGGGCGCCACCCACGCGCCGCATCATCCGACGAAGGAGTGGGTGGACAAAATCCAAAACCTGCACCTCTTCGACGACGGCTGGAACAAGCTGCGGGAGCGGATTTTTGAGAACCAGAAGCGCCTGGGGGTGATTCCGGCGGACACCAAACTGGAGCCTTGGCCGACGAATCTCATCAAGAACTGGGATGATTGCACGCCCGAGGAGAAGAAACTTTTCATCAAGCAGGTCGAGGTCTTCGCCGCCTTTGAGGCCTATAGCGACTATGAAATTGGCCGGGTCATTCAGGCCGTCGAGGACATGGGCAAGTTCGACGACACACTCATCATCTATATCAACGGCGACAATGGCACCAGCGCCGAGGGCGGCCCCACCGGCACGCCCAACGAAGTCGCCTGGTTCAACGGCGTCAGCCTGCCTGCTGAGACTCAGATGAAGTGGTACGACGTTTGGGGCACGGAGCAGACCTACAATCACATGTCGGCGGGCTGGTCCTGGGCCTTTGATACGCCGTTCACCTGGTTCAAGCAAAACGCCTCGAAGCTCGGCGGCATCCGGCAGTGCATGGCGGTCTCCTGGCCGGGCCACATCAAGGACCAGGGCGCTCTCCGCGAGCAGTTCATGCACGTCATTGACGTGGTGCCGACCATCCTCGAGGTCACCGGAATACCCGCGCCCAAATCTGTGGACGGCATCAAGCAGGCGCCCATCGAAGGCACGAGCTTCGCCTACACCTTCGATGCCAAGAACGCTAAGGAACCGTCCCGGCACAAGACCCAGTACTTCGAGATGATGGGCCAGTGGGCCTTGTATCACGAAGGCTGGCTGTTGAGCACCAAGGTGAACCGCGCCCCGTGGGAGGCCTTCGGCGCCGCCAATCCCGACCCGCTCAACAACCAGGTGCTCGAACTCTACGACCTGAACAAGGACTTCAGCCAATCCCAAAACCTCGCGGACCAGCATCCGGACAAAGTGCAACAGATGAAGAAGATGTTCATCGAGGAAGGGAAGAAGTATCAGGTCTTCCCGATGGACGCCTCGGTCGCCGCCCGTATCGTGGCCCCGCGTCCGAACATCACGGCCGGTCGCACGGAGTTCGTTTACACCCGGCCCATGACCGGTCTGCCGCAGGGCGATTCGCCGTTTCTGCTCGACAGTTCCTACACCATCACGGCGGACATCGAAGTGCCGCAGGGCGGTGCCGAGGGCATGATCCTGACCTCCGGCGGGCGGTTCGCCGGCTACGGCTTCTACCTGCTCAAGGGCAAGCCGGTGTTCCTCTGGAACCTGATTGACCTGAAACGCATCAAGTGGGAAGGCCCGGACGCTCTCACGCCCGGCAAGCATACGCTGGAGTTCGATTTCAAGTATGACGGCCTCGGCGTTGGCACGCTGGCGTTCAACAACCTGAGCGGCCTCGGCCGTCCCGGCACCGGCACGCTGAAGGTGGATGGCAAGGCAGTCCAGACCATCACCATGGAACGCACATTGCCCATGATCCTGCAATGGGACGAAAGCTTCGACATCGGCTCTGACACGCTGACCGGCGTGAACGACGCCGACTATCAGCCGCCGTTCCCCCTCACGGCCAAGCTTAACAAGCTGACGATCAAGGTGGACCGCCCGAAGCTCACGGAGGAGGACATCAAGAAGCTCGAGAACGCTGAAGCGACCGCACTCGACGGCAAACCCCTGCATCATGTTCAAGGCGGGCCTCAATAATCCTGCCGAGTAGCGCGAACAGCAAACTCGTTTCGGTCGTGAAACGCGCGGGCCGCTTCGCAAAAAGGAGCAGCCCAGCGGAACAACAAGGCGAGCGAGTAGTGCAGTACTGACATGGAGCGAGGAGCGAGTGTCGAGGGGAAGAATAAGCGCCAATTGCCTCAGAGAACGCATCACGGCGCGGCACTTCCATCGACACTTGCACCTGGTCCCTTTTTGCCTCTTAACAGAAGGGCTACAACCCGGAGATCCTGAAAGGAGCAACCCATGAAAAAACTGAGTGAATTCTACCAACGCCTGAGTTACGCCCGCCAGGTGTTTCTCCTGGCGGCAGCAGTAGTGTTGTCAATGGCGGCATTGGCGACGACTTCGACTGCTGCTCCCGAAACTCCCCAGCTCATGTTCGTGCAGAGTGCGGAGGATTTCAAGGCAGATACTGCTAAGAGCACCTTCCGGCTGGTGAAGGTTAACCAGCAGACGATGTACTTCTCGGATCGGCCGCAGCGTATCGTCGGGCACATCAAAATGGCCGACTATCTCAAAGAATGGACCGCCAAAGCCGGCAAGGACAATTTTGGCGCCGATCCGCCCAACGCCACGCTATCCGTTTATGAGCCGGGAAAAGCTGAGAATACCATTGTGGTGGTCAAGCTCACCAACCCGGTGGTGGACGGTGCGGACCTGGTCTACACTTATAAAGTTCTCAACGGTACGTTGCCCGCCAATGGCGGTCCGACAGCGCTGTTCATCGATTGGATCGGGGTCGGCGGCGGTGTCGGCCCCGGTTTCCATGGCGTCGGCGTCGGCGGCCGCGGCGTTGGTTGGCGTTAGTTTAGCGAGATAGCTGGGGTGCCATGCCCCTCGATGACTGCCGGATCATGGGCGATCCTATGATCCGGCACGTTGCCCTTTGCGGCTCAGCCCAAGACGGTTGGCCGTCGACCCCCCTGCTATCCGTCAAAGCGACAAAGGACAATGCAACGGTTTGGGTGAGGCGGGGGTGGTATACTCAATCAGCAGGAGGATGCGCATGAGGCCAAAAGCCGTACTATTAAGTGCCTTAGCAATGTCCACTGTGGTCATGCTGATGGCCGGGCCGGCTTGGACACAGCAAGGAGCTAAGGTCAGTGAGCAGGAAGCCGCGCAGATCGGCGTTGAGGCCTATTTCTATGGCTACCCACTCGTGACTATGGAGATGACCCGACGGGTGCTGGCCAATGTGGCCGCCCCGGAAGGGCAGAAGGCGCCGGTTGGCCAGTTCGCCAGGCTGCGGGAGTATCCGACTCCGGCGAACAAAGAGGTCACCGCTCCCAATGCGGACACGCTTTACACCGTGGCATGGCTGGATGTTTCAAAGGAGCCCTGGGTCCTTAGTTTGCCGGACATGCAGGACCGCTACTTCCTCATGCCCATGCTCTCCGGCTGGACCGACGTGTTCCAGGTCCCGGGCAAGCGGACCACCGGCACCAAGCCCCAGATCTATGCCATCACCGGCCCCAACTGGAAGGGGACGCTGCCTCCAGGCGTCACGGAATACAAATCCCCCACCGGCATGGTATGGATTTTGGGCCGTATTTACTGCACGGGCACGCCCGCGGACTACCAGGCCGTGCATGCCCTGCAAAACCAATGCAAGCTGGTGCCCCTGAGCGCCTATGGTAAGCCTTACACCCCGACTCCGGGCAAAGTTGATCCGAAGATTGATATGAAAACCCCGGTACGGGAGCAGGTGAATGGGATGGACGCCGGGACCTACTTTAAGCTCTTGGCGGCCCTCATGAAGAACAACCCGCCCGCGGTTGCGGACGCCCCCATGGTGGCCAAAATGGCCAAGATCGGCATAGTTCCCGGACAAGACTTCGATATGAGCAAACTCGACCCTGCCGTAGCCAAGGCCCTGCAGGGCATGGTCAAGCCGGCACAGGAAAAGATCATGTCCCAGATGCAGGTGGGGGGCAGCGTCAACGTGAATGGCTGGTCGTACCGGACGAAAGGTGTTGGCATCTACGAGACGGATTACCTGCAGCGGGCCTTCATCACCGCGATCGGCCTGGGCGCTAATCGGCCTCAGGATGCCATCTATCCCACTTCCGAAGCGGACGCGGCCGGCCAACCCTATGACGGCATCCACAAATACGTGATGCACTTCGACAAGGGGCAGACCCCGCCGGCCCAGGCCTTCTGGTCGCTCACCATGTATGATGACCAGTACTTCTTCGTGGCCAATCCCTTGAACCGCTACACCCTTAGTTCACGGTCCCAGTTCAAACAAAACCAGGACGGCTCGGTGGATCTCTATATCCAGAATGAGTCGCCGGGCAAGGATAAGGAGACCAACTGGCTGCCAGCTCCCAAAGGCAAATTCATCCTCATGCTTCGGCTCTACTGGCCGGACGAGCCGCCGCAGGTGTCCATCATGGACGGCTCCTGGAAGCCGCCGGTGGTGAAGATGGTCCAGTAGGACCTCATTAGGGTCTTTTCGGACAAGGAATACGCGATAATCCAGGGGGGGCGCTTCGGCGCCGCCCCTTACCACCTCTGACCCATTGGTG
>Ga0209048_10001843_pt1 | contig 21418 bp, 15 predicted proteins | sample FrelakmetCRP12CR_FD_187146 | JGI IMG/M metagenome (GOLD analysis project Ga0209048, IMG submission 187146) | Freshwater lake sediment microbial communities from the University of Notre Dame, USA, for methane emissions studies - CRP12 CR (SPAdes)... | ecosystem: Environmental > Aquatic >... | reverse complement strand
TACATCACCAGGTTGGTAATTTCCTGGTAAGGTTTCATGAAAATGAAGTAAATGTGTTCTGTTACGGTATTGCCTACCATTACCTTCCGAACAGGTCTAACAGGAACACGAAATTATTCGTAGGAAACTATGATATCCGCTTAGTGCAGCAGGAAGGCAGATGGAGAATTAATGCATTTACTTTCAACTCAAAATTTGTATCTGGAAACCTGAAACTCGGGGAATAACCTTTTTTCCGCTTTGTTGAAACCCTGCGGGTTCATAACAAAGAAGAGGGAAATACAAATACGGGAGGAAGTTTCACCCCCTCCCTGCCCCACCCCCATTAAGATATTCTTCGAGCAGGGTTTCCCTAAGCTACATTAAATTCAGAGTATTTTTGGATAGTCTCTATCCCAACCGGGGTCGCCAAAGCGGCGGGGCGGAGCCCCGGGAGCGTGGGTTAATTTCGGAACAACCCGAAATCGCTAGAAATTATCAGAGCATTTCTACAGAGCCCATTTTCCTATAACTTATTTTCTCACTACCGGGACAATACCTGTCAGGAGCGAACACTATCAATATGATGATTATATCCCGGTAATTTTTCAATCGTCCGGGTGAGAACTTCCCGTTCATGGGTGTTTCAACACGGTCGCTATTTTTTATCCGGTCTGATAGTGCATCAATTATATAGAAGGCCGTCTATCAGTTGAAAGGAGCGTTAGAAATTATGATGAACCTGTTGATCTTTCTTCTCATTATTGCAGTAATATTTGTTATCCTTGGTTTTCTTGGAAAAATAGCATGGACAATCCTTAAATGGATTATTATTGTCGTAATTATTGCTATGGTAATATCCTGGTTCATCTGAACCGTCAAAGAAATAAAAGGAGGCCAAAAAAAATATATGTATTTTTATTAGGAAAAAATTAGTCCTTAATCAGTAAAACGCCAAATATTGCGAGGAAAATACCGATAAGGATACCGATAATACCGATGATACCTTTCAATACGAAAACGACTTCCGGAAGGAATATGACTATACCGTAGATACCAAGTCCTATCAATATCAGACCGGATACCAATGCTGCAATACCCATTTTATCCATAATGCATCAAACTCCATGTTATATCGATCTCAATCTTAAAAAAACATAAGCATGGAAAAGACATCGATTGATTTTTAGAGATAACCGGACCATGAAAAACCCCGGATATATGGAGGCCGGCACAACAATTTACAGGTATTGTGATTATTGAATATGATTATGAACCATGCTAGGATTTCCATGGATATTTCAGGAGATAAATCAGCACTCCTGCGATAATGATCAGGAACGGTAACAGTTGAAGTGCAGACGCCAGGGAATAGCGGTCTGCAATGAGACCGAAAAACGCGACACCGAGGCCCCCTATACCGAGAGAGAGCCCAAGCATGAGACCAGAGGTGAATGCCACCTTTCCCGGGATCATTTCATGCGCAATAGCGACCGTCACGGCAAAGCCGGACCATAGGGCGAAGCCGAACACCAGAAGTGAACATACTGAAATAAGTCCGGTGGTAAAGATAAACCCGTAAAATGAAGGAATTGCAAGGATGCTCCCGGCAATGACGTACTCTTTACGTCCGAATATATCCGAAAGATGCCCCCCGGCGAGCTGACCGGCAACTCCCGCAAGAAGCATCACGGATATCAGGATATCTGCGGATATCAGGTCCAGTCCGCGGTTTATAAGAAAAGATGGGAAAAAAGCCAATGCACAGAAAATGGCACAGGCACGTAATGCCGAGGCCGAGAATAAAGGAACAATTGGTCGATATGTCGCCAGGGGGACCCTATCCACTGAAGATCTCCTGCATATGCCAGTCATACCATTCTTCACCGGAAACGACCTCCAGAGAACAATCGCCATCAGAAGGGCAGGTATTACAAGCAATGGAAGCCCGGAAAGACCAAAATAAAAGATAATAGCGGCGGCAAGGAGTGGCCCGACCGCATATCCTATGTTTCCGCCGACAACAAAAAAGGAAGTTATTTTACCGCGGTTTTCCGGGGTACATAACCTGTTGACAATCGAAAAAGCATTTGGGTGAAATGCTGCATGCCCAAGTGCTGCAAGCGATGCAAAGAGCAGGAGAAGATAAATATCACCTGAAAGGCCCATCGCCGAGATAAATACGGAAGATACCAGGAGACAGACTGAGATATGGATGACAATACCGTACTGGTCGGACATCCAGCCAAAAACCGGTTGCATCAATGAAGATGTCACATTGTATACCGTGACAAGCATACCTGCTAGAAAATATGAGAACCCGTACGTGCTGATCAGGAGGGGGATGATCGCGGTTACCACCGGGAGATAGAGGTCTGTAATGACATGTGCCCCGGAAAGCCACAAAATAGGGATAGAATCTCCGGAATTTTCCGTCATTGCGGGGACGCACACCTGTTCATGTGAATGATCTCGACCCTGATATTCCTGACCTCTTTCCTGTGAAAATGGAAACTGTGCCTGATTGGGAGCACAGATTCAATTGTTTCCCGGATATTGGCCCGGCCCTCTACATATGACCTGACAAACGGTATTGAGCCGGTGTTTGCAATCATGTAAATTTCATTTCCCGCAGCAATTGCACAATCGATGAATACCCTGTCTGCATGCAGTACCTGGGCCCCGAAGGGCGGGTTCATAATAATTGTATCCCATCTGCCGGGAAGTTTCGTTGAAGCTCTAATATCAGCCTGCAGAAAACAGGCCGTTACTGCGAATTTCTCTGCATTCAGCCGTGCAATTTCAAGTGCTTTTTCATCGATGTCTATTCCGGTTGACTGCCCCGCACCAAGAAGTGCAGCTCCAATGGTGAGGATACCTGTGCCACAACCGAGATCACACGTTGTCTTACCTGTAATATCCCCGTTCTGGGCAGCATGGAACAATAGCCTGGCCGCGAGCGGGGCCGAAGTAGGATACTGCTCCAGGTGAGCCGAAGGGGATGAAAATCCTGCCACTTTTTCGAGAAGTATTTCAAGCTGACGAAGTTTCATTTCAGATTATCTCGTCGATCTGGTAGTCTTCAAATGTCCTGGAACCACATACAATCTCAAATTCCTGGGGGCTGATTACCGGGACAGAGAACCGATCCTGGTCATCATAGGCAAGGCGGGGACAGGCCGTGTTTACATAGCAGGAAAAACCGAGGTTCAGAAGTTCATCCGGGGAGACTTCATGCAACGCAACGATAAAGGCATCTTTCCTCATCATTGCAAGGCGTTCTGCAAGTTGCCGTCGTTGCTGCCCACTTTTCAGAGTAAGGATAATGCCAAAATTCCCAGATCGTTTTGCAACCTCTATAAGGGCAAACCTGCGCCTTAGAAATCGATCAGCATTGACAACTTCAACGGTCCTGCAGTAGGGGTCGAGGGCTATAACACGGGCTCCTGTTGCAAGCTGGACACCAAGGGGGTGAAACTGGCCGGTCCCGACAAACAGGATCTCTTTTTTATTACACTTCCTGGCAGCACCATAGGAGCAACCGAGTACCTGGCCAGGGTTTGGTGCACGTGCCCCTCCCTCCACCGAATGGCACGTAATCCCCTTGGATACCAGGTATTCTGTTATCGCCGGTATCATGTGGGTATGCTGCACTGTCGTGACAAGCCCGATATCCTTTGAAACAAGGTGCGGAATCGCGAGTCCGAGCACGTCTGTATCAAAGTCCATCCGGTAAGGGTCGTACATAATACACGGGGTATCATCCAGCGGCGAATGGCCGAAGTGGACAACCAGGTCCACCATCTCTAGAAGCCCTGTTGCCAGGTCACACGCACCGTAACAGGGATCACCACTGATAACAACAAAAAAACCGGCATCGCTTAGTACTGAAGCAACGTTCACTGCATTACGTTTAAGTCCCTCGGGGAACTGGAGGGCAATCCTGGTTACCCCTGAAGCTTTTAATTTCCGGACCAGTTCAGAAGTATCGATCAACCACGCGCACCCGGTCTGTGACTTCAATCCGGACAAGTGTTTTGAATGGACGGTTGAGTTCAGGCTCCCCACGCTGGATTGCAAAACAGATGTCCCTGACATCGGCCCCTGCAATCTCAAGTGCCTGTAAGAGTGCTTTGACTGTTCCACCGGTGCTGACGACATCGTCAATGATTACAACCCGGTCGCCCCTGGTAATACCGTTAAGGTATAACTCACCTTTTGAGTAACCGGTGGCCTGATGGACTGCTATCTCTCCAGGTAACTTGTACTCACGCTTCCTGACAATGTTCAGGGGAATATCTGTCATCAGGGAGAGGACCGTACCGATATGGATCCCCATCGCCTCTGCGACGACGATTTTTGTTACACCGTTTAAGTCCAGTGCTTTCAGCATCGCGGCACCAACCTCCCGCAGAAGGGAGGGAACAACAATTGGCACGCCATCGGTTATGGGGTGGATAAAATAATTATATTCTCCCCGCTTCACGATCGGGCACGTTTCCAAAGAATTTACAAGACGTTCAAGCATGGTGTTCACCGATGTCTCTGATGAATTTTTCAATAATGTCCCGGTGGACATGTGGCATACATACAATCCGGAGGTGTCCCTTTCGTGTGCATGATACCCTCCACGGGAGAGGCACTTTTTTCGGTGCATTGAATGTGGCGACATTGACGTCCGGGGTTACTGCGCGGGCGAACCCGAATGTCTCCATCCCTTCAATTAACCGCCAGGTATTGCTCATGCATCCCTGCACAACCGCCTCCATACCGTCCGTGCCAAGATAGTCGAGCACCGCGAGTGCACCGGCCACCGGGCCTCCCGGGCGTGTACCCCCGAGGGTAAACTCCTGTTTTACCGAAAGGTAGGGCGTATCGATCGAGAGTGCGCAGAGCATCTCCTTTTCGCGCACAAGGAGGCTGCCGGCAGGGATTGTACTCATCCCCATCTTGTGCGGGTCGACGGCAAGGCTGCTGACCCCTGGCACGAGGAAATCAAACGGTTCATGGTGTTCGAGGAATGGAATGACCAGGCCCCCGAATGCAGCGTCGACATGGAAAAACAGGTCATGGTCCACTGCAATCTCCCCAAGTTCCGGAATCGGGTCAATCATGCCGTATTCGGTAGTTCCTGCAACACCGACAATGCAACAGGTGTTCTCATCGATTGCCTTCGCTGCATCGCCCGCGTCCATCCGGTACTCTGCATTGAGGGGGACTGTGTGCATATCGAGACCGAGCATTTCGCAGGCTTTCCGAAAAGAGAAATGCACTGACTCCGGGAGGACAACATTCGGCCTGTGCTTTTTTTTGCAGGCCTTTGCCATCCGGAGTGCCTGGATATTGGACTCGGTCCCTCCCGATGTGGCATACCCACAGGCCTCCGGTGCATGAAATAATGTACCAAGCCGTAAGATCAGGGCCTGTTCTATATCCGCGGTCCCCTTAAAAAGACCGGGATCTCCAAGATTAGTCTCCATAAAAAGGTTATGGGCCTTCACCGCGACGGGGTGAGGGACTGTGCACATGGAACTCAGGATATAATCATGGCTTGTATCCTCTCCCCGTTTTAAAGAGAGGTAGGAAAAAATTTCCTCTTCTGTAAGCCCACGTTTATGCATTACGGCTTCTCGCGTTTTCGAGGATTATTTTTCTTTCTGTACGAGCTACAGTCTCACGGATTTTTGAAACAGCGTCAATATTAGCGGATACGCTGCTGATACCATGTTCCACAAGCCATTGTACCATTGGTGGTTCTGAACCCGCCTGCCCGCAAATTGAACATTCAACGTCATATTCACGGCAGACTTCAATTGCGTCATGAATGAGGCGGAGTACTGCCGGATGTTTCGGGTCGTACATCCAGGCAACGTTCTCGTTATTCCGATCAATCGCAAGCGTGTACTGGACAAGGTCATTTGTACCGAAGGATGCAAAGTTAATCCCTGCCTCGATGAACTCTTCAATCAGGATGGCACTGCCCGGGATCTCGATCATGATCCCAAGGGTGACATGGTCAACATCGACCCCCCATTCTCTCATCATTGATTTTGCCTGGATAAACTGGTCAGGGTGGGAGACCATCGGGAACATGACACCCAGATTATTATATCCCTGCTCCCAGAGTCGTTTGAACGCTTCGACCTGTAAACGGAACTGGTCTTTGCTCTGGAGGTCGCGCCGGATGCCTCTCCAGCCAAGCATCGGGTTGTGCTCGATCGGTTCATTCTCACCTCCGGCCATGTTCCGGAACTCATCTGTAGGGGCATCAAGCGTCCTTACCCAGACTGATTTCCCGTAAAATGCGTCCAGGACAATTTTTATGCCGTTGTAGAGTTCCTGGACAAATTCTTCTTCCTTATGATTGGCGATGAACCATCCGGGTGTCTTGTTAAGGCCAAGGATCAGGTGCTCGATCCTGAGTAGTCCTACCCCGTCAGCCCCTGTGGCAGCCGCACGGGCAGCTGCTTCCGGGATAGAGACATTGACTTTTACTGAAGTGGCAGTGATAACCGGTGACGGGGCTGCTGTGGCTGGCACCTGTGCCTGTGGCTGCTGGGCTGCAACTGCACCTTCGTACACAAAACCTTTCTCTCCGTCCACGGTGACCATTTGTCCGGGTTTCAGGGTCAGGGTCCCGTTTTTAGTACCGACAATTGCAGGTGTTCCGAGTTCCCGGCTCACGATTGCCGCATGGCAGGTCATACCGCCTTCGTCAGTGACAATGGCGGCTACTTTCTTCATTGCCGGTACCATGTCCGGATTGGTCATCTTTGTGACCATGATATCCCCTTCCCGGACTGCGCTGGTATCCTTTGCGTCGCGTACGATAACCACCTTTCCGGAAACGATCCCGGGTGAGGCCCCCTGGCCCTTAAGAATTATTGTACTGCCTGACTCTGTCCTGCCTGATGCGGAAGGGGTACCCTTAGGTTTAATCGTGGTAATCGGGCGGGACTGGAGGATGTAAAAGGTACTCCTGACTATTGCCCATTCAATGTCCTGCGGGATACCGTAATGGTTTTCGGCTATTTTTCCAAACATGGCGAGTCTGGCGACTTCCTCGTCTGAAAGGACCTGCGCATCCTGCCTGTCCGGAGATACAGGGACCACTTTCGTGCCGTGTGTCCCCTCGGCTATTATCTCGATCTTCTTATTCGCAATCAGGCGGTCAACAACTTTCTCTGAGCGCTGGTCAAATATGTACTTGTCAGGGGATACCGATCCCGAAACGACTGACTCTCCAAGTCCCCATGAACCTTCAATGATGCTCAGCGGTTCCCCTGTTACCGGGTGGGTTGTGAACATTACACCGGCCTTCTCCGAATTTATGAGCTGCTGGACGACGACTGCAATATTCACAGAATTATCGTCGAACCCCTGCTTTGCACGGTAATAAATTGCCCTCGCCCCGTAGAGCGAAGCCCAGCACATCTGAACTGCCTTGAGGAGGTTTGGGTTTCCTTTGATATTCAGGTAGGTCTCCTGTTGGCCAGCGAAACTGGCATCAGGCAGGTCCTCTGCCGTGGCACTTGAACGGACCGCCACGATCATCTCTCCGGCGTCCATTTTCTGGTAGGCCTCCATGATATGCTGGATCATGGACTGGGGCATAGGTGCCCTGAGGACCTCTTCTTTCGCTTTTTCTGCAGCCTTTTCAAGGGCTGCATTATTCTCGACATCCAGGTTCTCAAAATTCTTAAAAATTGTTTTTTCAAGCCCGGTCTCAACCAGGAACCTGCGGAAGGCATGGCTCGTTACCACGAACGCCCGCGGGACCGGCAGCCCGATAACTGCCATCTCTCCGAGTGAGGCCCCCTTACCGCCCACAGCGGCAATATCCTCCTTCCTGATCTCTTCAAGCCATAGAATATCCGGCAATTCCTTCATGCACGCACCACTATAGTCTCGTTGTTCCTCCAGTAAATAATTGTGCATCACGAATAACTCCCGGGATTTTCCGGATAATCCTTCTGTACCACTGCTCCTGATTTGAAAACCATTGAATAGTACAGTGCTGATATGCTATGGGTTTTAAAATTGAGCTATAAAGTACTCGTCAGCGATCCACTTGCAGAAGAGGGTCTCGCCATACTCAGAACACAATTTGAGGTGGATGAAAAGACCGATCTAAAAGAAGACCAGCTGATTTCAATTATCGGGAATTACGATGCCCTTCTCGTAAGAAGCGGGACTGAAGTCACCGCAAAAGTCATCGAAGCCGGGAAAAATTTACGGTTTATCGGGCGTGCGGGAGCCGGGGTCGACAATATCGATATGGATGCTGCTACCCGGAAGGGAATTATTGTTGCAAACGCCCCTGAAGGCAATACGCTGGCAGCAACAGAACACACCATGGCAATGATGCTTTCCCTTGCAAGAAATATTCCCCAGGCGACCGCGTCACTGAAAAAAAAGGAATGGAAACGCTCCAGGTTCATGGGGGTCGAACTGAATGAAAAAACTCTTGGGATCCTGGGACTAGGGAGGATCGGTCGCGAAGTTACAAAAAGAGCGACAGCCCTTGGTATGCATATTGTTGGTTATGACCCGTTCATCGGCAAGGAGAAAGCAGCCCAGTTTGGTGTAGATTCGATGTCGGTTGAAGAGCTCTTCCGGGTATCCGATGTGATCACAGTCCATACCCCACTGATAAAAGAGACCCGGCACCTTATCAATGCGAAGAGCATCGCCACCATGAAGGACGGGGTAAGGATCATCAATTGTGCCCGCGGTGGTATTATTGATGAAAAAGCACTATATGACGCGATAAAGTCAGGTAAGGTCGCAGGTGCAGCTCTTGATGTGTTTGAAGAGGAGCCGCCTTTTCAATCACCCCTCCTCGACCTTGACCAGGTAATTGTCACACCACACCTTGGGGCGAGCACGGTTGAAGCACAGACAAACGTCGCAGTTTCAATTGCGAAGCAATGTATATCTGTCCTTGAGGGGGGCTCCGCAAAATATGTGGTCAATGCTCCCCTCGTACCGGCCGACCAGCAGGATGTTGTTGAACCGTTTGCCCGTCTTGCCGAGAGAATTGGCAGGTTTTTAATCCAGCTCGTCGAAGGAAGACTTGAAAAGGTGGAGATTATCTACGGTGGCGAGCTCTCCCAGGGGACCTATAATACAAAATTCATCACGAGGGTGGCGCTCAAGGGTCTGCTTGACCCGATCCTGCAGGTCCCGGTCAACATGGTCAATGCCGAGTATATCGCAAGTGAACGGGGTATAAAGGTAAGCGAGACTATTACAGCTGATGCTCAGGGGTTTAAAAACCTGATTACAATCCGGGTCCTTACCGACAAGGGAGAGGAATCAGTCAGCGGGACCGTGTTTTTCAAGGGCCGGAGCAGGATCGTAGCGATTGGAGGTTACACAATGGATATGATCCCTGAAGGATATGTCATCGTGTCGCGTCACCTTGACAAGCCCGGTGTTATCGGAAGGGCATCCACCATACTTGGGCAGGCGAATATCAATATTGCCGGTATGCAGGTGGGCCGTATCAACCCAGGCCAGGAGGCCATTATGGTTTTGAACGTTGACAGCGAGGTACCTCCAGAAATCATGGACGAGATCCGTGCAAAGGTCGGGATTTTTACCGGCCGCTTTGCGAAATTATCTGATAACTGGATATAATCTTTATTTTTTAAATAAACAGGCAATAATCCCCTGGATTATCCGGAAAATAAACCCTTTAAGGATACAATGTGTATACCGTCAAAGGGAAAAACTGCATTAAAAAGCCAATTTTTTAATATTAGGATGATCCAAATTAAAGAAGCATTTGCCAATTTTTGAGGGCTCGTGGTCTAGCTGGCTATGACGTCGCCTTGACATGGCGGAGGTCAGGAGTTCGAATCTCCTCGAGCCCATTTTTCATATTCCCGCTTCTTCGTAGAACCAGGTAAGAGTTTTTGATTTTCAGGCTGCGGCGGGTCGTATGTTTTCGGTCTACTTTTCCGTTTGCTGATGCGCTCCCTTAGAATTTTTATCAGGGAGATAGATACGAACGGATCTTCCCCGACAGCTTTGCAGAAGGCACGAACCTTGAATATGGGCGCAATTATCGAGCTATTTTGTAAAATAATCTTTTATTGGCCTTATATGTAATTCCAATCATTGCGGGGACTGTTTTCGAAAATAAAGGTAAGACTTCATATGAAATCGGAAATGCGGGATGAATTATACGCCCATGACCAATATACTTTATATACAAGGAGATTTAACAAAAAACTAAGGTGCACCGGTTCCGCAGGCGACGCCTGCCTGAATATCGCCTAAAGATCAAGGTGGCGTCAATAGAGACGATATCACAGGCAACCTATTGCGGGGGCGGTTGATCGGTACACCTAATTGTGATATCACATTCTTGTTAAAAAGGTATCGTATTTTATCTGACAGATGTACGACATGGGTCTGATAAATTTCAGGTTTTCACCAGGTAATATTATAAAATACGCGAGATGATCTGCGTATTCTGCGATCAACCAAAAATCCGCTGTTTTCTCCCCCTTCAAATTCAATCATGGTGTTCTGTTCCCAACTGCATATTGCTTTAAAATGAGGCGTTCCTATCCAGACATATAACCATTCCGGGCTATCAGAGAGTGGAATGTCTGAATATGTATATGCGGGTAGAGGAACATCGTATTATTGCAGGAGGAATGAGGTATGAATTTTCAGGGGGCAGGTATTGCTATTGTAACCGGGATGATAGTATGTCTTTTCCTTATTGGAATCTGTTGTGGTGAAGATTGTGGATGCGGTGGTTTTGATACAAGTCCCCCTGATTATGGATGGAACAGTCCGGGGTTTAGCGGGTTTGATACCCATGACAGCCCCAATGGGGGGTCAACACCGGGTGGCGCGGGCGCAGAGCCCTCTGAATCAGGTGGCAGTTCTGCGCCAGGGAATTCAATATCCGACACCGGTTCATCAGGGGACAGTTCCAGCGGAGGCGTAAGCGGTTCAGAAAGTTCATCAGATTCCGCTCTGTTGCTTGTCGTAAAGGGTTCTGACTATTTCCGCGAAGGTGATATGAACCAATCGCTGAGCATGCTGAACAAATCCTTGTCCATTGACCCGTACTCTGTCCGGGCATGGATGACCAAGGGGAATGTGTTGTCCGCCATGGGACGTTATGATGAGGCAATAATCGCGTATTCCCAGGTGCTTCACCTCGACCCGTCAGATGGATCTGCAGCAGCACAGAGAGGGGACGCTTTGATGAATACCGGTAAATACCAGGAAGCGATTGCAAGCTATGACCGGGCAATTGCAATGAACCCCGGGCGGTCTGAGGTCCTGTTAAACAGGTCGATAGCTAAACAGCTCGCCAGTGGGGTTGTCAAAGCAAATCTATCAGCTGCTTATCAGAATGAGACTTCAGGGTTGAATTCAAGCATTGATTTACCGGTGGTAACGTTGCCCGGGAGTAACCTTCCCGCGACAATACCAACGGTTTCATCGGTTCCGGCTAATACCAAAGCTGCTGCGTCCATGCCGGTAATGCTTGCCGCATTAGTGATTCCAGGTTTCATATCCCTTATCTTTCGAAGACGTTAAAAGGTTGATGGCATAGCCTCACCATCCCACCCGTTCCACGGGTTTTTTCAGAAAATGAGATAACAAAAATTTTCAGGAGTGCCGCCCAAGATCCAGTTAACCTAACCGGTGTACTTTAACCATCAGGGCTAACAGGGGGTCCGTAAAGGTGCTGCCAAGAATTCGTGAATTCCTTAAAACAAGGTCTTTCTCCCGTTACCTGCTGGTTGTCATGGTGATTCTCATTATCAGTATTGTCATCGGCATCACCGTCATTGATTATTTCAATGAACAGACAGCATTCGAAAAAAATTCGAATGTTGTCCAGTTCCAGACAGAGGCTGACCTCAAAGAGTCCCTTCATCTGGTCGACTCGGGGTTTAAGCTCTATGATAATACCCTGAACCGCCAGATGAAAGAAAATTTCTGGATATTTCTTGAGGAATACAACCGATCGGGAATGGACCCTGAAAAAATGGACCTGAAAGGAATCCAACAGGAGATGGGAGATAATATTGACCTTTACATTATTAATGAGTCAGGGGTCATCCAGTTTTCAACATATAAACCGGAAATCGGTCTTGATTTCAGGATGGTACCCTACTTTTTTGATTATCTCAACCGGATCAGGTTATCCGAGGGTTTCTTTCCTGACCGTGTAGTGCGTGAAACAGCAACCGGAAAATTACGAAAATTTGCCTATATGCCCACTCCCGACCACCGCTATATTCTTGAACTGGGGCTAACCGGGGAAGAACTTACAAAAGAACGCGGCAGCCTTCAGTATAAGGATATTATCAACAGGATTGCTTCACACAACCCCTACATTGAAAAGATCAGGATCTTCAATTCAAAGGGGCAGCCAATAGGAGATTACCCAGATATATCAGACCCCGGAGAAGCAGTTTTGTTCCAGAAGATCTTCCAGAATCGGAAAGATATAAAAAATGTCAATGTTTCGACCGGGTTAACTGTCAAATATCTTTTTATCGACCTGAGAGACCCTGATTACGGGTCTGATACAAGCCTTGTTGTTGAATTAACGTATAATAACCTGCTAATCAACGATGCGTTAACCCATCTCCTTCTCATGAGATTGTTAATTGCCCTCATTGCCCTCATGGTCGGTCTCGGTGTTGCGCTTCTGGTTTCAGAATATCTCACCAGGCCGATCAGGAATATTGTTGAGGACGTTGACAGGATCGCACAGGGTGAGCTTGACCACAAGATACGTACCTCAACCGGGAATGAGTTCCAGAGGCTTGAAAAAAGCATTAATGAGATGGTATCAACCCTGAAAGAGACCATCAGGAGACAAAATAAGGTCGAATCAGCACTCAAGATCAGTGAAGAACGTTACCGGATGACTTCCGACCTGATATCTGATTATGCCTATGCGATGAGGTTCGATCCCTCCGGGAAGTTTGTTGCGGAATGGGCCACCGGGGCGTTCCGGAGTATTATCGGGATTTCAACGGAAGAAATTCTCAAGGCCGGGGGGTGGAGTTCATTCATTCATCCGGAAGACCGGGGAATTATCGAGGAACACCGCCGGAAATTATTTGCAAACGAGAGCTATGAGAGTGAATTCCGGGTGATCAGCAGAAATGGCGAGGTCCATTGGGTTAACCACAGGACTCAGCCTGAATGGGATGAAAAAGAGGGAAGACTGGTCCGTTTCTATGCTGCAGGCCAGGACATCACAGGCCGGAAACAAACTGAGGATGAATTATTCCGTATCCTTAAGGCGGTGGAAAGTACCGGTGATGCAATTGGTATTTCAGATCCTTGTGGAATTCATATTTATCAGAACCGTGCATTTACTGACCTGTTTGGGTACCCGGTCGAAGAATTACATTCACCACTCGGTCCTGTTATTTTGTATGCAGATCCGGGTGTCGGACGTAGGGTCTTCGAAACAATTATGGGTGGTGATTCCTGGAAGGGGGAGGTAACTATGATGGCGAAAAACGGGCGCCAGTTCCCGGTTGAATTGCGTGCAGATGCAGTTAAAGACGATAAAGAGAACATCATCGGCCTCATTGGAATACACAGTGATATTTCCGCCCGGAAACAGGTTGAAGAAGAGCTCCGGGAACTCAATGAGGGACTCGAGGCCCGGGTATCAAGCAGGACTGCCCAGCTTGAGACGATAAACAAGGAGTTGGAATCATTCAGTTACATGGTGTCACACGATCTCCGGGCCCCGCTTCGTGCAATCGACGGTTTTTCGCGTATCGTGCTTGATGATTATACCGGAGAGCTTCCGGATGAAGGAAAACGTTACCTCAGTCTTGTCAGGGAAAATGTGTCCCAGATGAGGACACTCATTGACAATCTGATCAATTTCTCCCATATGAGCCGGAAATCGCTAAAAATTGTTACGGTACATCCTGCGGACATTGCACGCGAGGCCTTTGATGAACTCCGGAATGAGAAGGTGGGGAGAGTGGTCGATATTGCGATCGAAGATCTGCCCCTCTGCAGGGCAGATCCGGATATGCTGAAGCTGGTCTACACCAATCTCATCTCCAACGCCCTGAAATTTACCCGCAAATGCCAGGAAACCCGGATAGAAATTGGCTCCTTTAGAAAAGACGGGCATAACGTTTACTTTGTACGGGACAATGGTATCGGGTTTGATATGCGGTACCGTCCAAAGTTATTCGTGGTATTCCAGCGCCTCCACCCTGTTAAAGAATATGAAGGTACTGGTCTTGGTCTTGCCATCGTCCAGCGGATTATTCACCGTCATGGAGGGGATGTCTGGGCAGAGGCAGAGATTGACAGGGGCGCAACATTTTTCTTCACAATAGACGGAGGTACCGGTGACGAAACATGATCTCTCTGATCCCGTATGTGGTACGATGACCCGTCCCAGGGAAAGGCCCCGCATACTGCATACGTGTAAAACAGCGGGTGGCCGCTGCAGAACGTTATATGGCCCTGAACATCATGTCATGTCGAATTCCACTCGCTCATTCACAACGTTCATACCAGGTACGCTGCCATGTCAATCCCTCTGAGAATGCTGATCCTCGAAGACCGGCCATCCGATGCCGAACTGATGCTTCATGAACTGAAGAAGGTGGGTTATGACCCAATCTTCCGGCGCGTGGAGACGAGAGAGGATTTCCTCGCACATCTTGATCCATCACTTGAGGTAATCCTGGCTGATTACTCGATGCCCCAGTTCGATGCGCTCCTTGCGCTGGGCCTTCTCCAGGAGAAAGGGTTTGATATCCCGTTTATCGTAATTACCGGGGCTATTGGTGATGAAATTGCGATCGAGTGTATGAAGCAGGGTGCATCCGATTACCTCCTGAAAGACCGGATGGCCCGTCTTGGTATTGCAGTTACCCACGCGATCGAAGAAAAGCGGCTGAGGGAAGAAAAACGACAGACAGAGGCATCGCTCATACTATCCGAAGAAAAATTCAGGACACTTTTTGACAATGCAAGCGATGGGATCATCATCCACGACCTTGATGCCCGGATTCTTGAAGTAAACCGGGTGACCTCTGAACGGCTCGGTTATTCACGTGACGAACTGCTGCAGATGTCCCTTATGGATATAGAGTCACCGGACTACGCGGCAATGGTGAAAGGGAAAATTCAGGAACTTCTTGTCGAAAAACACCTCTTTTTTGAGGGTGCCCATATCCGCAGGGACGGGTCGTTCATTCCGATAGAGTTATCCAGCCGCCTTATCCAGTATGAGGGTCAGCCTGCAGTCCTTTCGATTACACGTGACATCACCATCAGAAAGCGGGCAGAAGAGGCATTAAAGCGACTAAATGAGGAACTGGAAGGCCGCGTGGACGAACGCACCAGGAACCTCCAGGAAGAGATTACCGAGCGGAAAAAAACCGAGAAGGCGCTCGAGGAGAGCCGCAGAATGCTCGCTACCCTTCTATCCAATCTTCCTGGAATGGCATACCGGTGCCAGAACAGGCCGGACTGGCCGATGGATTTTGTAAGCGACGGCTGTTTCCTGCTGACGGGATATAACCCGGAGGAGTTATCTGGAGGGAACTGTCTCTATGGTGGCCTCATCCACCTGGAAGACCGGGAAAAAGTCTGGAGCAGCGTCCAGAAGGCAATCGAGCAAAAGCGCCCCTTTACACTCACTTACCGTATACTGTGCGCTGATGGTACCGAAAAGTGGGTATGGGAGCAGGGTTGTGGTGTTTTTGATAGCGAAGATAACCTTCTCGCACTTGAGGGGTTTATTATTGATACTACTGAACGAAAACTGCGCGAATCTGACATTAAACAACAAGCGCACCAGCTTGCTGTCATTAATGATATCGTTACAATTATTTCGCCCACACAACCATTCCAGATTATTTTCCGGAAGAGTATGGACCGCCTTTCGAAACATCTGGGATTTGATCTCGCTGCAGTATTCGTGTATGATTCCCACAGGAGGGAATTTGAATACCAGTATAGTACCGGTAAATCCATTCATGAATTGTTCTCCACAAAATTCCATTCGATCAGAATAGATAACGAAGATTTCGCCCCCCTCCTGCTCCATCGTCGTGCGCTCTATTTTGAAGGGCCCGGCATGCTGCAGGACCTGGTGGAGACCGGGTTGAAATCTGCGGCTGCTGTGCCAATCAGGACCGATTCAAAGGTTTCAGGCATTATTTTTGTAGGGCGGATGGACAACGATACCTTCGATGAAACCGATAAAACAATCCTGGAAGCGCTCGGGGAAAAAATAGGAAGGGTAATTGAAGAGGCAACACTCCACGCGGAACTGAAACGGCTCCACGAAGAAGCCAACCTGTACCTTGATATCCTTGTCCATGATATCAACGATGCCAATACCCGCTCGTTCGGGTATATTGATATCCTTACCGAGATGCTCAACGGGAAAATGAAAGAATATGCAATCACGACCCGGAAAGGGATCGAAGAGAGTATCGAGATAATCCGGAAAGTAACACTGATCCGGCGCATCAGGGAAAAAACGACTGACCTTGCCCCTGTCGACCTTGATGCCATAATAAGGACGGAAACGCTCAGAAACAGGGGTATTGCCCTGTTTTATGAAAAAACCGGCATCCTGGTCATGGCAGATGACCTCCTATCGGAAATTTTTGCCAACCTTATCAGCAATTCGGTGATATTCGGGGGACCGTTTGTCACCATATGGGTCCAGGTAAAACAAACAGGGGAAACGGTGACGGTAACGGTTGCTGATAATGGTCCCGGGATCCCGGACCAATTAAAACCGAAATTATTTATCAATTCGTCTAAAGGTTCCACAAGGGGAAATGCAAAGGGATTAGGCCTGTATATTGTAAAGATGCTCCTTGACCGGTACGGTGGAAAGATCAAAGTGAACGATCGTGTGGCAAATGACCCTTCACAAGGTGCGGTCATGATATTTACGTTAAAAGCGGTGCAAACAGCTGATTCCCCATGATCCGCCAGGATCGTGCATAGCACCCTGTTGTTATCGCGATCCTTTGTATCACCCTGGTGACCGTTTCTTTGTCTTTTGTCATCAGCAGAAAAGGACAGGAACAGATAAGAGAGAATAATCTCTAACACTTGCCATGAATTACGATGAGCTCTCTCAAATCCGTGATCCTTGCAGGAGGTGTCGGTACAAGGCTGTGGCCTCTTTCGCGGACGTACCAGCCAAAGCAATTCCTTAAAATTGAAGGGCATTCCCTGTTCCAGGAGACGTTTCTCCGTGCCCTCCGCTTGTGTGCGCCATGCGATATTATAATCGTTACCAATGAGGTCCACCAGTACCTTGTCCGGAACCAGATCGAAGAGCTTGGACATGTCCTTTCGGAATCACAGGTCCTCAAGGAACCGGTTGGTAAGAATACCCTTCCTGCGATTACCTGGGCGATGTCCGAGATACGGAAGCGGTTTGGCGAGTCAGATGTGGTCATTTTTCCAAGCGACCATAAGCTCGGGGAGTCTGCAACGGATGAGATCAAAGAGGCAGCAGGAATTGCCAGCGACTACCTTGTTCTCTTTGGCATACCCCCCACCCACCCGAATACCGGGTACGGGTACATCGCACAGGGCACCCCGCTTGCATCAGGCTACCGGGTTTTGGAATTCAAAGAAAAACCCGACCTGCCTACCGCTGAGCAGTACCTGGCATCCGGGTACCTCTGGAATAGCGGGATGTTCCTTTTTTCCACGAATATGTTTTTTCTGGAGCTTGCGAGGTACCAGCCGGAATTTCTAAAGGCATTTGAAAACAATATCCCGGATTACCAGGAACTTCCCTCACTGTCTATTGATTATGGACTTCTTGAAAAATCCGGACAGGTTGCGGTAGTACCACTGAAGGCACCATGGACGGATTTAGGGACATTCCAGGCCTGGTATGAGTACCGAGACCATGATTCTGCCGGGAATACCGGGGAGGCTGAATACCTCGATGCTACGGGTAATTTTGTCTCTGCACCGGGAAGGAAAGTTGCACTCATCGGGGTGAAGGACCTCGTAGTCGTTGATACGGGAGATGCCCTCCTCGTTGCGGACACGGTACAGAGTGGCAGGGTCAATGAGATGGTCAGGCGTCTCAAGGATAAAGGTGACCCGGTGGTTGATTATCCCCTGCAGGTGCAACGGCCATGGGGTTCATATATCGAGCTTGAACGGTCCCAGTTTTTCCGGATCAAACGGCTCACCGTGAAGCCCGGTGAACAACTATCCCTCCAGAAACATCTCCACCGGAGCGAGCACTGGATTGTCGTGAGCGGGATGGCAGATGTCCACCTTGACGGGAAGGAATACCAGTTCAAACGCGGGGAGAGCACATACGTATCAGAAGGAACGAAACACCGGTTGGGTAATTCAGGGAAGATCCCTCTCGAGGTGATCGAAGTCCAGATTGGCGAGTACCTCGAGGAAGACGATATCATCCGTTTCGATGACCGCTACTTGCGATCATGATGATGTTACCTGTTTACAGGGTCTGAAAAAAATGCGAGCTGGTCCCGAATAATATCTTCGACGCTGCATGATACCCGGAACCCTATTTTTTCTATTTTCCGGGTATCTGCGAGCAGGATCGGTACTTCTGCAGGCCGGAACTTCGCCGGGTCGAATTTAACAGGGACAGCCCCTTTCGCTGTCCGGATTGTGATGCCGCCATCTTCAAGCAGGTATTCCACTTCACCGGAAAGGAGCATCCTGTCAAGTTTTGTCTTGTGGAACCGGATGCCAAACATGGGTGTGATATCGGTTTTCGTCGGGTCTTTGATGACCTTACTGCCATTTGATGCTTCTACCTGCTGCACCGGATATCCTGCAGTCTCGAGACTCATGAGAAGGTACGACAATACCGAGGTGGTCCGCATTGTACCGAGGTTATAGACATCACCATATACTCCCTTTGTGGCAAGAATACAGTAACCACGGATGACATCGTCGATATGGGACCAGTCCCGGAACGCATTGACATTGCCAATCGAGAGGGAACCGGTTTCACCTGCAACCAGCTGTGCTACCTGTCGTGCGATAACTGCGGTCACAAACATAACCCCGCGCCCTGCACCTTCGTGGTTGAATGTACGTGAAACAACCGTTTTTACGCCATAACTGTGAAAATAGTTCCTTGTCAGGTGGTCCCCGAAGACCTTGCTTACCGCGTAGGGGGACATTGGCCTGAGCGGGTTTGTTTCGGAGATTGGTACTTCGGGGATTATTGGTTCCGGGAAGATTATTCCATAGTGCTTTTTCAGTTGCTCATATTGTTGCGGGGAGCTCACCACCAGCCCATATTCATCAGAAGAACCTGCAAATACCACGACCGGGTCACTTTCCCCGTTTCTTACCGCTTCAAGGAGGTTATTAGTCCCGATACAATTGGTCTGCATCGTCCCAAGTGGATCGGTAAACGACTTCGCCACGGAGGACTGGGCTGCAAGGTGAAAGACCATTTCCGGGTCCGCTGTTTTAATTGCGTCTTCCAGACTCGCAGGATTATCAAGGTCCCCCATGACCTGTATCATCCCTGATGCACCCCGCGAACCTGCCGAATTCGGGTGGATGTCATCTTTAATGGGTTTTCTCACCAGACCATGGACAAGGGCACCCTGGTCGAGGAGGTAGCGGGCGAGGTACGGACCAGCAAACCCACCCGCACCGGTAATCAGTACCCTTCGATCGTTCCATTCTGTCATCATAGTCTCGCAAACCGGCAATAAATTACTATAGTAGGTTGACCTGCATGTGATTATTGCTTTTGTTGTCGGGGGGCATTATTTCCCACTTGACCCTGCAGGCGGATCCGAGAGGGTAATGATACACGGCAGCGAATACCTCTACGAAGTCACCTGGTGGTGAACCACAATACTGACAATTCCCCCTGTAATGGTCGTACATGGCCCTGATATCTTTGACCTCGGCTACGTCCGGTGGCTGATAGAGAATGCCAGGCCTGCAAGGACTATTGTCTCCGGGATCATGGCCAGGACTGCCGCTGAGGAATCTGGTCTCCTGCTCGAGTTCGCCGGGCAACCGCCTTCATTTGTCCTCCGTGACCTGAAAGGTCCTGTTTTTCTCGCAAACTGTGGCAAGACCCGGGAATCGGGGCGAATTTTTGGCCGGATTATTGCCGGGAGACTCCTCCCGGCGGGACTCGTCCATCTCGAGTGTAGTGACCGGACGATCTATGCCTGGAACGACACAGATCCTGGGCTTGCAGATTTTTTATCCCGTGCAACCGGCTTTCCGGTTGAAACGCGTACTGCCATACCGGACGTGGAAGTGGAAGGTCTGCGGAAAATACGGGGGTGCATCCCCGGTGAGCCGGTCTTTGTAAACGGACTCGTAATCGGAACTGCCACCGCAGCTACCGTTGTAATCAGGGGTATGGATGGCAGGATTGAACCCGTATCCGGGTTGCGTCCTAAACCCCATGGATTTGAGAAACTTGCCCGTCTCGGACCGGTGTCACCCGCCAGGGCATGGTGTAAGAGCGGGGTTGTCAGGCGCCGGAATCCTGGTGGCCGGTATGAGATACCAAGAGGTACGGCGAAAGGCCGGGTGATTGTAATAGACCATTGCGGACATGGGTTGTATAAGGACCTGGATGACGAAGTCGCTGGTGTGCTTGCCATTGGTGATGATACCACCTCGGTCTGTGGGCATATCTGTGCGCACCGGGGTGTCCCGGTATTGGGTATTGTCGATGGTGATGCAGACGGGATAATAACCCCAATGTTTGCGCCTGGCTCAGTCGTGGTCATGGTGAAGTCGGGCCGTGATGATGATCTTGGCCGTGAAATTGCGAAAAACATACCAGATGGACCTGTTCAATGGGATACCTGGGTCAAAGCCCAGGTATCGGCCATTGGTGACCGGGGAACTGTTGTGTATCCGGAGGAATACCCACGATGATGTGCGCGACCTGTAAGGGAAAGGGAATGTGCGGACTCCCCCATTGCCCGGTTATGAAACGGTTCCACGCCCAGGTCCGGACGGCTCCAGGGCAGGAGTTCATGGGTTCTTCACCGTCGCTCTTTATCGGGTCGTATGGGTACCCGAGGGTTACCGGGGGCCCTCTCATGATTAACGATGCGGATAACCCCCGGTCATGGGTAGCATCCGGGCTTGGGATTGATGATATCGTGGATATCAGGGCCCGGACAATCAGGGGAATATCCCAGGTTACCTCATACCTTCCAGCCCTCCAGGAACTGGCGATTTCGAGTTTCCCGCTTGATGTTGAAGTCAGGTTCACCCGCCCGGTATCTTTTGACCTGACGTTTGACGGTACGGTTGCCCCTGTCGGGCTGTCCGGCAGTCTTGAGAAGATGAAGGTGATCGATAACCCTAAAGTCGACCCTTCTGTTGACCGGGTCACATCGGATACTGACATTGGTGCGATGGGTGCCTGCTC
>Ga0209048_10001842_pt1 | contig 21427 bp, 17 predicted proteins | sample FrelakmetCRP12CR_FD_187146 | JGI IMG/M metagenome (GOLD analysis project Ga0209048, IMG submission 187146) | Freshwater lake sediment microbial communities from the University of Notre Dame, USA, for methane emissions studies - CRP12 CR (SPAdes)... | ecosystem: Environmental > Aquatic >... | reverse complement strand
GGGGCTGTGATACAATTTGCGCCGCCTTGGGGCGTTGTGCAATGGCAGCACGTCAGCCTTTGGAGCTGATTATCTTGGTTCGAATCCAGGCGCCCCAGCCTGCCTTTCCCGCCTGCAAGCGGGGCTTTTTTCTCCCTATTGGGCCTCGCGCCGCCCCGCTGGCAGCGCAGGCCCTTTTGATTAGGAGATACCCATGAAAATTACTGCTCTTCTCCTCGCTGCCGGACAGGGCACGCGCATGAAATCCGACCTGCCGAAGGTGCTACATCCTATCTGTGGTGTACCAATGATCGCCCATTCCCTGATCGCCGTTAAAGCTGCAAGCAGCGAGATTCCGGTGGTCATCATTGGGCACGCAGCTGAAGCAGTGCGCGAGTTTCTCGGTCAGAAGGCCCGTTGCGTCGTTCAGAACCCGCAACTGGGCACCGGGCACGCCGTCCAGCAGGCCGAATCCCTCCTGCGCGGCAAAACCGACCTGGTGCTGGTGGCTTACGCCGATATGCCCCTCCTGCGCCCCGAGACACTCAAGCGGCTCGTCGAAACCCAGAAAGCCAACAAGGGCCCGCTTACATTATTATCGATCAACTCTGCCAATCCGCGTGGGTTCGGGCGGGTGGTTCGAGACTCGGATGGCAGCGTGCAAGCCATCATCGAAGAAGCCGCGGCGACGGAGCAGCAATTGTCCATCCACGAGTTGAATGTTGGCGCGTACTGTTTCTCCGCCAATTGGTTGTGGGGTGCTCTGCACAAAATTAAAGTATCGCAAAAGGGTGAATATTATTTGACAGATACGGTTGCACTGGCAGTACAGGCCGGGCAGACGGTGCAGGCGCTTGTCAGCGATGACTCGGTGGAGACGATTGGCATTAACACTCGCATCCACCTGGCGGAGGCAGAGGCGGCCATGCGCCAGCGCATCAACCAGGCACATATGCTGGCAGGCGTGACCATCGTGGACCCGGCTTCGACCTACATCGAATCGGAGGTGAAAATTGGACGGGATACGGTCGTCTGGCCGAATACCTTTCTGCGCGGAAAAACGGTTATTGGCGAAAGTTGCGTCATCGGGCCGAATACCCTCGCCGAAAATACAATCGTCGGTGATTACTGCGAAATCCTGGCTGCCGTGATGGAAGGGGCCGTGGTCGAAGATAATGTAGGCATCGGGCCGTATGCTCGATTGCGCAAGGGGGCGCATCTGTGCAGGGGCGTCCACATGGGCAACTTTGGCGAGATTAAGGATTCAACTCTCGGCCCAGGTACCAAGATGGGTCACTTCTCGTACATTGGCGATGCCACCATAGGCGAAGATGTCAATATCGGCGCGGGGACGGTCACCTGCAACTTCGACGGCGTGCGTAAAAACCAGACCGAGATTGGTGAAGGCGTTTTCATCGGTTCGGACACCATGTTGGTTGCGCCAGTTAAAATGGGGGCGCACTCCCGCACCGGCGCAGGAGCGGTGGTCACGAAGGATGTCGAGCCACACACCCTTGTGGTTGGTGTTCCGGCGCGGCCCATTAAGAAATTGAACGAGGCTAAAGATGATTAAATTGACCGATGATGATCGCCGCGCATTGATTGACTTGGCCAACGAAGCTCGTCGCCGCGCATATGTGCCGTACTCGAACTACCCGGTTGGTGCGGCGTTGCGGACCAGGTCCGGGCGCATCTTCACCGGCTGTAACGTCGAGAATGCTGCCTACCCAACCAGCATGTGTGCTGAGCGTATCGCCATCTATAAGGCGGTCTCGGAAGGGGAAAAGGAGTTTGATGTGATCGCGGTGGTCACCCCCAATGGAGGGATGCCGTGCGGAGGCTGTCGTCAGGTGATGGCAGAATTCGGTCTCGACACGCTTGTATTGGTTGCCGATGCTATGGGCAGGTTGGTGCAGGAAACCACCGTTGCCGGGCTGCTGCCGGGGGCCTTTACCCCGAAGGATTTAAAAAAATAGGGGCGCAAGATATTGCTCCCTATTGGATTGTATGACAGAACCCCGCTCTTTCCGCGTTGAAGCTGTCGTCCTCCGTCACGCCGACTGGGGCGAGGCCGACCGCCTGCTTACGCTTTATACGCGCGAGCGCGGCAAGGTGCGCGCCCTTGCCAAGGGTGCCCGCAAGATCCGCTCCCGCAAGGCTGGGCATCTGGAACCTTTTACGCGCGTGACCCTGCAACTGGCGCGCGGCCATGACCTGCTTATTGTTACCCAGGCCGATACGGTGGATGCCTATCTGCCCATCCATGAGAATCTGGTCAAGACCAGCCAAGCCGCCTATGTTGTCGAACTGCTCGACCGCTTTACCTATGAAGACGACACCGAAAATTACAATATCTTCCGACTGCTGACCGAGGCCTTGGCTCGCCTCGAGAAGGAGTCCGACCCGTGGCTGGCGATTCGTTATTATGAAGTACGGTTGCTGGATTTACTCGGCTACCGCCCACACTTGTTTGAGTGTGCCAACTGCGGCAAAGAGATTAAAGCAGAAGCCCAGTTTTTTTCAGCCGCCCAGGGCGGCGCTATCTGTCCGTCTTGTGGAACCGGCCTGCTGGGCGTCTGGAGTGTGTCGGTGGAGGCGCTCAAGTACCTGCGTCATTTCCAGCGCAGTGATTACGCCAGAGCACAGCGAGCGCGACCTGATCCCCAGGTCCGGAACGAAGTCGAAACCCTGGTTCAGAAGTACGTTACCTACTTGTTGGAACGCGAGTTAAATTCCCCCGGATTTATCAATCAAATCAAAAAATAGGGGTAGATCAATTTGTCTGTCCCCAAGCTTTCCTTTCCTCGCGCCGCGCCCAGCCGATCAGGAAATGGCGCATAATCCAAACGATGATCGGAGCGAGCTGATTCCAGGCCAGGCGCTGGAAGAGGCGCCAGCGAAGACGGAAGAATAATCTGGCCCACCAGGTGCGCCGCCGCAGGGATTTGCCCATCTCCGAACGCAGGATGGCCGGCTTGTAATCGTGAAAGGAAAAATCCTGGCTGGCAAAAGCGTCCCGTAGGGTGCGCGCCGCGAACCCGCCATAGCCCAAGGCAAGACTGATACCTTCGCCAAAGAGGGCGTCCGCTCCAGCCGCGTCGCCCACCAGCAGGACACGCGGCGCGGAGAAATCGCTCTTCGCATCGAACCAGCGGATGGGATAGCCTTCCAGTTTGTAATCGGACAGACGCAGTCCATGCCGTCCGAGTTCCTCTTCCAGAGCAAAACGCAGCGGAACCTCGGCCTTAAAGGAATGAACATTGCTATCGTAAATGCCACGTACCCTTACAGGCTTGCCCCTCTCGACCGCTGGAAAGTCCCAGACATATCCCTGGATACCTTGTGGGATTACCACGAAATCAAAATAAGAATCGCTTTGTTTGTGGAAAGACTTCTCCGGCTTTGGCTCGGTGACGATCTCCAGCAGGCGGGCAACGTGCAATTCTTCGAGTGGGATGATGGCTCGCCGAACGACGCTGTTGGACCCATCCGCACCAACCACGACCGCTGCTTGGTACTCACCCATGTCGGTTGTGACTACTACCCCGGTCTGGGTGGTAGCAATGTTCTTCACTTTGATATTTTCTTGGATGAGGAAACCGCGTTCACGCGCTTTAGCTGCTAGCCAGGCGTCGAACTCGTGCCGGCGGATGGTGCGGAAAGCGTACTTGCCATCCTTCTCGCCGCGCATGGCCATGCCCTTGCCATCATAGTCGAAATGTGCCCAGTCCACATCAACATGCGGGATTTCGGTGATATCCAGGCCCAGTTGCGACAATACCACTTCGGCATCCGGCAAGATACCGCCACCGCACAGCTTGGGGCGTGGGTGGCAGGCCTTTTCGAGGATCAGCGTCCGGGAAATGAGCTCCGGAGCCAGCTTCCCCAAGTGGAGCGCAGTGGAGATTCCAGCTGGACCTGCGCCCACGATGATAACATCGTGCTTTGGCATGTCGTAATGGTTGGCGGAGGACATGGTGTGTCAATTGTATCTTGTGTATGATGGACTGGCACTCGCGGAGCCATTCTCGAGAGGTGTTGCATTTATCCAACGGCTCGAATTCTACCGTTTACATATCCCTCAACCTGGGATTCAAAATTCGTTCCAATGCGAACCCCAACATGGCGAAAGCCAGCCCCGTCAATAAAAGGAGACTGATCGGTTCCAGCACCCAAAAGCTGGACCCATAAGCTGACCCATGCCTGAGAGCCTCATAAATCACTTTGCCCCAGGTTGGATACAGGGAATTTACCCCAAAAAGACCAAGCGTTGCTTCCAGGAAAACGTAATTGGGGATCAATGTAATCAATTGGGGTATTAATAAGGGAAGGATGCTCGGGACAAGGTAATGAAGAATGATGCGCGTATTGCTGGCTCCTGCTGCCTTGGCTGCTTCGATATAGGGGGCTTCCTTCACTTGAAGGAAAGACGCCCTGAAGGATTTCGTCGGACTGCCAAAAACATTCAGAAGTGCAATCAGCGCTAGGAATATCCAGATGCTCATATTGAAATAAGTATAGAAAATCACGCCAATTGCAATGACAGGCAGGATCATAATCCCTTCAATGAGCCTTTGGATAAGACCATCCAACCAGCCTCCAAACCAGACGCCCATCGCGGCCACGATCATAGAGAAAAAGGTTGTGACAGATGCCCCCACTAATCCCAGTGCCAAAGCGAATGGCATTCCCCACAACAAAGGCACTAACAGATCCCGACGCATATAGTCAGTCCCGGCCCATCCAGACACTTTTCCCAGGAGAATAAATTCAGCATCGACATTTGTATCTTTCTCAAAGGTCATGATATCCATCCGCAGGGTATAAGTGCCCGGAAGAACCATGGGTTTATCCTGCTCAGGGTCGGAAAACAACAAATAGTAGTCAGGTGTGGCATTATATCCAGTCTCGACAAACCATTTCTGCCAGTTGGGGTATCCGGCAACAATTTTCCGAAGAGAGGAATTATCTGCCAGGCGATAAGGCACGCCTGTCACCGGCGAAAAATTACCGAAGTTGATTTCTCTGCCATCGGGTGTGATCCAGGTAACTGTAACAAAGGGTCGTTTTTGGATATATTGAGAGGTAAAGTAAAGCGTTAGGTCTTGTGGATATTCAGCAAAGGGATAATCAATGACATAGGTAATTGTGATGCTGCCGGTTCCGCCCGATTCAAAAGGTTGGATGGTTTTAGTTGCTGTTCCGTTTCTGCTATCCAGAATAATGGAGGAAGGAAGAGGGTCCCGCCGAAACCAATTGACCCAGACAGGTTCTGCCAGTTTTGGGATATAAGATTTCCCTGTCAGCAAGGAAGAATACCAAAGACTGCCTAACTGGTTATATGGGTAGGCGATCACAGCATAAATTGAACCGCCCACCAATAGAAGGATGATCACCAGGCCAAAAATGGCAGATGGATAGCGTCCCAACTCACCAAGCCAGGGCTTTGTTGTGTTAACCAATCTTTTAACACGATCTGGAATAGATATCTTTTTCCTTTCAAGAACGATTGGTTCCAACCGGGGTGGAAGCGTCCAAACACGATTTGTTGAAAGATGTTCCTCACGCCGTGAATGAGGCCGGAAATTCACCCATTTTTTTGTCACAACTGGTCTAGCCGTCTGTTCCTCTCCTCCCACCCTCACCCGGGGATCCACTAACCCATATACAATATCCAAAACGAAGACAGATATCCCCAGGATGTAAGCGAAGACCACCACGATGCCAACAACAATCGGCATAATACCGGGAAAGATATTCTCCCCGAATAAATTTGGGAGCGAAAGGATATAAAGCCGCCCGATCCCCGGCCAGTTAAAGATATACTCCAGCGCAATGGTCATCTGCCAGAAGCTGACCATAATTAGAGTTAAATTGGTGATCATATAGGGCAGAGTTGGCCGCAGAATATGACGCCGCTCGATTAATCCTTCAGGCAAGCCCTTGGCCTTCGCCAGATCAACATAATCCTCATTTGCATAGAGCAAAAAAAGAGTCTTCCAGGAATACACCAGCTGGAAAAACAAACTCAAAATGATGGCTAGGACCGGCAGAACCATATGCTTAACCACCATGGAAATAAAAGCCCAGCTGGTTTCAGGCGGGATCGGATCAAACATCCCGCTGGGAGGCAGCCAATGAAGTTGTGCTGCAAAGATCAGCATCAGAATGACCCCGATGACCCAGCTTGGAATGGATGAAACTGGTGCCAGAATGGCGAATAATCTTTCCAACCGGCTGCCATTTATCCGGAACAGGAAAAGTGCCAAAGGGATGCCGAAGATAAATATAAACAAGAAAGCCGTACCTACCAGCATCAAAGAATGCGGCAGTTCGGACAGAATAATGTCTCTCGCACGAGAACTGACAAAAACGGAACCGGAAGTGCCTTGGATCATTACCCTGTTTCCTAAATCCATCTTCAAGGCTCTGAATGTCCAAAGCAGGTGGCGCTGAAAAAACGGGAGATGCAAACCGGCTTCTTCCTCAAATTTCAGTTGCGCCTGATTAATGAGCGCCTGCTGTTCAGGGGTTATTTGGCAATAATAACATTCCACAACAGGGAAGGCCCGGTAGACTTCCTCTTCAACTTCCGATCGTACGCTGCTATCAATTTGTCCGCCCCGATTTGCAATAATCACAGTAATAAAAACACCAATAAAAATCGTAACGGAAATTGTTAACATTCTGACAAGGAAATATTTGAATGTCCTCAAAAAAACGTCAGAGGAACCACTTTTAATGATTTTATTCTCCGCAGGAATATTAAATGACTCACTTGATTCTGGAGTTGATGGCATAGGAGGTGGCTGCTGTTGGAGACTGTTAATGAGGGCGCGTATCTGGAGTGCGTTGGGATTGAGTTTTAATGCCCGCCGGAGGCAATAAAGAACTTCTCCGGGTTTATCGCTCACTTGAGCGCTCAAGATCCACGCCTCGTCGTTATTGCGATTCTCTCGGAGGATTGTAACAAGAACTTCCCTGGCCTGTCCCTTCTGGTTTTGGCTAATGTACAATTTTGCTTGAGAAAGCGCTTGTTGGATGTTCATCGCTCATCCGCATTCAATGGGTGACTGGAATATAATGGTAGTTTTTCATCTTATTGGTGGGAGAAAAGCAACACTTTCAGCCGGTATTTCTTGTATGAGATGGAAGAGGCGCGACATTGTTAGTACGCCGATGCCAGCCTGGGGTTCGATACCCTTCTAATGAGTTTGAGCCTGTTGTAACAGTTTAACCATACCGCCTTTTCCCAACTTTGGCAACTCCCTCTCCCGTTTTGTGGATATATGGAGAGATATATCTCTCGGGAACTCGTAGGTTTGCTTTATACGGTATAATTTCCTCGCCTCACCGAAACCCGCTTCCTAATCCCTGATTGCCGTTTACTACTTTCTATGTCCTCTTCCCTCCAAACCATCATCCTCCAACTCCAGGAATTCTGGGCTGCGCACGGATGCCTCATCGGCCAACCTTACTACACCCAGGTCGGCGCCGGGACGATGAACCCAGCCACCTTCCTGCGCGTGCTCGGTCCCGAGCCGTGGAACGTAGGCTATGTCGAACCCTCCGTCCGTCCCGATGACGGGCGCTACGGGGAAAATCCCAACCGCTTCCAGCAGCATACCCAGTTCCAGGTCATCCTCAAACCCGATCCCGGCAATCCAGTGGAACTTTACCTCCAGTCGCTGGAAGCCATAGGTATTAATCCGCGCCAGCACGATATCCGCTTGGTGGAAGATAATTGGGAACAGCCGGCCATTTCAGCCTGGGGCCTGGGCTGGGAGATTTGGCTGGACGGTCAGGAAATCACCCAGTTCACATACTTCCAACAAGTCGGCGGTCAAAGCCTCGACCCGGTGGCGGTCGAGATCACCTATGGCCTTGAACGCATCCTCATCGCCCTCAATAACGCCGCTTCTATTTGGGACGAACCCTGGGGTATCGGAGTCACCTATGGGGAGGTCCGCCGCCAAGACGAGTTCGAGCAGAGCAAATATTACTTTGAAACTGCCGACATGACCCGTTTGCGCCAGTTGTACGACCTCTATAAGGCCGAGGCTGAAGCCTGCTTGGATCAGGGGCTTGTCATCCCGTCGTACGATTACGTACTGAAATGCTCGCACACCTTCAACGTGCTGGATACCCGCGGCGCCATTGGCGTGACCGAGCGTCAGGCATTCTTTGGCCAAATGCGCGATCTGGCCCGCCGCGTGGCCGAGACCTGGTTGGAGCAGCGCAAAGAACAAGAGTACCCGCTACTGAAAGGGATGGGAGAGCAGACAACAGAGAACAACCGGTCTGTACAATCGCGCACCTCTCAGATCACTACTCCCCAATCTCTACTCTTGGAAATTGGTGTGGAAGAACTCCCTGCCTCAGACCTGGACTCGGCCATTGAGCAACTGAAGATCAATGTTCCCAGGTTATTGGATGACCTGCACCTTGAACATGGAATCATCCGCATTTCTGGGACCCCGCGCCGGTTGGCTGTTATGGTGGATTCGCTCACCTCGCGTCAGCTCGACCGCCTCGACCTGGTCAAGGGTCCGCCCGCGGAACGTGCCTTCGATAAAGTCGGTAAACCCACTCCCGCTTTAATTGGTTTCGCCAGAAAAAATGGTGTTGAATCCTCAGCTCTCGAGACACGCGCGATGGAAGGGGGCAGGTATGTTGTCGCGCTGGTCAAACAAACCGGGCGTCCAACCCCCGATGTGTTGACCGAGTCCCTGCCAGGGCTGGTGGCGGGCATCAAGTTTGACAAGTCCATGCGCTGGCTGCCTGCGTCCCGCACAGCGGGAAACCCCACCGGCGTCACTTTCTCGCGACCGCTCCGCTGGCTGGTGTGTCTCTTTGGTGAGACCGTTATCCCATTTGAATATGCCGGTCTGACAGCCGGTCGCACCACGCATGGCCTGCGTCCGTACAGCTCGCCGGAGATAGAAATCCCGGCTGCAGACAAGTATTTTAAAATCATCGGGAAGAATGACATCGTGCTGGATGTGGAAGAGCGCAAAGCACTCATCCAGACCGGGGTCAGGAAACTGGCCGCCTCTATCAAGGGCGAGGCCATTATGCCGCCCGAACTGTTGGCTGAGGTTGCCAACCTGGTCGAGAAGCCCATGCCGTTGCTGGGTGGTTTTGATAAAGAATTCCTGGCTCTCCCCGAAGATGTGCTTATTTCGGTTATGAAGAATCATCAGCGCTATTTTCCCATCCGCTCTGTAGAGGCTCATGGGTCACCCCTGCTCCCAAGTTTTGTAATTGTTCGCAACGGTGACGAGCAGGGTCTCGATTTGGTACGGCAGGGTAACGAGCATGTAGTCCGCGCCCGCTTTGCGGATGCGAATTTCTTTGTGCGCGAAGACCTGAAGCACAAATTGGAAAACTTCCGTCCGCGCCTGGGAACGCTGATATTCCAGAAGAAACTAGGCTCGATGCTCGATAAGAACGAGCGCATCGAAAAACTGACCAAGGCGCTCGTTCCGATGCTCAGCTTGGAAGCAGACGAGGCCGTTTTTGCCCGCCGTGCCGCCCACTTGTTGAAGGCTGACCTGGTCAGCAGGATGGTGGTCGAGATGACCTCGCTGCAAGGAGTTATGGGAGGTGAGTATGCCCGGCGGGATGGCGAAGCCCCGGCAGTGGCTGAGGCTATTGGCGAGCAGTACCAGGCTGTCCCGCACACCCGGCCCGGTTTGGCGGTGGCGCTGGCTGACCGGCTGGATTCCCTCGCTGGTTTGTTCGCCGTGGGACTGGCTCCCTCCGCATCAAAAGACCCATTTGGCCTGCGCCGCGCTGCCATTGGCGTGGTCCAGCCGCTCATCGAGCTAGAGATTAATTTTGACCTGCGCTCTGCATTGGAGTCCGCTGCCTCCCTGGAACCGGTTCCGGTCTCGGACGAGGTTCAAACACAAGTACTGGAGTTCATCACCGGGCGCTTGCGCGTTGTGCTGATGGACATGGGCTTCAAACATGATATAGTGGAGGCTGTCCTGGTGGTGCAGTCGGATAACCCGGCTGGCACGGTACGGGCTGTCAGGCAGTTGTCTGTTTGGGTCGCCCGCCCGGACTGGAACACACTCCTGCCGGGGTATGCCCGTTGTGTCCGCATCACGCGCGACCAGAAGAAAAAATTCACCGTCAAATCGGAAGCCTTCAGCGAGGCAGCCGAGAAGCAACTCTTCGCGGCATTGGAAAAAGCCGAAAAACGGGAGCGGATTCCCGGGTCCGTGGATGATTTCCTGAACGCCTTCGTCCCCATGATCCCGGCAGTCAACGAGTTCTTCGATAAAGTCCTCGTAATGGCTGAGGAAAAATCCGTGCAGGAAAACCGCCTTGGGCTCCTGCAAAGGATAGCATCCCTGGCAGATGGAATTGCTGATTTGAGCAAGCTGGAAGGTTTTTAGGACGATCGCTGGGGCGAATAACCTTCCGTCCCTTGTTTCCGTATGTTTTCTTTTGAACGGACGGGATTCGATGACCCAATCACCTACCAATATTTTACTCCGCATTGAACGACTCCTGAGTGTCGGCAAACAACAGGAAGCCCAGCTGCTACTTGTGGAGTTCATCGAACTAAATCCAACCTCTGCACGCGCATGGTGGTTGATGAGTTTGACGCTCACTGAAGTCAACCGCCAAATGGACTGTTTGCAGCGCGTTCTTCGCCTGGACCCCGAAAATGAGCCAGCCCGGGAACGCCTGGCTATGTTAATCAGCCAGCTCCCGGCTTCAGCTTCGATGAATCCTTTCACCACATCGATCATGGGTGAGCCAGATGAACCCGCAGGCGATGTACCCATTGTGCCTGCCTGGGCTGCACATCCGAAGGCAAAGGTTAAAACCGGATCCATTCAACCCAAAGTGGAGCAGCCGGCAGAGTCCTCCGCTAAACCGCCCACTCCCAAAAAGGCAGCAGCCCCTTCCACCAAGCCGCTCACTCCCAACAAGCTGGCAGCCTCCTCCGCTATATCACCCGCTCCCGGCGAGCCGGCCTCCTCCTTCATTAAGCCCGCTCCCAGCGAGCAGATAGCTTCCTCCACCATTCCGCCTGCTCCCAGCGAGCCGGAGGCATCTTCCACCATCCCGTCCGCTCCCAACGAACTGGCAGCTTCCTCCACTATTCCGCCTGCTCCCAGCGAGCCGGAGGTGTCTTCCACCTTACCGCCCGCTCCCAACGAGCCGGCAGCCTCCTCTATCATTTTACCTGCAGCAAGTGAGACAGCGGCCTCCTCCAACATACCGACCGCTCCCAACGAGCAAGTGGTCTTCTCCATCATTCCGTCCGCTTCCAGCGAGCCGGCAACTTCCACTACCTTACCGCCTGCTTCCAGCGAGCCAGAAGCATCCTCCACGATACCGCCCACTCCTGGCGAGCCGGAGGAGAAGATGTCACTTACTCGCAAGCCGAAACCAAAGCGGGGACTTGTGTTTATTTTGATGGCAGTATTTGCCATTCTTGCAATTGCTTCGATCACTGTATATGTTTCATATCGACGAAAGACGAATGTACAGGCGGAAACGCAGACGCTGGCGTACAGCCTTCAGGAGACCTTCGCGGTAGCCCAAACCCTGACGAATTTACCGCTACCAACTCTGATCCCAACTTGGACAGCTTCTCCTTCCTGGACCGCCATGCCGTCTGCCACTTTTACCGGGACCCCCACTCTTACTCCCACCCTGCAATTTACATTGACCAGGACGCCGCGCCCTGCGAGCCTTGTAGGGCCGGACGTGGATCTGTACGCGCCTGATTTTAGCCTGACTGACCTGTCCACAGGACAGCTGGTAACCCTCACCCAGTTTGACGGGCAGCCGGTTCTGCTTTTTTTCTGGGCCACTGCCTGCTCTCAATGCGATAACGAGATTGGTTCTATTGAAACCATCAACCAGACCTATAAAGGCGCTGGCCTGGTTGTCCTGACCATCATTACTGCTGAAGACAAAGCAATGGTGAGTGCCTATCGAAACGCGCATCTACTGACAGTTCCCATTTTGCTCGATCCTGACTCAGCGGTCAAGGCAGCATATAATGTTGTTGCCATTCCAAGGCATTTCTTTGTCAATTCAAGCGGCAGGATCACGTATATTGGACGGAGCCCAATGACATTCGATGAATTGAAAAATCAGGTGGATGTGATCATGCAGCGCCATCCTACCTCCACCCCTTAGATTGGAACAGAATACGCAGCCTCTTATGCACAGCACGGTATAGGGTTCCAATTTGTGGGAGAGGCACCGGTGGGCAATGATTATAATAGGTGAAGACGGAGGAGAGGATAGCCTCCGCCTTCGATTCTTCATTCCTCACTTCCCCTTTAGGACAGCTTTCCATGACCCAAAAACCTTTCCAGGATTATTACCCCGACGCATTGGCGCATTGCTATGGATGCGGCAAACTCAACCAACACGGACACCAGATCAAGAGTTATTGGGAAGGGGAAGAATCCATCTGCCACTTCATGCCCAAACTGTACCACATCGCCATCCCAGGATACGTTTATGGTGGACTGCTCGCCTCGCTCATTGATTGTCATGGCACTGGGACGGCTGCCGCGGCCGCGTATCGCGCTGAGAATCGCCCCATGGACACTGAACCTGCCTTTCGTTTTCTCACCGCCTCCCTGCATGTGGATTATCTAAAACCAACTCCATTGGGCATTGAATTGGAAATACGCGGTAAAGTGAAAGAAGTCAAAGGACGGAAAGTTATCATCGAGGAATGGATTGTTGCCAATGGCATCACCACGGTGCGCGGCGAGTTGGTCGCTGTTCAGGTCCCTGAGGGGATGGTAGAGGAGTTGATTAAAGGAAGGCCGGATTAAAAATCCTTTCAGGTTATTTAATAACTGCCATATTCCACCAGCATTGGGTGTTTCCCAATCCGACAGGGCGGTTGGAAAATGTAGATATTATCCCGGCTGTTTGACCGCCCGCTTGCGTTGCCTCTCAAGCGCGTCTATAATTCTTGTACGCTATGTCTCAACTTGACGAAATTAAATCCCGCATTGACATTGTAGACCTGGTCGGAGAGACAGTGAAACTGCGCCGCGCCGGAAAGAACTTTTCCGGGCTGTGCCCATTCCACAACGAGAAAACGCCCTCGTTCATCGTCTCCCCTGACCGGCAGACCTGGCATTGCTTCGGACAGTGCGCTGAGGGCGGTGATATTTTCAAGTTCGTGATGAAGAAGGAAGGTTGGGACTTTAAAGAAGCCCTGCAATATCTGGCAGAGCGGGCGGGGGTCAAACTTGAGGCTTACAAGGCCGAGAAACCCGAAGAAAAAGAAGCCCATGCGCGCCTGCACACTCTTCTGGAAGAGGCGGTGACATTCTTTCGTTATCACTTGTCCACTCCCGCTGGAAAATTCGCCTTGGACTACATCCACGAGAAGCGCCACCTGACAGACGCCACCCTCGAGACCTTTGGTCTGGGCTACTCACCGCAAGGCTGGGATAATGCCCTCAAGCATTTTACCGAAAAAGGCTATTCCAACCAGGAACTGCTCGACGTGGGACTTATTTCACAGCGCGAATCTGGCGGATTCATTGACCGTTTCCGCAACCGCCTGATGATCCCCATCCGCGACGAGAATGGCAAGATGACCGGCTTCGGGGCGCGCATTCTCGATCCGAACGATGTCCCCAAGTTTATGAACTCACCCGAAACGCCCCTTTTCAGCAAGAGCCATTTGCTCTATGGGCTGGATCGGGCGCGCAAACCCATCCGAACCGCTAACCAGGCTATCATCGTGGAAGGCTACCTCGACGTTATCGCCGTTCACCAGGCGGGATTTGAGAACGTGGTCTCACCGATGGGCACCTCTCTGACCGAAGACCAGTTGCGGCTGCTCAAGAAGTTTACCCGCAACATCGTCCTGGCTCTCGACCCGGATGCAGCCGGTCAGAAAGCTGTCCTGCGCGGGCTGGAAGCAGCGCGACAGACCCTCGACCGCCAGGATGAGATTGCCTTTGACGCCCGCGGCCTGCTCCATCACGAAGCCCGCCTGCAGGCCGACCTGCGCGTGGCAAACATGCCCGACGGACTCGATCCTGATGAGATCGTCCAGCGTGACCCACAACAGTGGAAAAAACTGATTGAAACGGCCCAACCCATCGTGGTGCATGTGATGAGCGCCCTGGCTGTCGGGCGTGACCTGGATGACGCCAAGGTTAAATCAGAAATTGCCGCCCAGGTGTTACCCTTGATCGAAGATCTGCCCAACCCGGTTGAGCGGGACACCTACAGTCAACGCTTGGCGCGTTTTCTGAAGGTGGACGAACGCTCGATCAGTGGCAGGCAGGCCCAGGGTCCGAAAGCGCGGCGGCCCCGACTGCCGGTCGGAACTCCTGTCATACAACCGCAAATCCCGCCTGCCCTCCCGCCTGCGATCTCTCCCTCCCACAAAGGGGAGGCCCATATTCTGAGTCTGCTCATCCGCCGCCCCGACCTGCTCTACCGCCTCGACCGTGGTTTACTGGAAGCCAGCTTGGGTCGCTTGGCTCCTGAAGATTTCGGGTATACTGACCATCAGGTCCTTTTCCGGCTGGTGCGCCAGTCGCTCGAGCAGGATGCTCACGACGCCCGCGACCACCTGCGCCAGAACCTACCGCCCTCGCTGGAAAGCCTGGCAGACGAACTGGCGGCGAAACCGGGCGAACTTGACCCATTGGACGACCGACTCATCGAAGATCTGTTCCGTGCGGTGGTGAAAATCCGCCGCACCGCGCTAACCGAGAACATCACCCAATTGCGCTTTTTGCAGGAGGATGCTCAGCAATCTGGTGATCTGCGCATCGCCTCTTATCGTGAAATGGTTCAGCAGTACTCCACCCAATTACGCAGCCTTGACCAGGCGCAGTTGAAACAAAACGGACGCCGTAATGAGGGACAATGACTTCCACAATTAAACCCAAGGCACGACCGCCTCACCGCCCGGTTAACCCAAACCCCTCAGACCCCAAAGCCCGCCCTAAACCAAGCCGAAAGGCTCGCTCTGCGGACCTGGGAACGCAGCTCCCGGAAACCGTCGAGCCCGAACCTGAAGAGGAGCTCGAATTGACTGGCGAGTCGGAAGAAGGTCTTTCAGCGGGAGAGGAGCCGAATAGCCTGGGTGTCGAGGATCTATTTGAACTGAATCGGGTCGAACTGGCGGCCGAACTTTCAGAAGACCCGGTGCGCCTGTATTTACGCGAGATCGGTCAGGTCAAACTGCTGGATGCTCCCCGCGAATTTCGCCTGGCAGCGATGATCGAAGGTCGCCGTGTCGTCCTGCTCACCATGCGTCGCCGCCAAAAGCAAGAAAAGACCCCCAAATTCCCGATAAGGGTTGCTTACCGTAACCTGCTTAGAGATCTGCTGACAGCCTGGACGCGTCTCGGCGAAGATGCCGGCCGTCTTGGCGTGAACATCCCCGATGCCGCTCTACTGTTGGCCGAGGCACACAGCCTGCACCGGGGTTGGGAGAATGGTGACGCGCCCTCCTACCTTCACGCCTACATTGAGCGCGAACTGTGGGGTAAGGACCCACTGTGGGACAGCCTGGTAAGTCATGCCTACATCGTCTATGTGATTTGTTATATTTTGCCAGATGAGTACGCCGGTTGGTTGTTGAACTACCTCCAGACCCATCATGGCCTTCCTCTCCAGGATACTCTTTTTCACAACCTGCCTGCGGAATGCGAACTGGCACATGAGGTTGAAATTATCCGCGCCCGCGCCGATGAGGCCAACGCGGCCATTATCCGCGCCAACCTGCGGCTGGTAGTCAGCGTGGCCAAACGTTATCTAGGGCGTGGTATATCATTTCTGGATTTAATCCAGGAAGGCAACTTTGGCCTGCTGCGGGCGGTCAACAAGTTCGACCCGCGCCGGGGCTATAAATTCAGCACGTACGCCACCTGGTGGATTCGCCAGTCCATCAATCGCTCGATTGCTGAGCAGGCGCGCACTATTCGCATTCCGGTGCATCTATTCGAGGCCATCACCCGCATTTTGCGGGTTCAACGCGCTCTGACCCAACAGCTGGGTCGTGATCCGACCAATAATGAAATTGCCCTCGAATCCGGTTTCCTAACCCCGGCAGACGTGCAAATCATCCTGCGTTCCCGCGCCGAGGAGACCCCCCTTGCCCCTGACCTCCAGCATCGCTGGCAACTGGCCACAACCAAAGTGGACCGTATCCTGTGTTCCGCCGAAGAGCCGATCTCGCTCGATGGGCCGGTCAGCGGGGACGAGGATTCAAGTCAACTGGGTGATTTTATCGAAGACGTTGACGCTCTGGAGCCGGACGACGCCGCTTCGCGCGAAATGTTGCGCGAGCAGGTCCAACATGCCTTGGCCGCCCTCTCAGAGCGTGAGCGCCAGGTGCTTGAACTGCGCTTTGGCCTGTTGGATGGCAAGGATCACACCCTCGAGGAGGTCAGCCGCCACTTCAATGTGACCCGCGAACGCATCCGCCAGATCGAAGCCAAGGCGCTCCGCAAGCTGCGCCATCCAACGAGAAGCAAGCATTTGAGGGATTATTTGGGATAAGGCCGCCACCCCGTTTTCTTCAGGGAAAACGGGTTCTTTTTATTCATACCTTACTTGACAAAAATGTGTTGTAATATCGAATGGCGACAAACAGCGTGAAAATTAACACGCTAACTCTGCTTTTCGCCCGTCTTATGTTATACTTTGCCGCCGGTAGGTACGCCAAGTCCATCCCTGAGGAGAATCTATGCTTCTCGAATACGCCGCCATCGCCGCATTCATCCTGGTTACCACGTTGATTGGTTTTATCGCCATTGGGTTGGGCACCATCTTCGGCCCGAAACACGCTACCGACAAAAAGGCGATGCCCTATGAATCGGGCATGAATCCCATCGGCCCCGGCACACGCCGCATGCCGGTACGATTCTATCTCATCGCCGTCCTCTTCATCCTGTTCGATATTGAAACCGTTTTCTTCCTGCCCTGGGCGCTCGTCTTCCGCCAACTGGGTCTGTTTGGTTTGGCGGAAATGTTCCTCTTCATTGCCATCTTACTGGTAGGATACTTTTACGCGTGGAAGAAAGGAGCCTTGGAATGGGAGTAGAACAAAAACTCGGTAATATGGGCATCGCCACCACCACGCTGGAACAGGCTGTTGCCTGGTCCCGGACCAATGCCATGTGGCCGATGCTTTTTGGGCTGGCCTGCTGCGCCATCGAGATGATGTCTGCCCAGGCGGCTCATTATGACATGTCCCGCTTTGGGATGGAACTGATGCGCCCCTCCCCCCGTCAATCAGACCTGATGATTGTTGCCGGGCGCGTTTCACGCAAGATGGCTCCCGTCCTGCGCCGCCTCTACGACCAGATGCCCGAGCCCAAATGGGTCATTTCTATGGGCGACTGTGCTTCGTGCGGTGGAGTTTTTAATAACTATGCTATTGTGCAGGGTGTGGACGAGGTGGTGCCGGTGGACGTTTACGTTGCGGGTTGCCCGCCCCGGCCCGAGGCGCTCATCCATGGCGTGCTGACTCTTTATGAAAAAGTTCGTGGCATGAAATTCGCCGAGATCAAGAAATAGAGGCTGCTCATGGAGAAGAATCTGCAACCTATCCTCGGGATGTTGAAAAAAGAGTTCGGGGGTACCGCCTCCGAGTACCGCGGAGATGTCAGCCTGGTCATTCCGTCCGGGAAGATCGTCGCGGCCTGTCAGCAGGTCCAAGCTCAAGGCTTTGAATTGCTTTCCGCCTTGACTGCTGTGGACTACTGGCCGGAAGAGTCCCCCCGCTTCCACGTCATCTACCAATTCACCTCGGTCGCCATGAACCTGGTCCTGACCCTGCGAGTGCCGGTACCGGGTATCAACCCGTCCTTGCCAACCATCTCGCATCTCTATCGTAACGCCAACTGGCGCGAGCGCGAGCTATGGGACATGTTCGGTATCATATTCAAGGGCCATCCTGACCTGCGCCGCATCCTGATGCCCGCAGACTGGGAAGGCCACCCGCTGCGCAAAGATTACCCGCTGGGCTACGAGGAACCGCAGTTCACCTTCAACTTTGAAGAGATCAACCTGCGCAAGCCTTATGCCAAGGAATAGCGGCCATGCCTGATATTCAAGAAATCACCGTAGATGATCTGAAACACCTGGTCTCCGAGCGGGCCATCCAGGGTGAGACCGTGTTGCTGAACATGGGGCCGCAGCACCCTTCCACCCACGGCGTCCTGCGCCTCCTGCTCGAACTGGACGGCGAGATCGTAGTCAACTGTATCCCCGACATCGGCTTCTTGCACACCGGCGTTGAGAAGAATATGGAAGCCAAGACCTACCAGAAGGCTGAGGTCATGGCGGACCGGTTGGACTACCTTAACACGGTTGGTAACACACTGGCTTTTTCGTTGGCAGTCGAGAAACTTGTCGACCTGGACGTGCCGCCGCGCGCCCAGACCATTCGTGTCATCCTGGCAGAACTGACCCGCTTCCAATCCCACCTGGTCTGGCTGGGCACCTCGGCCCTTGACCTGGCAGCCATGTCCATGTTCCTGTACTGCTTCCGCGAACGCGAGTACATCCTGGATGTCATGGAAATGTGCTCCGGTCAGCGCATGATGACCACCTATATCCGCCCAGGCGGGTTGTGGCGGGATGTGCCGGTCGAGTTCGAAGCGGCTGTCCGTAACATTCTTAAGACATTCCCAAAGCGAGTTGACGAGTACGAAGCGCTCCTGACCCGCAATCCGCTGATGCTCGACCGCACCTACGGCATCGGCAAACTGACCGGCGAAGAATGCTTGAACTTCGGCGTGACCGGCCCGATGCTGCGTGCCAGCGGCGTCAAGTGGGACCTGCGTAAGGACCGGCCCTACTCCGGGTATGAGCAATATGATTTCAAGGTCCCCACCCGCACCGAAGGCGACGTGTATGCCCGCTACCTGGTCCGCCTGGAGGAAATGCGCCAGTCGTTGAAGATCGTCCAGCAGGCCCTGGATAAGCTGCCGATGGGCCCGGTGCGCTCAAACAACCATAAATATGTCCCACCGCCGCGCTCCGAGATCGGCGTCAGTATGGAGGCGCTCATCCACCATTTCAAGCTGTGGACCGAGGGTTTTGAAGCTCCGCAGGGTGCCATCTATTCGGCAGTCGAGTCGCCCCGCGGCGAGTTGGGCGTCTATTTGGAGTCGGATGGAGGCCCCCGGCCGTACCGCATTCACTGGCGGACTCCCTCGTTCGATAACTTACAATCCCTGCCGTTGATGTCCAAGGGTGTGTTGGTTGCCGATCTGGTCGCCATCATTGGCTCGGTTGACATTGTTCTGGGAGATGTGGACCGCTAGATAACTTTGATCCAGCGCTCCTGTGTCAGTTGTGAGGTTTTATGCTTGCTGAAAAATATCCTGAGGAAGTAAAAAAGATCTTTGCGAAATATCCGCCGGAACAGAGACGCTCGGCGGTCATGCCGCTGCTGTACCTTGCGCAACGCGATCAGGGTTACGTTACCAAGGCTGCCCTGGAAGATATCGCCCAGATTCTTGACATTACAACAACTGACGTGGCCGGGATTGTCGGCTTCTATACCCTTTACCATGACAGGCAAGCCGGGAAATACCGCATGCAAGTCTGCACCGACCTGCCCTGCGCCCTGCGGGGAGCAGACAAGTTCCTGGAGGATTTGTGCGGTAACCTGGGCGTCAAGGTTGGGGAGACAACTTCCGATGGGATAATCACAATAGAAGAAGTTATGTGTCTGGCTGGGTGTGACAAGGCGCCCATGTTCCAGTTACAGAGCGGCGAGGGGATCGAATACCACGAGAATATGACCCTGGATAAAACCATGGAACTCGTTGCAGCACTGCGCAAATCGGGCAAGGAGGTGAAGTAATGGCTCACCTCCTTCTCCGTCACCGTGATATTCCCGACATCGGCAGGCTGGAGGTTTATCAAAAGAACGGCGGTTTTGAGGCTTTCAAGAAGGCCATCACCAGGATGAAGCCTCAGGAAGTAACCGAGGTGGTCAAGGCCTCCGGGTTGCGCGGCCGCGGTGGCGCCGGCTTCCCGACCGGCGTCAAGTGGTCATTCGTCCCCAACAACATCTGGCCGCACTACGTGGTGGCCAATGCTGACGAGTCAGAGCCAGGCACTTTCAAGGATCGCGAGATCATGGAAAGCAACCCCCTCCAGTTCCTGGAAGGCGTGGCAATTGCGGCTTATGCCACCGGGGCGAATGCCGCCTACGTCTACTTGCGCGGCGAATTCTGGACGGTGGCTGCTATCCTCGACGAGAAAATTGCCGATATGGAAAATGCCGGCTTCCTTGGCGACAAGCTCTTTGGCACGGATTATTCCCTGCGCATCTACACCCATCTGGGGGCAGGCGCCTACATCTGCGGTGAAGAGACCGCCCTGCTCGAGTCCATCGAAGGTAAACGCGGCCAGCCGCGCATCCGCCCGCCCTTCCCGGCGGTTTACGGATTATACGGCAAGCCGACCGTGGTCAACAATGTTGAGACGCTCACCAACCTCCCGCTGATCGTGGAAAAAGGCGCCGACTGGTACAAGTCGCTGGGAACAGCTGACAGCGCTGGAGTAAAGATCTTCTCGCTCTCCGGGCACGTTAACAAACCCGGCAACTACGAATTGCCCTTCGGCACCACCTACCGCGAACTTATCTACAAATACGGCGGCGGTGTGACCGGCAACCGCCCGGTTAAGTCCATCATGTCAGCCGGTGCTTCATCTACCATGATCGTGGCCGACGACAAGGCCCTCGACACGCCCATGGACTACACCTCCGTCCGGGGTCTGGGCGCAGATCTTGGGTCTGCCTCCATAATTATCATCAATGACACTGTCAGCCTGGAGTGGGTTATCAGCAAGACTATCCACTTCTTCACGCATGAATCGTGCGGCAAATGCACACCCTGCCGTGAAGGCACTTACTGGATGCTGCACCTGATCGAGCGCATCCAGCGCGGCGAAGATATCAAAGCCAACACCGAACTCCTGCACAGCGTAGCCATGCAGATGCAGAACAAATGCCTGTGCCCGCTGGGCGAGTTCTCCACCATGGCCGTCACCACGGCCATTGAGCGCTTCCCGGCTGATTTCAAACCCTCCCACTCCAGAGGCCAGCATGGCTAAAATGATTTCCCTGACCATTAACGGACAGCCAGTCGCTGTCCCGGCTGGTACACTGGTGGTAAATGCTGCCAAACAGATTGGCATAGATATCCCGGTCTTCTGCTACCATCCCAAAATGGAGCCGGTCGGTATGTGCCGCCAGTGCCTGGTCGAAATTGGACGCCCGGTCATTGATCGCCTCACCGGTCAGGCTGTGATGGATGGGGGCAAGCCAAAGATCGGCTTCGGGCCGAAACTAGAAACCGCCTGCACCACCCTGGTCTCCGATGGCATGCTGGTGCTGAGTCAGTCCGACAAAGCCAAAGCCTCGCAGAAGGAAATCCTCGAGTTCCTGCTT
>Ga0209048_10001841_pt1 | contig 21431 bp, 22 predicted proteins | sample FrelakmetCRP12CR_FD_187146 | JGI IMG/M metagenome (GOLD analysis project Ga0209048, IMG submission 187146) | Freshwater lake sediment microbial communities from the University of Notre Dame, USA, for methane emissions studies - CRP12 CR (SPAdes)... | ecosystem: Environmental > Aquatic >... | reverse complement strand
AGTTCCCGGGCGCGGCTCAGGCAGGACAGCACGGTGCCCGGCGCGACTTCGAGCGCGAGTGCCATTTCGGCCACCGGCATGTCCTCGAAGTAGAACAAGGTCAGCACCTCGCGGTGGATCGGCGCCAGCGATTGCATCGCGCCAAGGATGTCAAGACGTTGCTCAAGGGTCGCCACCGGGTCCGGGCCCGTTCGGTCATCGCTCTCTTCGTCATAGGGCTCAAAGTGCGGGCCGGCCGACGGCACGATGTTGCGCAGCGCCTCGCGCCGCAGGATCTGGAACAGCCAGGGCCGGGCGAGCGTTGGGTCGCGCAATTGATGCAGGTGGCGCCAGGCCAGTTCGTAGCAGTCCTGCACGACCTCTTCGGCGACGGCGCGGCTGCCCGTCAGGGCCCAGGCGCTTCGAAAGAGGAAGCGGTAGTGGTCGCGAACCCAGGTGTTGTAGAGGCGTTCTCGGGAGCCGAACATGGAGCAATGGATGTTGATGTCAGAGAGGGCCGATGCCGGCACGGTATTCCATGCCGCGGCCTAGGACAAACCCTTGTGGCGTAGTCGCGTGACGGGTTCGGCAGAGCTCGGGACGTAGTCACATTGGCCATCGAGACGCCGACGAGGCGACCGCGATCGCGATGTGCTCCCGAATTCAAAGTCCTTGGACGTGGCCACCTCGTGCCACTGCAATATCTCCCCGCGCTAACGGAACCCAGCTCTCCGTTGTCAAAGGAACGCTCGCGAACAGCGTGACTTCCTGCTCGGCGCCGTGCGCTTCGATTCGCAGGCCCTCGGCTGAAATCTCACCGCCGGCGGCACATCGACGCGTGAGCCGCCACAGACCGGGCGGGCGAATCACTCCGTCAGCTTGAAAGCGCCGATCCGCGTGCGCGAAGAGTGCGTCACCGTCGTAGTAAAGGAAGTTGGCTGGCCCGAGGCGGCGCAATTCGGCTGCGAACGGCTCGATCACCCGAAGACGCGTTTCCAAGTCCGGCGGCTCCTTCGCAAGCCACAAAGGGCGTAGTCGCTCAAGCAGCGCACAGAAGGCCCGCTCAGAGTCGGTTTCCCCGACCGGGCGGTACGCTTCGACCAACATGCTCGCCTCCCGCTCGATTCCCGGCAGGTCGCCGTTGTGCGCAAAGGTATGCCAAAGCCCGCCCAACTCGCGCACGAACGGCTGGCAGTTGCGCAGGGCGACATCGCCCTGAGTGGCCTTGCGCACATGGCTGATGGCGACCCGAGTAAGGAAGGGGTTGTCTTGGATGAATCGCACACAGGCGCTTCGAGCCGCGGGGAAGGCCTCCTTGACGAGACGGACGTCGCGCTCGTCGTACCAGGCGATGCCCCAGCCGTCCTTGTGCGGCCCGGACAAGCCTCCGTGCCGCGAGAACTCCTCGAGCGACAACTGAACTGTGCTTGGATACCTCGCCGACATTGCAAAGAGCTCGCACATTCGGTTCCTCCTTGATGGTGCACAGGTTCCTTGAACTGCATGCTCGAAGGACCATGGGATCACCCTCCCATGCTGCCTCGGAAGGACTAGGGCTGACGTGGATCAAGCCAGCTGCGCCGATAGGGGGCATCCCATTGCACTGGTCTTACTCTTCGTGGAGAGGAGACCTGCATATGACCGAGTTCACACTGTCCCAAAGAGCCCATCAGATTGCCCGGCAAGGGCCGCGGGCGTTTCTGCTCTTGGCCGCGCTGGTCTGGTGCGTGTTGTACCAATCTCTGATGCCGGCGTCCGAGGGCCGCGTCAACGCCCTGCCCGTGGACCGCGCCAGCCAACTCGGAGGCGCGATTCAGTTCTTCTTCTACGACATGCCCAAGGTGCTGCTGCTTCTCACCGCGGTGGTGTTCGTGATGGGCATGATCTACTCGTACTTCACGCCGGAACGTGAACCAGAGCAACGGCAACCCCGAGGCGAACTTGTCGTTTGTCGGACGCAGGCACTGTTTCGCGACGACCTCGGGCATGAGTCGCCAGTTGGCGTAGTGCCAGACCATTTTCACGCCGGCCAGCCTACAGATCATTCGCGGCCCAAAGCTTGATTGGCCTCAACGCCACCTGCGGGAGACTACCGAAGACCGGAATCGCGAGGCTGACCAGGGATGTCAATCAGTAGGTCCGTGGTTGAAGCCCACGCCGGGGACCAGTAAACGCAAGGCCTCCCGTGTAAGTGCCGGGCCTTCGTCTTTCTCGGCGCGACAAGAATGTGACAGCGGGGTCACGTTCGCCCCTTCCCCCTCTCTATAGGGTGCCACACTGACAACAGACTTTCGGTACAGACACGGCGACAGGGAACCGACGGCCCGCTGGCTCAGAACGAAAGCTCGTCGGCGATGGCCTTCACGCCGGCGCGGGCACAGCTGTCGTCAGCGTCGCCACCGGGCCCGCCGGACACGCCGATCGCACCCCACAGCGTGCCGCCTTCGTCGATCGGCACGCCGCCGGCGGCGGCGATTACACGCGGCAAGGCGCGGACCCCGCTCATTGCCCGGCCGGGCTGTGTCTCGGCGGCGAGCCCGGCCGTGTCACGGCGGAAGCTGGCCGCCGTCCAAGCCTTGTCGATCGCCATGTCGACCGTATGCGCTCCAGCATAGCGGTCGCGCAGTACTACCTGCGGCAGGCCACTGCGGTCGACCACGGCCACTGCCACCTGGAAGTCATGCGCACGACAACTGGCCAGCGCGGCCTGGGCGGCTTTCAGCGCCGTCTCCGGAGACATGAAGCGCGCAGCGAACGTCGCCTGCGATGTCTGCGCATTGGCTTGCGGCAATGCGCCCGCCAGCGCCGTGGCCAGACCGATAGCGAAGGGGGGAAGGTGGATTCGAAACATGGGCATCTCCAGTTTCAGGCAGCCAATCGCTGCGGTTCGAGGACATCCTCCTCGAACATCTTGCCGGGGATTACTTGCCTCAGCCGGCCGCGCCGGTCGGCCCTGACTGTGAGCGGGACCGCTTGGCTCACGGCTTGATGTAGGCGAAGCCCTGCTTTTGCAGCTTGGCCAGTCGCACTACGCCCGAGGGCGTGAAGTCGGCCTCCTGGAGGAACTGCTCTTTCGTCAGGTTGCGGTTCTTCAGCGTGATCTCGCACACTTCGAAGGTCACGCCACGCGCCTTCAGCGCCGCGACCGGACCGGCAAAGGCGCCGCCATTGGCGTCCTTCGCGCCTTCCATCAGGAAGTCGACGCCGGCCGCATGGGTGACGACTGTGACCTTCGCGGCAGGGTCGGTGTCGATGTGGTTGCGAATGTTGCGCAAACCTTTGAGCGCCTGCGTTGCCGTGTCGTCGATGTGATAGACGACCAGATCTTGCGCCACAGCGACGCATGCGGTGGCGGCCAGCAGGCCCGCGACAAGCCATTGACGCACATTCATGCCGGTCTCCTCTAAGGCTCGTGTCGGTGACGCCAGACTACGCCATGCCGGGGTTGCCCTGCGCGCCGACGATCCTGGGCGTGTTGACGCTGCGCGTCTTGACGTGGCCGCCAGGCTGCGCCTTCAGCCAGCTCTCGACGACGTCCCACACCGGCTTGCCGCCCGCCTGCTTCGCTTCCTCGGACACCGGCGCCCAGCCGGCCACGGTGTAGTTCTTGCCGGCCTCGACCGGCTTGCCCGCGAGCCGCATGTCACCGATGCGCGAACCCAGCTTCGCGTCCGGCGCGATCGTGTACTCGAGGCCGCCGGTGCGCACCATGTCGCCGCCCTGCTGGTAATACGGGTCGGGGTTGAACAGGTTGTCGGCCACGTCCTCGAGGATGGTCTTGATCGTCTCGCCGGACATCTCGCTGACCGTCGCGTAAGGGTAGGTTATCGCCACCTGGTCCATCATCAGCTCGCGCGTGATAGTGTCGCCTGGCAGAAGGCTGCTACCCCAGCGGAAGCCGGGCGAGAACGCGATCTGCGCGCCCTGCACTTCCATCAGCGCATCGCACAGCAGCTGGTCCCAGCTGCCGTTGAAATTGCCGCGGCGGTACAGCAGGCCGTCGGTGACGGCCAGCCTCTCGGCCAGCCTGGCTTCGTACGGTGCGCGGACCTTGGCGATCAGCGCGTCCATCGCCGGGTCGGCCTTGAGCATGTTCGAGAAGACTGGCAGCAACCGATAACGATGATTCACCACCTTACCGCCCTTGACCTCGAAATCCATCACGCCGAGGAACTTGCCGTTACTGCCGGCGTTGGTCACCAGCGTCGTGCCTCCTGCGTTGGCTACCGGCACCGCCACCGGCAGGCCGTCGTGCGTATGGCCACCGAAGATCGCGTCGATGCCGCGCACCCGGCCGGCCAGCTTCAGGTCGACGTCCATGCCGTTGTGCGAGAGCAGGACGACGAGCTGCGCACCCTTGGTGCGCGCCTCGTCGACGACCTTCTGCATGTTCGCCTCCTGGATGCCGAACTCCCAGTCGGCCACCATGTAGCGCGGGTTAGCGATCGGCGTGTAGGGGAAGGCCTGGCCGACGATCGCGATCGGCACACCGTTCATTTCGCGAGCGACGTAGGGCGCGAAGACCGGATCGCCGAAGTCGTTGGTCTTGACGTTTTGGGCAACGAAGTCGACCTTGCCTTTGAAGTCGGTGTCGATGATTTCCTTCACGCGCTGCATGCCGTAGGTGAACTCCCAGTGGCCGGTCATCACGTCGACGCCGAGCAGCCTGCCGGCGTCGACCATGTCCTGCGCGTTCGTCCACAGTGCGGTCGCCGAGCCCTGCCAGGTGTCGCCCCCGTCGAGCAGCAGCGCCCCCGGGCGGCCTGCCTTCAACCGCTTGACCAGCGTCGCCAGGTGCGCGAAACCGCCCACCTTGCCGTAGCGGTGCGCGGCGCGGTCGAAGTCGATGAAGGTGCAGGCATGGGCCATCGCCGTGCCGGGCATCAAACCCGTCTTTTTCAGCAGGTGCTCGCCCACCAGGTGCGGCAATTGGCCCCGCATAGTGCCGACGCCGAGGTTGACGCTCGGCTCGCGAAAGTAGAGCGGCTTGAGCTGGGCGTGACAATCCGTCATGTGCAGGAAGCTCACGTTACCGGCGCCACTGCCCAGCGGTGGCAAGTCGTACAGACCTTCCTCAGCACCGGCTGCATCAGCATGCTCCCAGCGGGCCAGACCCATGCCGGCCACCGAAGCGGCCGACAGCACCTGCAGGAACTCGCGCTTGCTCAGGTTCACGTTGAACGATGGCTCGACGTGTCGCCACGAGGGCGTTTGGCCAGGCCGCGCATGGGTAGCGCTACTGATTGACCGGCGACTTCGGGTCGAGCAGCAGCGCCATCAGGTCGGTCATCTGCTTCTGGTCGAGCACCCCGGCGTGGCCGAAGCGCGGCATGTTCGAGCAGGCGTTGGAGGTCTTGCCGTTGTAGATCTTCATCCACGTGTATTCGATGACGCCCTGCGCCGCCGGCGCCCCCAGGTCGGTGACGCCGCGGTTCTTGCCGTAGTTGTAGAGGCTGGGACCGATGGTGCCGAACGAAATCTCGGCCTTGCTGATCTGGTGGCAGTTGTAGCAACTGCCACCGTTGGCGCTGGTCGCGGCGGAGCTGTCTGTCCAGGTCATGCCCCGGCCGTCCTGCGCGAGCTTTTCACCCTCGCGCCAGTCGCCGAAGTACTGCCCGCCGGCGGGCCACTTCACGCTGGCGCGGGCCTCGACCATGATGCGTTCGGCCACCGCGTCGGAGGGTGGCTTGTTGGATGAGCAGGCGGCTTGTCCGAGATCCTGGTCGAGCCGATCGACCTTAGCGATGCCCTGGTCGCGGAACGAGGCCTTCATGACAGCCTGCGCCTCGCGATCGAAGTCTTGCGACGAAGGAGCTTGTTGCGTGGCGCAGCCGGCGATGATGGCCACCACTGCGCCAGCGGCAATGACGATGCGGATCGGTTTCTTCATGGACTGCCCTCTTCAGCGCCTGATCGAAGGCGCGATCGACTCAGCACCCTTGGCATTCACGCCCATGTAGGTACCGAGCGCGATCGTTGCTTCGGAGCCGAAGTTCGGATACGGGAGGCGCTGCTGGCGGAAGCAGTCGTTCAGACGCAACTGCATGCTCCACATCTCTCCGTTGCTGACGCGGTAGGCCGGCCAGGCAGCGAAGCCGATGCCGTCGCCAGGGTTCTTCGTCAGCATCGGCAGGTCCTGCAGGCGGATGCGCTTGCCGTCCTGGCCGTGGCAGGTCGCACAGGAGAAGTCGTACGGACCGGCTCGATAGAAGAAGACCCGCTTGCCGATCTCGTAGCTCTTCTTCTCCTCGACACGCCCCTGCGGCAGGCTGAACCGCATACCTCGCGATTCGGCAGCGATCCAGGTCGCCAACGCCGTGACGTTGGCCTGCTCGCCACGACCGAACGGCGTCTTCGCGATATCGGCACCATTAAAGCCCTGCAGCGTCTCCATGCAGGTGACCAGCCGGGTCTCGAGGTCCTGCACCTTCTTCGTGTCGGCGAAATAGCGCGGCAGCTCGACGAACGCTCCCTTGACGACGCCTTGTCCCTTGCCGAGGTCGCACTGCTCGAGGGTGGCGTTCTTCGGCCCGCGCGGGGTCTTCCAGAGCGACTCGCCCTTGGCCTCGAACAGGTCGGCCGGGTTGCCGTCCTCGAGCATCTTGCGGTACTCGGCAATGCCTTCAACGACCGACTTGCCCTGCGCCCGCGCGATACCCAGGGCACCGAGCATCGCAGCCATGCCCACCACAAACGTCTTCATCGATGCCACGCCTCGGTTGCCAGTCAAGTGCCGCCCGCGCCCTGCCGGCGCCGCGGTGTCCATCGCGGCCACGTTCAGGTGATCGCGGCCTCGTCCGTTCGCTTGTCGCCCCGGTTGTCGAGCCACGAAATCGCGATCTTGTCGCCAGCCTTCGCGCCCTTGATGGTGAACTGCAGGAACGGATTCTTCGCCACCGAGGGGCCCCACTGGGCCGTCATCACCGTCTTGCCGTTGAGGGCGGCGGTCACTTCCTGGATGAACCAGGCCGGGATCGTCTTGCCGGCCACATCCTTGCGCTGGCCGGTTTCCATCTCGTGGCTCATCAGCACACGCACCGTGGCCTTGTCACCTGCGACTTGAGCGCGAATGCGCATCGGGTCTGCCATGTCGTTGCTCCTCTGTCTTCAGTGGTCAACCGCCGCAACCGCCGAGCGTGACCTTGATTTCCTTCTGCGCGAACAGCACCTTGCCGTCGCTCATCATCGCCACCGCGACGACGTTCGAGGACTGGCCCATCTTCACCCGGGTGTTCACGTTGGCCTCCACCGCGTCGGTGATATCGAACACCGCGGCCAGCGCACTCGGGTTCTTCTCGACGAGCAGCAACAGGCGCTTGACCCCCGGCAGCGCGGTCGCGCAGCCGACCGGAACGACGGCACCGTTCTCGGCGATGTCGGGACCGGTGATCGTCACATCCCTGCTCTCGACGGGTGCGGCGCCGCCGAGCGCCTTGACGGCGTCGGCCACGCTCTTGGCCTCGAAGGCGGCCTGCGACCACGCTGCCTGCGCGGTTTGCGGCAGCAGGCCGGCCGCGGCCAGCAGGCCGACGACGGTGGCGCTGCGCGTCAACATTTCTCGGCGGGTTTGCATCAGTCTCTCCTTTCGCAGAGGATGGATGATCCATGGAATGGCTGGACACGGGCTCGGGAGATACCCGAGCGCGTGTCCAGCCACCGGGGCAGCGCTTTCGCGTCGGGACGCCTGGCATCCACCCGCCACTGCCACGCGCTTGTCCAACGCCAGCATCGGGCGCCGTGAGCGCCCGTCATCCATGCGCTCAGGGCACCAGGCGCACGATGCCCAAAGCCTTCAGCACGTACTTCTCGTACACCGGCTCCGAATTGCCGGTCTTCATCTTGCGCATGAAGTACTTCTCGAAGGCGATCTTGGCCACGTGCACCCACTTGCCCTTCTTGAACCAGTTCACGTTGCGCGGCGGAATCTGCGGCAGTGCCACGAACGCCGCCCCGGTGTCGCCCATGTCGGCCAGGCAAATCGCGTTCCAGGTGGCCTTGGTGACTACCGGCTTGCCGGCCAGCTCGTCGGCGATGTTGTGCGTGATGGCCGTGGTCATGGTCTCGATCATGTAGCCGGTCTTCGGCGCGCCGGTGGGAACCGGCGTGACCTCGACCGGTGGAATGGCCACGCAGACACCGGCAGAGAAGATGTTCTTGTAGGCCTTGCTGCGCTGGAACTCGTCGATCAACACGAAGCCGCGCGGGTTGCACAGATTGGGCACCGCGGCCACCGCATCGACGCCCTTGAAGGCAGGCAACATCATCGACAGCTTGAACGCGACTTCGTGCTCCTTGTAGACGGCGCCGAGGTCGTCGACCTGCGTCACGAATATCTTGCCGGGCTCGACCTTCGTTGTCTTCGCGTTGGTGATCCACTTGATGTCGTGGCCGCGCATCTCCGATTCGAGCATCGACTTCGAATCGCCCACACCGCCCAGGCCCAGGTGGCCGATGTAGGGCTCGCTGGTGATGAAAGTGATCGGCACCTTGTTGCGCAGCTTTCGCCTGCGTAGGTCGGTATCGAGGATGAACGCGAACTCATAGGCCGGGCCGAAGCAGCTCGCCATCGGCATCGCGCCTATCACCACGGGACCAGGGTTCTTCAGGAATTCCTGGTACTGCGCCCAGAAGGCCTCGGCGTGGTCGACGGTGCACACCGATTGCGTGTGTCCACCGTGCGGCCCGGCGCCCGGCACTTCGTCGAAGCTGAGCTTGGGGCCGGTGGTGATGACGAGATAGTCGTAGGCCAGAGTATCGCCGCCATCCAGCGTCAGCCGGCTGGCGGCGGCATCGATGGCCTTCACCGCCTTGGCGATGAAGGCGATGCCCTTGCGCGCGAGCAACGGCCCGATTGCCAGCGTGGTCTGCTTGCGTTCGCGCCAGCCCACGGCGATCCAGGGGTTGGACGGCGTGAACTGGAAGTGGCCTGTCGCGTTGACGACCGTGACGCGGTGCTCCGCGGGCAGCTGCGCGCGCATTTCATAGGCGGCGGGCATGCCGCCCAGGCCGGCGCCCATGATGACGATGTGTGCCATGTTCAGTTTCCTCGTGTGGGGTTGTTGCGCCGGCCGTTGCCGGCCGAGGCGAGAGCGTCAATGTCCGTCAGAACTTGCGCGAATAGGCGATCCCCAGCTGAAACTCCTTCATCGAGATGGTCTCCATGGTCGTCGGCGGCGCCCCGAAGCCTTGCAGCAGACTGGGGCCGGTCACGGAATTGTTCTGCGCATACATGAACGCACCGGTGATCTCGGAGAGCGCGTCGAGCTTCCAGGTCGCACCGAGCGTCCACTGGTTCTGCACCACGCCCGGGGCGAGGATGTTGAAGGTGACGTCCTGCGGCCGGATCGGGTTGCCCGAATGGTTGTAGCCGCCGCGCAGCGTCAGTTGCTCGTTCAGCGCGTACTGGACGCCGACCTTCCAGACGTCGACGTCCTGCCAGCCGAAGCCCGCGCCGTCGCTCCCGCCGAGGCAGTAGTTGCTGAGGCCGGCACCACCCATCGAGGGCGGTGCGCAGTAGCCGATCGATGCGCTGGGATTGTTGATCGAGGGGATGTCGCTGTAGAAGATCCGCTCGAAGTCGACCGCGATCAGCCACTGGCTGGTCGGGCGCAGCGCGGCACCGACGGCGAAGTTCGACGGGATGTCGAACTTGCCGGCCTGCGCGAACAAGCCCTTGTAGCCATCGAATTCGCCCATGCCGACCTTGCTGGCGTACGACGCGCCGATCGAGAACATGTCGTTGAGTTCGCCCATGTAGCCGATTCGCACGCCGCCGCCCCAGGAGCTGCTGTAACCGTTGTTGGTGACGCTGCCCATGCTGGTCGACAGCGCCGGGTTGTCGAAGGCCTGTAGGCCGTCGGCCTTGAAGCGTTGATAGGCGATGATCGGTGCGATACCGATCGAATGGCCCTTGGTGAACTGCCACGACGCGTAGGGCGCGATCATCAGTTGCATCAGATCGACGCCCAGGTTGCCGGTGCCGCAAAGCAGGTTGTACGAGGGCTGACCCGGGTTGAAACTGGCACAGGCGCTGGCAGCGGGAATCTGCCCGCCGGGGTAGTTGGTATTCATGCCGCCGTTGCCGAATACGGTCAATCCGAAGGCCAGGTCGGGCTGGTATTTCCAGTTGACGGCGAACTCGGGAATGAAGAAGTTCGTGCTGCCGCTGGTCGCGCTGCCGTCGATGCCGGCCGGCCCCGAGCCCGTGCGCGATGCGCTGCGGTCGGGGCTGAACCAGCTCACGCCCAGTTGCCATTGGCTGTCGAGAAAGCTCATCGCACCGGGGTTCACCGCGCCGCCGAAGGGCTCCAGCGCCACGGCGATGGCGGCGCCGCCCATGCCTATCGACTTCAGCCCATAGCCGTTGGCGAAGTAGCCATCGGTGGCGTGTGCCGCGGTGCTCGCGAGGAACAGGCACAGCGGGGTCAACGCCAAGTGCTTGAGATGCTTGTTGCGGATCGGGTTCATCATCGTCTCCTTCAGTGGTACTGCGTTGAGGGGGCTAAATCGAGTGCGGCGGCACAACCGCCTACCAGAGTGCGAGCAGGCGGCCGTCGACGACCTTGGATTCCCAACGTCGCAGGGGACTGTTGCCCTTCTTGATGCACCTGCCACTGTGCACGTCGAACGCCCATTCGTGCTTGGGGCAGGTCAAGGTATTGCCCTCCAGCGCCAAATGCGGGATGTTCGTGCTCTGGTGCGGGCACCTGCTGTCGTAGACGCGGATGCCCTCGTCGTCGCGGTAGATGAACAGGCCGCGGCCGTCGCAGTCCACGCGCTGAACATCGCCAGCCTTCAGCTCGGCCGCGGCCATCACGTCGTGCCAGTGCTGTTCGGGTTCGGTCATCGCCTCGGGCTTGAACTCGGGGATGTCCATTGCCAGGATGATGTCGACCGCCCAGACGATCTTGGCCAGCCCGAGCGCGGGGAAAGCCATCAGCAAGGCGTCGAGCACTTCCATCGGCGTGCAGCCTTCGCGCAACGCGCGGCCCAGGTACTGCCTGAAGCCGCGCTCGGTCTGCGCATGCACCTTGGTGATCACCGAGATCAGGTTGCGCGTCTTCGGGTCGAGGTGCTTGCCCGCATCCTTGAGGAAACCGAAGTACTGGGTCATCGCCTCGGGCCGGGCTTTGAGCAGGTAGGAAAGCGCATCACTCATGGTGCGGCAGGCTCCGTCAGGTTGGGAAACACCGCCACCAGCACCGGCAACTGAGCCAGGCCGATGACTTTCTGGGTCGCGCCGCCGAACCAGGCACGGCCGGGCCGCGTCTCGCCGTCGCGCCCCATCACGATCAGGCTCGCGCCGGCCGTCGCCGCCGCGGCAAGGATCTGCTCATGCGTCCGCCCGATGCGCAACTGCGTGTCGACCCGCAGGCCGGTCGCTCCGCCCGCTGCCCGCACGGCCTGCTGCAGCGTGGCCTCGGCCGCGTGCCGCGCCTCGGGCTCGTCACCGCTGGCGACCGCGATGATGGACAGCGGAACCGCGCAGTCGCGCGCAACGGCTGCTGCCAGGGCAACCACACGCAGGGCGGGAGCCTGCGGGTCGACCGGCGTCAGCACGCACTGCGTCCACATGCGAGCCTCGCGCGGTGCGATCAGCACGCTGCAGGGGGAATGTGCGACGACCTTGCGGACCATCTCACCGACGCGCACCTGACCGAGGAAACCCCGCTTGCCACGGCGCCGGATGACGATCAGGTCGGCCGACTGCTGCACCGCCTCGTCGACGATTTCAAGGTAGGGCTCCGGCCCGTGCCGGGCGCGCATCGTCAACGCCACTTCGGCACGCGCCGCGTCAGCGGCGAGCGCCTGCATTGCATCGCCGGCCTGCTCGTCCGTGCGCGCGGCGAGCTGCGGCGCCAGCGCCTCGTATTCCGGATTGCTGAGGATCGGCATCACGCCGGCCAACGGCAGGCCGCAGCGCCGAGCCAGGGCGAAAGCCAGCGCCTCCGCCCCGACGTCGAAGTCGGAGTGCTCGGTTGCGAGCAGCAGGCGGCTGAAGACGTCGGCCATCGACAGGTTCGCTCAGCGCCCCGCCGTCAGCACGCCCGAGGCGGCGAGCAGCAGCACGGCCACCTCGGCCAGGCAGATGCCGAGGTAGATGCGATCACCGCGGCGCGCGTACAGCGGCAGCAGCGCCAGCAGGCAGGGCACCGAGCAGCCGAGCAGCAGGACGATGCCGACCAGCGTGGCCAGGTCGCCGCGTCGCACAAGCGCCACCCAGTTCCATCCGGTCGGCGTTGCGGTGGCACGCAGGAACTCGTCGATCGGCAGCCCCCAGACCTCGACCAGGTGCGCAGGGGGAACTTGCGGCGCCGTCAAACCTGCGACGTAGGCCAGGAACAGCAGGACGAGCACCAGCATGCCTGCGTGTGTTCCCGCCTCCAGCCAGCGCGCATAGCGAATCTGTTCCTGCGCTTGCGGCGCCGGCGTGGCCGAGGCAGCGCGTGCGGTCGTCACGCCCACACCCCCGTACCCTTGAGCAGCGCGCGCAGCCCGGCGAACAGCAGCACCGCGATCACCATCCGACGAATCACCGAGCCCTCGAGCACATCAAGCAGCCGTGCGCCGATCCTGGCACCGAGCATCATGCCGAGCACCGACGGCACGGCGATCATCGGCAGCATCGCCCCCTTGTTGAGGTAGACCCACGCGGCAGACGAACTTGCGAGGGTCAGGACGAGGCTCGAACTGCCCGCTGCCACCTTGATGGGCACACCCATCAGCAGGTTCAGTGCGGGCACGTTGGCCCAGCCGGCGCCGATGCCGAACAGCCCGCCCAGAATGCCGATGACGACGAATATCAGCAGCCCCATCGGCGTGCGGTGCGCCTGCCAGCTGATCTCGCGCCTGGAGGCGCCGTCCATGAACACGCCGTGCAGCGCCAGCGCACGGGCCAGTGGATCCGACTCCGGCACGTTCGGGAATTCCGATCCCGGGGAGAGCACCATTAGCAGCACGATGCCGAGGACGATCAGGCCGAGCGCGGTCTGGACCAGCGCGGGTGGCAAGACCAGGCCAAGCAGCGCGCCTGCGATGGAACTGATCGACGCCAGCAGCCCCAGAGGCAACCCGAGGCGAAGGCTGGCCAACCCGCTGCGCAAGAGCATCGGCCCGGCGGACAGGGCGCTCCCGAGCGCCACCAGCAGGCCGGCGCCGCGAACGAAGTCGAGGTGAAATGGGAACAGGCCACCGACGATCGGCACGAACAGGGTACCGCCGCCGATGCCCGCCGGCACCGCGACGATGCCCATCAGGAAGCACGCGAAAAACAGCGCGAGCGGCCACACCCACCAGGCCATCGCGGCCGCGCCGCCGGCTGCGTCCATGGCCTGCGCGGGCAGGGGCTGTAGCAGGCAAAGAAGCAGCAGGCCTGCTGCAGACAAGCCGGGCAGAAGATTCCCTTTGGGGCTCATCTCCAGTGCCAAGATGGTTTGGAGCGCAATCTTGCCCACTCGATGACGGCAGACGGCGCCTCGAATCGACGATCTTCCTTTCTGCTGTTCAGGTGGCATCGGCACGGGTCATCGGACGGCTCAGGAAATCGTCTGGTAGTAGAGGTTCTGCGGATGGTTGGCCTGCGCAAAGAAGAACCAGCGCTCGGCCAGCAGCCCGGCATATTGCAGAGCGAATGCCGCGCAAAGGAGTTCAATCGAACCCGCCGATGCACCGATGACCAGACAAAGCAGCGGCAGCGGAAAGACCAGCAGCAGGAACGTCCACTTGACCGAACGCAGCCACGCCGCGCTGCGGCCGTGGAAGAACTCGCGCGTGTTGAACGACGCGCCCATGAAGCCCTGCGCCTTCTGCTGAATTCGAGGGTGCTTGATGCCGATGGCCGACTGCAGGGTCGACTTCGGCTTCAGCCGTGCGTTGCGCACCAACGAGGCGACGCGTCCGACGGCCGCCAGCAGCGTGAGGATCACGGCCCAGCCCGACAGAAAACCCAGCAGGCTCGGCATCGCGAAGCTCGCCAACGCCGTCGCCAGTGTGAAACCCGACGCCCCGCCGAGCAGGATGTAGTTGACCAGGGTCAGCGGCGTGTGCCACTCGGCGAGGAAGCGCAGGCAGGCATAGATCATCGCGGTGCAGACGAACAGTGCGAACGCGAGCACGGTCGCCAACACGCCGAGCACGAAGCTTGTATCGATCGCCACGCCTCCCGGCCAGCGGGCAATCTCCGGCGTCCACCCCAGGCCGTGCACCAGACCATACAGGGCCACCACCCCCATGAACGCCGGCAGCACGATCACTTCGCGCGACAACCACGAGGTGCGCCACTGCGATGCCGAGCGCCAGGCCCGCTCGGGGCGCCCGAGGTGGAAGAACGAGGCGACCAGACCGGCGGCCAGAAGAGCCAGCGCGATCGCGCTGCCCGCGACATAGAACGCGCGGTGGTCGGCCTGCGGCAGCAAGCCCACCAGAGCGTAGATCTGCACCGTGAACACCGCGAGGAACAGGCCTTGACCGGCACCGATCAAAGTGGTCAGCAAGAGGACGGAAATGGCCGGATGCATGCGGTGGGCTACCAGGTCGTCGCGTCGTCGAGCGTCGGCGCGCCAGCGGACGGCCTGGGCAAATGGCCCTCGACGCGCAGCGGGTTGTCGGCGCGCACGAGTTCGTCCTGGTGGATGCGCAGCCGCGTCGTGCGGCGCGGCAAGTAGTGATTGGCCGGCTGTGTACCCCATTCGGGCATCAACGCATAGCCTCCGTTCTCGCGGATCATGCGCGAGGCCTCGGAGTGCGGGTCGTGAATGTCGCCGAAGATACGCGCCGACGTCGGGCAGGCCATGACGCAGGCCGGCCTGCGGTCGGCTTTGGCCATCGTCGTGTCGTAGATGCGGTCGACGCACAGGGTGCACTTCTTCATCACCTTCTGGTGTTCGTCGAGCTCTCGTGCGCCGTAGGGGCAGGCCCATGAGCAGTACTTGCAGCCGATGCACTTGTCGTAGTCGACGAGCACGATGCCGTCGCTCTCGCGCTTGTACGACGCGCCGGTCGGGCAGACCGTCACGCAAGGCGGGTCTTCGCAGTGCAGGCATGATTTCGGGAAGTGCACCGTCTCGGTGTGCGGGAACTGCCCGATCTCGAAGGTCTGCACGCGGTTGAAGAAGGTGCCGCTCGGGTCGGCGCCGTAGGGCGCGAAGTCGGCCAGAGGGCCGGCAGCGCCGCCGGTGTTCCACTCTTTGCAACTGGTGACGCAGGCGTGGCAGCCGACGCAGACATTGAGGTCGATGACCAGGGCGAGCTGGACCTTGCTCATTTCGGTTTGCCACCAAGCCAGGTGCGCTTCAGCGCACCGAGGATCCCAGGGCGCCTTGCCATGCCGGGATAGGGGCGCATCGGCTCGAACTGCGGCTCGCTGCGCACCACACTCTGGTCGTCGGCCTTGACGACGCGCACGCGCACGTCGTACCAGCCGGCCTGGCCGGTGATCGGGTCGGAATTCGAGACTTTCGAGCTGCCGTGCTCGGCGGGCAGTTCTTCCGAAATCAAGTGATTGAGCAGGAACCCCAGGCGCGACTCGTTGGCGTCGGGCGCCAGGTTCCAGGCGCCGGCGGCCTTGCCGATGGCGTTCCAGGTCCACACCGTGCCCGGCTCCACGGCCTCAGAATGACGCGCGATGCAACGCACGCGACCCCACTGCGACTCGGCCCAGACCCAGTCGTCGTCGGCGATGCCCGCCGTGCGCGCCGTCTGCGTGTTGATGAACAGCACGTTGTGCGTATGGATCTGGCGCAGCCAGGCGTTCTGCGAATCCCACGAGTGGTACATCGCCATCGGCCGCTGCGTGACGGCGGCCAGCGGGTACTTGTGCTTGTCGGTGACGTGCGACTCCAGCGGCTCGTAGAAGAACGGCAGCGGGTCGAAATACGTCGCGATGCGTGTCTTCAGGTGTTCCGGCGGTTTTCGCGTAATCCCTTTGCCTTGCGCCGCGCTGCGAAAGCGTTGCAGCACCTCGGAGTACAGGTGGACCAGGATCGGCTCGGCGTAGCGCGTGATGCGGTTCGAACGTGACCACTCGAGGTAACCCTGGTTCCAGTTGCGCATGTACTGGAAGCTGCGCGGCAGTTCATGGTGGTACACGCAGTTGTGCTGCTGATACATCTCCCACTGCCGCGGATTGGGTTCGCCGATGAGGAACTTCTCGCCGCCCTTGCCGCGCCAGCCTGCGAGGAAGCCGATGCCCGAGCCGGGCTCGGTTTCCCAGTTGACGATGAAGTCGGGATAGTCGCGGTACTTGCGCTGACCCGCGGCGGTGACGAAGGTCGGCAGCTTCAGCCGGGTGCCGAGTTCGATCAGCACTTCCTGGAACGGCTTGCAGTCGCCCGTGGGCGGCAACACCGGGATGCGCACCGAATCGACAGGTCCGTCGAACTCGGAGATCGGCCGGTCGAGCATCGACATCACGTCGTGCCGCTCGAGATAGGTGGTGTCGGGCAGGATGAGATCGGCGAACGCCGTCATTTCGGAATGGAAGGCGTCGGCGACGACGAGGAACGGGATCTTGTAGTCGCCCTGCTCATCCTTGTCGTTGAGCATGTGGCGCACTTCGGCCGTGTTCATGGTCGAGTTCCACGCCATGTTGGCCATGAAGATCAACAGCGTGTCGATGCGGTACGGATCGCCGCGCCAGGCGTTGGTGATGACGTTATGCATCAGCCCGTGCACCGACAGCGGGTACTCCCACGAGAAGGCCTTGTCGATGCGCACCGGGCTGCCGTCGTCATTCACGAACAGGTCGTCCGGATCGGATGGCCAGCCGAGCGCCATGCCGTCGAGGGGCCGGTTCGGTTGCACCGCACGCGGGTCGTTCGGCGTGCGCGCGCACGGCGGAATCGGGCGCGGGAACGGTGCCTTGTGGCGAAAGCCCCCGGGGCGGTCGATGGTGCCGAGCAGCGACATCAGGATGGCGAGCGAGCGGATGGTCTGGAAGCCGTTGGAATGCGCCGCCAGGCCGCGCATCGCGTGGAACGCCACCGGGTTGCCGGTCACGGTGTCGTGCTCTCTGCCCCAGGCATCGGTCCAGGCGATCGGCAGTTCGATCTTCTGGTCGCGCGCGGTGATGCCCATCTCGTGCGCGAGGCGCCGAATGGTCTCGGCCGGGATGCCGGTGATCTGCGCCGCCCACTCGGGCGTGTAGTCCTTCACGCGCTCCTGCAGCAACTGGAATGCCGGCTTGACCGGCGTGCCGTCGGCGAGCCTGAACTCACCGAGCAGGAACGGATCGGCACCCTTGCTGTGCGTGATCACCGCCTTGTCGGTGTACCGGTCCCACCACAGCTTGTTCTGCGGGTCGTAGCAGGCTTCTTCCTCGGGGATCTCGGTACGCACGAACATGCCGCACTCGTCGTTCGAGGCATCGACGTTGACCAGCTCGCCGCCGTTCGAGTACTGCACGACGAAGTCACGGTCGTAGAGGCCCTTGGCGAGGATCTCGTGGATCACCGCGAGCAGGAACGCGCCATCGGTGCCGGGGCGGATCGGCACCCACTCGTCGGCGATCGCCGAGTACCCGGTGCGCACCGGGTTGATCGAGATGAAGCGCCCGCCGTCGCGCTTGAACTTGGCGAGCGCGATCTTCATCGGGTTGGAGTGATGGTCCTCCGCGGTGCCGATCATCACGAACAACCGGGCCCGGTCGAGGTCCGGCCCGCCGAACTCCCAGAACGAGCCGCCGATCGTGTAGATCATGCCGGCCGCCATGTTCACCGAACAGAAGCCCCCGTGGGCCGCGTAGTTGGGCGTGCCGAACTGGCGCGCGAACAGGCCCGTCAGCGCCTGCATCTGGTCGCGCCCGGTGAACAGCGCGAACTTCTTCGGGTCGGTGGCGCGGATGCGGCCGAGCCGCTCGCTGAGCGTGGCGAAGGCCTCTTCCCACTCGATCTCCTCGAACTCGCCGGCTCCACGCTCGGCACCGGCCTTGCGTTTGAGCGGCTTCGTGAGCCGGGCCGGGGAATACTGCTTCATGATCCCCGACGAGCCCTTGGCGCAGATCACACCCTTGTTCAGCGGGTGCTCGGGGTTGCCGTCGATGTAGCGCACCTTGCCGTCGCGCAGGTGCACACGAATGCCGCAGCGACACGCGCACATGTAGCAGGTCGTGTTCCGGACTTCGCGTGCCGCGCCCGGATGCGGATCGGCGAGCGGGTCGTGCAGCGGAGCTTGCGCCATGGAGTTCGAGAGGTCCTTGTTGGTCTGACGAAGTGTTCTTGTATGGGGGCGGCACGCAGATGCAGACGCCCCGGACGCGTCCGGCAACAGGGAGATTGGGCACAAGGCCGGGAAGCGAGTCCATTCCCATAAAGGTGTATGGCTGCCTACCCGTCAGGGGTATGGGCGCGCCTCTTCTGCCCGGCAGGCTCCTGCCCCGGGGCGGCGCCCCTCATGACCGGGCGCGGGCACCGCGCCCGGCGGATCGCCGCCGGCTAACGACAGGCCGTGAGGACGCCGCGGTTCACACCTGCCGCCACGGCAGGCCGTGCTTGCGCCAGCCGCCGAGATTGCCGCGGTGGTGCCCGGCATCGAGTTCGCCCTCGAAGCCCTCGAGCACGTTGCTCACAAGGGTGAAGCCGTGCGCCTCCAACGCCAGCCCGGCATCGACGGAGCGCTTGCCGCTGCGGCAGATCAGGATCACCGGCCGGTCCTTGCGGCCGGCCATGCGCAACACCTCATCGGCGAAATGCGGGTTCAGCTCGAAGTCGGGAGCCGTATTCCACTCGATGTTGATGGCGTCGACCGGGTGGCCCACGTAGTAGAACTCGACCTCGGTACGACAGTCGATGAGCAGCGTATTCGGGTTCTGCCGGATGATCTCGTAGGCTTCGGTGGGGTGAAGGTGGTCCATGGTGCGCTCCGTGTGGGGCGCATTGTCATCCGCCGCCGGCGCATGCGTTGGAACAACTGCTCATATTCATATGCCGGCGATCGGGGGCACCCGAGTGCTTCTGACCCCGGCCACCGCGCCCCTTCACGGGTTCGCATCCCGCTTGCGCGAACCGGCTCACGCCCATGTCCCGGCATGACGCCTACGGCTGCTCCGGTGTCTTGTATTCGACTTCCTTCTGGAACGGTTTCCAGATGGTTTCGAAACCAACGAACCCCTTTTCGTTCGGTGGCATCTGACGCGTTGTCAGAAAACGCGATTGGCCGTCAGGAACCTTGGTGGGGGGCTGCTTCTGCTCGCTCATGAGTCACCTTTCTTGCCGCGAAGTGAGGGCTGCAAGTGCAATCAACGATGTCCAAAGTTCGTCCGGTGCCATTCAACACCTCCGCTCAAACAGGTCTCAAGCGCGACGGGTCGATATCGGCGCCCGCATTGATCGCCCCGCCCGCTCTTGTCTCTTCAGCAGTTGCGTCGCGCACGGTCAATATCTCGAGCCTGAAGACGACCTCTCTGCCGCAAAGCGGATTGTTGCCATCGACCGTCAGTTTCTCGTCGTCCACCTGCGTCACGAGAAAGCTGCGGGTCTGACCCTTGTCGTTCTCCATGAGGATTGAGGTGCCGACTTGCCGATACTCCTCGGGGACGTTCTCGATGTGATCGGTAAAGACCAGCGACTCGTCTCTGGGGCCGAAGATCTGATTGCCATCGATCGACACTTCGATGACGTCGCCAGCGGACTTGCCCTCGAGCTCCTTATGGACCGAAGGGGCCAGAATTTCATTGTGTCCATGAACATAGCCCAACGGGAACTCGACCCTGGTGAGGACATGGCCCGACCTCCTGTCGGTCACCTTGTAGGTCAGTTCGACAAGCTTGCCGTTCCGGACGAAATGCTCAGAAGATGGATGCACCGAAGATCCTGACCTTTCCATCCTCATAGCCGAGGACCAGTCTGCCAAGCCATTCGCCTGGCTTCTTGGTGCTCCGCTGCCGGTAAAGAACCGTCACATGCTCGCCCCGGCGGATGATGCCGAGCGAGTCAATCTCTTCAGACAGATTCCTCGCCAGCTCGCTATTCGCAAACTGGTGGCCCGCAACCACCTGATCCATGGCACGCGCCAGGGAACTGGAAAAATTCCTTGCGAATTCTCCGTACTTGCCTTCGTTCGAATACTTGACGAGGTCGCGCCACAGGGGCCTGGCGATCGCCAGAATCTCGTCATCGGTCTTTTCGGTGATGTTCACGCGCGTGCCCGGGGATCAAAGCTACTTCTCATCCCCAACCAGGTGATAACAAGGCGCCTTCTCCATGGTGTATTCGCCGGTCTTCGGATCGCGACGCGAAACTGTCAGCACGTGCCAGTTCTTGTCATCCACCTTCATGGCATCGCCTCGATAGTAGTAACCCGGCCAACGCGTCTCCTTGCGGAACAGCGTGTGCTGCGTGACACACTCGGCGGCGCGATGGCGGTGCTTCAATTCCCACGCACGCAACAACTCGTGAATGTCCTTTGCGGCCAGGTTCTCGAGGTCTTCCTCCATGATCTTGAGCTTCTTGAGGCCGATATTCAGAAGCTTCTCGTTGGTCATGTAGCTGACGGTCACTCCGCCGCAATACTCGTCCATCAGCTTCTGCAGACGTTCCAGGCCCTGCTTCGGGTTGATGTAGTGCGGGTTGACATCGCCCGCCACGATCTCATTGCGGTAGACCCTGTAGTGCTCCATGGGCTTGAAGATCTCCTCCATGCGGCGCTTGATCTGCTCGTCGGATACGACAATGCCTTCGGCCTTTCCGTCGTCGATGTACTTGCAGGCGGCCTTCGCGGCGAGACGGCCTTCGGTGAATGACCCCGATGAGAAGGCGTGCGGCGTGCCGCCGACCGCGTCACCGGCGCCGAACAGACCTTCGATCGTCGTCATGCGGTTGTAGCCCCAGAAATACTCGGGAGGGGAAATGTCCTCGGGGCCGGAACACCAGGCACCCGAACCGGTCGCGTGGGAGCCCATGACGTAGGGCTCGGATGTGGTCAGCTCGGGATTCTCGTTCTTGGGATCCACATCGGTAGCGGCCCACAGAACCGCCTGGCCAACGGTCATGCCGAGGAAGTTTTCCCAACCGACCTCTTCCAGATGAGGATCCTGGAATGCGCGCATGGTCACCATGTGGATGGGGCCGCGGCCGGCATTGACTTCGCTGATCAACGCGTGGTTGCGCAAACAGGTCGGGATGGGCCGATGCGTCAGGTGCGAAGCCTCCGGATCGAGATATTCCTTGCCGACCATCTTCTGCAGTTCGGGGAACCACTTGGACTCGTACTCTTCGCCCAGCCCGTTTTGCGTATAGGTCTTCAGGTGCAGGAAGTAGGCGCCGACCGGGCCATAGCCGTCCTTGAAGCGCGCCAGGACAATGCGATTCTCCATCTGCGTCATCTTGGCGCCGGCATTGATCATCAGGCCGTAGGCGGAGGCGGACGACCAGGGCGCATACCAGGTCCGGCCGGAACCTTCGCCCACCGAGCGCGGTTTGAAGATGTTGGAGGCACCGCCCGCGCCGCAGATCACGGTC
>Ga0209048_10001840_pt1 | contig 21431 bp, 20 predicted proteins | sample FrelakmetCRP12CR_FD_187146 | JGI IMG/M metagenome (GOLD analysis project Ga0209048, IMG submission 187146) | Freshwater lake sediment microbial communities from the University of Notre Dame, USA, for methane emissions studies - CRP12 CR (SPAdes)... | ecosystem: Environmental > Aquatic >... | reverse complement strand
TCATGGGAGCCGATATTCAGCACACCGGCAGGCTGGTGCGGGGCTCAGGAATGGGAATGCCGCTACCCGCGTCCGCTGCTGCTGGTGTCGGAAGAGTGCAATGCGGTGCGGCCGCCATCGAACTCGAATACGGCGAGCCGCTGCGCTCACCGCCGGCCTAGAATGGTGGCCGCTGCTTGTGACATCAGACTGTTCTGATGCGCCGAACCAGGCACAACCCGCAGTTCCCAGTGAAGCGCACAGTCAAGTTCGCTCGCCCGGTTGCTCGCTTCCATCATGAAGGTGTTGCCACGCTCGAATCGATTGCCCCCCTGCGCCATCGCGCCTGGCGTCTTGCGAAGGTACCTGTGATCGGGGTCGATGTCCTTGTCGCCGAGCAGCAATACAAACTGACGGTTGAAACTCTCTTTTAGAGATGTTGTGGTGACCGGTGTCCCAGCCAGTCCGTAGGGGAATCTCGTGTCGAATCGCGGCATCGTGTACCACCCGGGATTCGCGGCAACGGCCATGGCGTATCGCGCATGAGGCAGCAAGAGCACAAGGCGATGGACGAACTGTGCGCCTTCCGAATGGCCGTAGAGTAAGTAATCCGAACTCCTGTTTCCGGTCGCTTCCCGTATCGCGTCAAAGAGGTGTTCGACGACAGTGAACGACCATGTCGACGGATCACGCGGCGCTCCGTCCTTTCCGATGACGCTCGCGTACGAATACCCACCTGTACCCCATTGCTCCACGTTGAATTGCGGAGCAACGATCATCCACGCATGCTTTTCAGCGTGCTCGATCCACGTGTCGCGATAGCCTCGCGCGTCCCTGCTGACGCCGTGCATGACAAATACAATGCGAGCCGCATCGGGCTTTAGCCGTTTCGGAAGGTAGGTATAGACCGTCATCGGTCGGGACAGGTCTGCCTTGCCGTCGACGAAAACAAAACTCCCGGCGCCGGATGCGATCTGGATCTGAGCCGCCCCAGGCCATGCCGCTTGTGATGCCAGCGATAACGCGAGTGCAATCAGCAATCGGAAGCTCCGCCGAGGCCATGGAAGCAACGCGGATCGAACCATAAGCGCTAACGTCGTCACGGTTGAAACTCCCATGGACAAGCCCATCGAAGTATTCGGGAGCCGCTCGGTCGCGTCAATCGACAGCTTCATACGGCACGCGCACCGACCCCAGATCTCGCCGACCCCTTAGGAGCCGCTTCCGCGGTGAGGCCTGGAGTGGTGGTATCGGCGACCTGGGACCGGGGCGACTCGCCGCCCGTGCCCGGCGCGCGCCACACCAGCAGGACCGCCACCAGCGCCGCGGCGGCCAGCGCCCCTGCCGGGGCCCACACAACCCACCGCGACCTACGCGAGCGCCCGAGCTCGGCGGTCGCCGCCTGGCGCGCCTGGTTGAGTCGCGAGCGCGTCCGCGCGTCGAGGCCCTCGACGCTCGCCTCGAACGCCTCGCGGGCACGCCGCTCCAGGTCAGACTGCGATGACGATGGCGTGGTCATTCCCAGACCTCCTCCAGCTGCTGCCGCAGGAACTGCAGCGCGCGGAAATAATGTGTCTTGACGCTGCCCTCCGAGCAACCCATGGCCGCCGCCGTTTCGGCGACGTCGAGGCCCTCGAGGCAACGCAGCGTGAAGGCCTGCTGCTGGCGGGCGGGCAGCTGGTTGAGGGCCGCCTCCAGGGCCTGCATGGCCTGCGCCGCCATCAGCCGCTGCCCCGGCTCGGGCGCGCTGTCGGCGACGTGCTCGTATGGATCGGAACTGTCCTCCTCCTCCTCGCGGTGCCACTGGCCGGGCAGCAGCGCGAAGACCTTCGAGCGCACGGCGCGCCGCCGTTGGGCGTCGCGAATGCCGTTGTAGAGGATGCGGTAGAACAGCGGCTTCCACTCCTCGCTCGGGCGCTGGCCGTAGCTCTGCGCGAGGCGCAGCATGGCCCCCTGCACGATATCGAGCGCATCGTCCGGGTCGCGTACCGCCATCTGGGCGACGCGGTAGGCGCGACGCTCCACGCTGGCCAGGAATCGATCGAGTTCACGGGACTGCTGCAGGACCGGTTCCTCGCAAGCGGCCGGCTCGGCATCCGCGAGCCGCCAGTGACGGGTCAAATCCAGACTACCAGAGCTGTTCATGCAGGTAGACTCACCGCGCAGCAGGGTATCGGCATACCGCCTCTGCTCAACAAAACGCTTGTCGGGGCAAGTGGTTGACCGTCTTAGGTAAAGGAGATTTGCACCGACGCGCCGGGACCGGGCCCAGGGGTAGCACCGGCAGACTGGAATCATTCCGAATCGGCGCCGCGGCAATCGCATAAGTTACTGATTTTCAAACCGGTAGAACCGGGCGGCGAAATACCCGCCACTCTGAAGAACTGCTTGTCGGGACCGGGACTTGGCCTTCATGCGCGCAGCTCATCCACAGAGATATCCACAGCGTTTGTGGACAACTTCACATAAGGTGGCCGGCCCGTGAGCCCCGTGCTCGCCATCGCCGTCGACGCGCCGCTGCGCCGGCTGTTCGACTACCGCCCGCCGCCGCAGACGGATCCCTCGCGGCTGCGGCCGGGCGTGCGCCTGTGGGTGCCTTTCGGCCGGCGCCGCGCGGTGGGCGTCCTAGTTGAACTGCGCGAGCGCTCCGAGCTGCCCGAATCGAAGCTCCGGGCCGCGCTCGGCCTCATCGATGAGGAGCCGGTGCTCGATGCCCCATTGCTTGAACTGCTGCGGTGGTCCGCCGAGTACTACCGGCACCCCCTAGGCGAGGTGATCGCGGCGGCGCTCCCCGGCCCGCTGCGCGCCGGCACGGGCGCGAGCGAGACCGAGGAGGTGTGGGGCCTGAGCGCCGCGGCGCGCACGGGCGCGCTGCCCCCGCTCGCGCCACGCGCCAGCCGACTGCGCGACCTCGTGGCGTTCCTCGAGCCGCGCGAGCACGCAGGCAGCGAGGAACTCGGGCTCATCTCGCCGCGCTGGCGGGACCACGTGCGCGAACTCGAGAAGCGCGGCTGGCTCACCCGCCTGCGCCAGGACCGCTCCGCCGCGGTATTCGCCGCTGAGGCGGCCGGCCGGTGCCACGCGGCGGCTCCCGAGCCCACGGCGGAGCAGGCCGCGGCGCTGACCACCATCGAGGCGGCGCACGGCGGCTTCGCTTCCTTCCTGCTCCACGGCGTCACCGGCAGCGGCAAGACCGAGGTCTACCTGCGCGCCATCGAGTCGGTGGTGGCCCGCGGCGAGCAGGCGCTGGTGCTGGTCCCGGAGATCGCGCTCACGCCGCAGCTCGTCGCGCGCTTCGCGGCGCGCTTCGACGCGCCGCTGGCCGTGCTGCACTCCTCGCTCACCGACCAGGAGCGCCTGCGCGCCTGGCGCGCGGCCCGCAGCGGCGCCGCCCCGGTCGTCATCGGCACCCGCTCGGCGATCTTCGCCCCCCTGGCGAAGCCCGGCTTGATCGTCGTCGATGAGGAGCACGACGCCTCCTACAAGCAGCAGGAGGGCTTCCGCTACTCGGCGCGCGACCTGGCCCTGGTGCGCGCGCAGCGCCTCGGCATCCCGGTCGTGCTCGGCTCGGCCACGCCCTCGCTCGAGAGCCTCGAGCGGGTGCGCGCGGGCCGCGCGACAGTGCTCGAGCTGCCGAACCGCGCGGCGGGCGCGCAAACGCCACCGCTGCACCTGATCGACCTGCGCAGGCACGGCGAGACGCAGGGCATCGCGACGCCAACCCTGCTCGCGATGCAGCGCCACCTCGCCGCCGGCGGGCAGGTGCTGCTCTACCTCAACCGCCGCGGCTACGCGCCGTCGCTTTTCTGCCCGGCCTGCGGCTGGGTGGCGCCCTGTCCGCGCTGCGATGCGCGGCTCACGGTCCACCAGCGCGAGGGGGCCCTGCACTGCCACCACTGCGGCACGCAGCAACCCATCCCGGCGTCGTGCCCCACCTGCGGGCAGACCGTGAAGCCGGTCGGTCAGGGCACCGAGCGCATCGAGGAGACCTTGGGCCAGCTGTTCCCGGGGGTCCCGCTCGCGCGCATCGACCGCGACGCCGTCCGCCGCCGCGGCTCGTTGGAGGAGGTGCTCGAGCGCATCCAGCGCGGCGAGGTGCGCATCCTCGTCGGCACCCAGATGCTGACCAAGGGCCACCACTTCCCGGAGGTGAGCCTGGTGGTGGTGCTGAATGCCGATCAGGGCCTCTTCGGCACGGACTTCCGTGCCGCCGAGCGCCTCGCCCAGACCATCGTGCAGGTCGCGGGCCGCGCGGGCCGTGCAGAACGCGCCGGGGAGGTGCTGATCCAGACCGAGTACCCCGAGCACCCGCTGCTCGCCCAGCTCGTCTCGGGCGGCTACGACGCCTTCGCCGCCGCCGCGCTCGCCGAACGCCGCGAGGCGCGCTGGCCGCCGTTCGCGCGCGTGGCGGTACTGCGCGCCGAGGCCGCGCAGCGCGCGGTACCGCTCGCGTTCCTCGATCGCGCTCGCGAGCTTGCCGAATCGCTGCAGGAGCCCGGCATCGAAGTGCTGGGGCCGGCCGCGGCCCCCATGGAACGCCGGGCCGGCCACTACCGCGCGCAGCTGCTGCTGCACGCGGCCAGCCACTCGCCGCTGCAGCGACTGCTCGCGCGCTGGCTTCCGGCCATCGAGGGCTCGCCGGAGGCCCGCCGGGTGCGCTGGTCGCTGGACGTCGATCCGCTCGAGCTATTCTGAGGGTGTTTCCGGACTCGCTTCCCCTCCCGGAATTCCCTAGACTGACGGCTCTCGCCGCCCTTCCTCGACGGCAAACTCGTGAAAAACGCCATAGAACAGCTGGTCAGGGACGCGCTGGCCGCTCTGCCCGAGGACCTGCGACCCGCGGATGCGACCCCATCCACGCCGGTCGTCGAGCGCACGCGCGACCCGAGCCACGGCGACTTCGCGACCAACGTGGCACTGCAGCTGGCAAAGAGCGCGAAGCGCAAGCCGCGCGAACTCGCGCAGGCGGTCGTGGCGGCGCTGCCGGCGAACGAGGTGGTCGCGAAGGTCGAGATCGCGGGCCCCGGCTTCATCAACTTCCACCTGGCGCCCGCGGCGTACCATCAGGAGCTCGCGCGCGTGCTCGAGGAGGGCTCGAGCTACGGCCGCAGCCGTCTCGGCCAGGGCCGGCCGGTCATGGTCGAGTTCGTCTCGGCGAACCCGACCGGCCCGCTGCACGTCGGCCACGGCCGCCACGCCGCGTTCGGCGCCACGCTCGCCAATCTGCTCGATGCGGCGGGCTTCAGAGTCCATCGCGAGTACTACATCAACGACGCGGGCCGGCAGATGGACATCCTCGCCGTCAGCGTCTGGCTGCGCTACCTGGAGTGCTTCGGCGAGCAGTTCCCGTTCCCGAGCAACGGCTATCGCGGCGACTACCTGCACCCGATCGCCAACAAGCTGGTCGAGCGCGCCGGTCGCAGCCTGGTGCGGCCCGCCGCGCAGGTTTTCGCGGACCTGCCGCCGGATGCGCCGGCCGGCGACAAGGACGCCTACATCGACGCGGTGATCGTTCGCGCCCGGGCGCTGATCGGCGCGGAGGGGTTCCGGCTCGCCTTAGACCTCGCGCTCGGCGACATCCTCGCCGACATCCGCGACGACCTCGAGGAATTCGGGGTCCGCTACGACCAGTGGTTCAGCGAGCGCAGCCTCGCCGACGGCGGGGCCATCGACCACGCCCTCGAGCTGCTGCGCCGCAACGGCGTCGTCTACGAGAAGGACGGCGCGCAATGGTTCCGCGCCACCGACTTCGGCGACGAGAAGGACCGGGTGGTGGTGCGCGAGAATGGCCAGAAGACCTACTTCGCCTCCGACATCGCCTACCACCTGCACAAGCGCGAGCGCGGCTTCGAGCACCTCATCGACGTGCTGGGCGCCGATCACCACGGCTACGTCGCGCGGGTGCGCGCGGGCCTGGTCGCGATGGGGCAGCCGGCCGACTGCCTGGAGGTGCGCCTCGTGCAGTTCGTGACGCTGTATCGTGGCGGCGAGAAGGTGCAGATGTCCACTCGCTCCGGCGAGTTCATCACGCTGCGCGAGCTCCGGCGCGAGGTGGGCAGCGACGCTGCGCGCTTCTTCTATGTGCTGCGCAGCAACGACCAGCATCTGGACTTCGACATGCAGCTCGCAACCTCGAAGTCGAATGAGAACCCCGTCTACTACATCCAGTACGCGCACGCGCGCATCTGCAGCGTGCTACGGCAGATGCGCGAGAAGGGCTTCCAGTACAACCCGGCTCACGGCCGCGCCGCAAGCCACCGCCTCGCCGAGGGCCACGAGCAGGCACTGCTCGCCTCGATGAGCCGCTACCCCGAGGTGGTCGAGATGGCGGCCCTGCAGCGCGCGCCGCATTCGCTGGTGCACTACCTGCGCGAGCTGGCCAACGACTTCCACGCCTACTACAACGCGCACCAGTTCTTGGTGGAAGACGCCGAGCTGCGGGATGCCCGGCTCACGCTGATCCAGGGCGTGCGGCAGGTCGTGCGCAACGGCCTCGGCCTGCTAGGCGTGTCGGCGCCGGAGGCGATGTGAAGTGACCAGTGCCGGCGGGGCTGGCGGCGGCCGCACGCTGAGCCGCGACTTCAAGCACGTCAAACGTCTCACGCCGGGCGGCGGCAGCCGACTCTTCAGCGGCTGGGTCGGGCTCGCCGTGGGCCTCGCCGCCGGCCTGAGCGTGGCGCTCGGCGTGTTCCTGCACTATCGCGGCCAGCCGCCGGCCGTGCCGAAGCCGGAGGCGAAGGCCGCGCCGAAGTCGGACGTCGCCACCGAAGACCCGGCGGCCGCGGCGCCCCCCTCCGGCAACCCGGCCGACAACCTGACCTTCTACGACGTGCTGAAGAACCAGCAGGTCGAAGTGCCGGCGGGACCGGCCGCCAAGCCGGCCGCGAAGCGCACCGTGCTGCCGAAGGGCGAGGTGACTCTCCAGGCGGGCTCCTTCAAGCAGCAGGCGGAGGCCGAGAAGATGCTGGCCAAGCTGGCGCTGGCGGGCATCCAGGCCAAGGTGCAGCGCTTTCCCATGGACGACGAGACGTGGTTCCGCGTGCGCATCGGCCCGATCGCGACGGTGCAGGAGCTCGAGAGCGTCCGCACCAAGCTCGCCGAGGCCGACATCGACGTGACACCGGTCACGCCGGTCGTGGAAACCCCGCCGCCCCCCTGAGGCGCACAGCATCCCGGACGGCCCTGGCCGGCCGACGATGGCCCGCCGGGCTGCTGCCTTCGCATAGAATCGCCACATGAAACTGCACCAGCTGCGTTACCTCGCCGCGGTCGCCCAGACCGGCCTCAACATCACGGCGGCGGCCGAGAAGCTGCACACCTCGCAGCCGGGGGTGAGCAAGCAGATCAAGCTGCTCGAGGACGAGCTCGGCTTCCAGATCTTCATTCGCGATGGCCGCAACCTCTCGCGCGTGACGCCCGCCGGCCAGCAGGTCATCGACCGTGCCGTGCGTATTCTGCGCGAGGTGCAGAACATCAAGCGGCTGTCCGACGACCTGAAGGACGAGTCGCGCGGCACGCTCTCGATCGCCACGACGCACACGCAGGCGCGCTACGTCCTGCCGGACGTCATCAAGCAGTTCCGCGAGCAGTACCCCGACGTCCGCCTGCACCTGCACCAGGGCACCTCGGAGCAGATCGCGGAGATGGCGACACTCGACCGCATCGACTTCGCGATCGCCACGGGCTCGCAGTCGCTGTTCGAGGGCTTCTCGCTGCTGCCCTGTTACGAGTGGCACCGCCACGTCGTGGTGCCACGCGGTCACCCGCTCGCGAAGATCAGGAAGCCCACGCTCAAGCAGCTCGCGGCGCACCCGATCATCACCTACGTGTTCAGCTTCAGCGGGCCCTCGTCGCTCTACGATATCTTTGCTAAAGAGGGGCTTGTGCCGAACGTCGTGCTCACCGCGCGCGACGCCGACGTCATCAAGACCTACGTACGGCTCGGGCTCGGCGTCGGCATCGTGGCGAGCATGGCGGTCGAGCAGCAAGACGACGCCGACCTCGTCCACATCGACACCTCGGAGCTGTTCCCTGCGCACACGACCTGGATCGGCTTCCGCCGCGGCGGCCTGCTGCGCAAGTACCAGCTCGACTTCATGCAGCTGTTCGCGCCGCACCTTACGCGGCGCGTGATCGAGCGCGCCGCGGGTGCGGCCTCGCAGGCGGACGTCGACGAGCTCGTGAAGGACCTCGAGCTGCCGCAGAAATAGCGCCGCGCCGACCCGGGCGTGCGGGCGGCTGGCGGAGCGGCCGTGGCCCGGCGATCAGCGCACGCCGGGGCCGGCTGCGCGGTACCATGGGCGGCCCAGCGAACGGAGCCACAGTGAGTACGGTTCACAGACGGATGAAGAGCGCGGCCGCCCTGGTCCTGGCCGCGTGCGTGATGCTGGCGGGCGGGTGCACCGGATCGGGCGGCGACGGCACGGTACAGTTGCTCAATGTCTCGTACGACCCGACGCGCGAGCTCTACACTGACTACGATGCCGCCTTCGCCGGTTACTGGAAGGCGAAGACGGGCCAGACGGTCGTGTTGCACCTCTCGCACGGCGGCTCCGCCAAGCAGGCGCGGACGGTGATCGACGGCCTGCCCGCGGACGTGGTCACGCTGGCGCTGGCCTACGACATCGACTCGATCGCGGCCAAGGGCAAGCTGCTGCCCGCGAGCTGGCAGAGCCGCCTGCCCGCCAACAGCTGCCCGTACACCTCGACCATCGTCTTCCTGGTCCGCAAGGGCAATCCCAAGGGGATCCACGACTGGGGCGACTTGGTCCGCCCGGGCGTGTCCGTGATCACGCCGAACCCCAAGACCTCCGGCGGCGCGCGCTGGAGCTACCTCGCGGCCTGGGCGTGGGCGCTGAAGCAGCCGGGGGCGACCGATGTGTCCGCCGAGCAGTTCGTCACCCGCCTCTATCGCAACGTCCCCGTGCTCGACACCGGCGCGCGCGGCGCGCTCACCACCTTCGCACAGCGCGGCATCGGCGACGTCCTGATCTCCTGGGAGAGCGAGGCGCTGGCCGCCACACGCGACATGGACAAGGATGCCTTCGAGATCGTCGCGCCGTCGGTGAGCATCCTCACCGAGCCGCCGGTGGCGGTCGTGGACAAGGTCGCGGCGCGGCACGGCACGAGCGACGTCGCGCGCGCCTACCTCGAGCACCTGTACTCGAAGGAAGGCCAGGAGATCATCGCCCGGCACTACTACCGGCCGCGGGACCCCGAAGTGGCCGCCCGCTACGCGAGCGTGTTCCCGCAGATCGCCACGCTCGTGACCATCGCCGACTTCGGCGGCTGGACCGAGGCGCAGGCCGTCCACTTTGCCGACGGCGGGGTGTTCGACCGCATCTATGCGCGCTGAGGGCTCTGGCAAGGTGCGCGGATGGTCGCCGGCCGCAGACTGAACCCTCCCGATTCGAGCCTGGCGGCCGATTCCGGCGCGCTCGCCACGTGGCGGGCCCTGCCCGAGGTATTCCGTTACACGCGCCACGCGCTCGAGCTCGTCTGGGCCACGAGCCGACGGACGACGGTCGCGCTCGCGGCGCTGACCCTGCTCGCGGGCGTCGTGCCCGCGGCCATCGCCTTCGTCGGCGCGCGAATCGTGGACGCGGTCGTGGCGGCCATCGCCGTGCGCGCCGCCGGCGGCGCCGTCGACATCACCGGGGTGCTCGGCTACGTGGCTCTCGAGGGCGCCCTGGTCGCGGCCATGGCCGCGATCCAGCGCGGCCTGTCCACCTGCCAGTCGCTGCTGCGCGCCCAGCTCGGCCAGCGCGTCAACGAAATGATCCTCGAGAAGGCGCTCACGCTCGAGCTGCGCCACTTCGAGGACTCCGAGTTCTACGACAAGCTCACCCGCGCGCGGCGGGAAGCCTCGAGCCGCCCGCTGTCGCTCGTGATGCGCAGCTTCGGGCTCGTGCAGAACACGATCTCGCTGGTGAGCTTCGGCGGCCTGCTCGCGCAGTTCTCGCCCTGGGCGGTGCTCGTGCTGCTGCTCGCAGGCCTTCCGTCGTTCATCGCCGAGGCGAAGTTCTCGGGCGATGCGTTCCGGCTGTTCCGCTGGCGCTCCCCCGAGACGCGCATGCAGCTGTACCTCGAGACCGTGCTCGCGCGCGAGGACCACGCCAAGGAGGTGAAGCTGTTCGAGCTCGGCCCGCTGCTGCTCGAGCGCTATCGCGCAATCTTCCGCAAGGTGTTCAAGGAGGACCGCGAGCTCACTATTCGCCGCGACACCTGGGGCTTCTTCCTCGGCCTCGTGAGCACCGCCGCGTTCTACGGCGCCTACGCCTGGATCGCGGTCAGCACCGTGCACGGCCGCATCACGCTCGGCCAGATGACGATGTACGTGATGCTGTTCCGCCAGGGGCAGCTGGCCGTCTCATCTATTCTCACGGCGATCGGCGGGATGTACGAGGACAACCTCTACCTCTCGACGCTCTACGACTACCTGGACACGCCGGTGGACCGCGCCTCGGGCACGGCGACCGCCGGCCCCGATCCCGCCGATGGCGTGCGATTCGAGCACGTCAGCTTCACCTACCCGGGAGCGAGCGAACCCGCGGTCAGCGACGTGAGCTTCCAGCTGAAGCCGGGCGAGAGCCTCGCGCTCGTCGGCGAGAACGGCTCCGGCAAGACGACGCTGATCAAGCTCATGACGCGCCTGTACGTGCCCTCCGCGGGCCGCATCACCCTCGACGGCCTCGACCTCGCGCAATGGAGCCCCGCCACACTGCGCAAGCGCATCGGCGTGATCTTCCAGGACTTCGCCCGCTACCAGTTCACCGTCGGCGAGAACATCGGCGCCGGGGACGTCGCCCACTTTGACGACGAGGTGCGGTGGCACGAGGCCGCGAGCCTCGGCATGGCCGCACCGTTCGTCGAGGAGATGCCCGCCGGCTACCACACCCAGCTCGGCAAGTGGTTCCGCGACGGCCGCGAGCTGTCGGGCGGCCAGTGGCAGAAGGTCGCGCTGTCGCGGGCGTTCATGCGCGAGAGCGCGGACGTCCTCGTGCTCGACGAGCCGACTGCCGCCATGGACGCGCGCGCCGAGGCGCAGGTGTTCGAGCAGTTCCGCGAGCTGGCCCGCGGCCGCATGGTGGTGCTGATCTCGCACCGCTTTTCGACGGTGCGCATGGCGGACCAGATCCTCGTCGTCCAGGGCGGGCGCGTCCTCGAGCGCGGCAGCCACGAGGCCCTGATGCGGCTGAACGGACACTACGCACAACTCTTCCAGCTGCAGGCCCGCGGGTATCGCTGAAACGGGCGCGGGGCGCTGACCACGGCCGGCCAGCAGCGGGTAGGATGGCGGCATGGACTTTCTCGCCGAACTCAAGCGGCGCAAGGTGATTCGCACCGCGGTGATCTACGTCACCGCGGGCTGGGTGCTGCTGCAGGCCGCCGATCTGCTGCTCAACATGCTGGAGGTGCCGCATTGGGGGCTGAAGCTCGTCTTCGTCCTGCTGCTGATCGGCTTTCCTCTGGCGTTGTGGTTGTCGTGGATCAACCAGATCACGCCGCAAGGCGTCCGGCGCGAGACGGCAGCCGCCGAGCCGGCGACGGCCAGCCCGGCCGAGGTGGCTGCCGCCCAGGCCCGACCCGCCTCCGCAGCTGCGGACCCTCGTTCGCTCGCGGTGCTGCCATTCGCCAACATGAGCGAAGAGCGGGCCAACGAGCACTTTGCGGACGGCCTGGCCGAGGAGTTGCTGAACCTGCTGTCCAGGATGCCCGGGCTGCGCGTGGTGGCCCGTACCTCCTCTTTCTCGTTCAAAGGGCGCGCGGTCGGCGCCGCCGAGATCGCCCGCGAGCTCGGCGTCGAGTACCTCCTCGACGGCAGCGTCCGCAAGTCGGGATCGCGGATCCGGATCTCCGCGCAATTGATCCGCGCCGCCGACAGCTGGCATGTCTGGTCGCAGAGTTTCGATCGCGACCTGAGCGACATCTTCGCCGTTCAGGACGAGATCGCGGCGGCGGTCGCGGCCGAGCTGAAGGTCAAGCTGCTCGGCGGCTTCGGCCCCCGCTCGGCGCCGACCGATCCGCGCGCCTATTCGCTCTATCTCGAAGGCCGGCACTTCTTCTCCCTGGCGTCGGCGCCCGGCTCGCAGCAGGCCGAACAGGCGCTGCGCGCGGCACTCGCCATCGACGACAAGTTCGCGCCAGCCTGGGCCGTACTCGGCGCGCTGCACTGGATTCAGGCGAACAACTCACTGATCAGCTACACCGAAGGCGTACGGCAGGCACGGCTTGCATCGCAGAAAGCGCTTGGGCTCGATCCGGGGCTCGCCGAACCGATGTCGCTGCTGGGCCTCCTCGATCAGAGCGAACGTCGTGACTGGGCCGGAGGGATGGAACGCGTGCGGCGGGCCCTCGAGCTTGAGCCGCACAACGCGCGCGTGCTGTCGCGCGCCTCTGCGGCGGCCCGGGCACTGGGTCTGCTGGAGGAGGCGGTGCATTACGGGGAACGGGCGTTGCAGGCGGATCCCCTGAGCCCGAACGCTCACGCCTCACTCAGCCTCGCCTGTTACTACTCAGGCCGGCTCGACGAGGCCGAGACGCAGCGTCGCAAGACCCTGGCGATGAGCCCCGGGTGGCTGAGCGGCTACTACTACCTGGGGCTCGTGCTGCTCGCGCGAGGAGACCCGGCGGCAGCGCTCGAGGCGATGCAACAAGAGCAGAGCCCCAACTGGCGGCTGGTCGGACTGGCGCTCGTGTGCCATGCGCTCGGCCGGCACGCCGAGTCCGATGCCGCCCTCGAGGACTTCCGCCGGCTGGGGCTGGACGGCGCGGCCTACCAGTTTGCCGACGTGCACGCCTTTCGCGGCGAAGTGGACCTGGCCTTCGAATGGCTGGATCGCGCCCTGGCCACGCGCGACAGCGGCGTCGGGGACGCGCCCGTCGACCCGCTGCTGCGCCCGCTGCACCCGGACTCGCGCTGGAAGCGCTTCATCGCGCTGCGCGCACAGAAGATCTGAGGGCCCGGCCGGCCTCAGTCCGCCGGGCCGGGCAGCAGGCGATAGCCCGCACCCGACTCCGTCTGCAGATGGCGCGGCGCGGTGGGATCGGCCTCGATCTTCTGCCGCAGCCGGTGCACGAGCTGCTTGAGCAACTGACGGTCGCCGTTGCCGCGGTGGCCCCAGACGTGCGTGAGCAACCGCTCGGTGCTGACGACCTTGCCGGCGTTGGCGATGAGGATCTGCATGAGCCGCGTCTCGAGCTTGGTGAGCCTGACGCTGGGCGCCTCCCCAACGCGCAGCGCATGCGCCTCGAGGTCGAGGCTGAACGGCCCGGCGCTGGCGGCGCCGCCCGCCTCGAGCCCCGCGCGGCGCAGCAGTGCCCTGACGCGCGCGAGCAGCGTGCGCGGACTGAACGGCTTCGTCAGGTAGTCATCGGCCCCGAGCTCGAGCGCGCGCACCACGTCCTCCTCTTCTCCGCGCGCCGTCAGCATCATCACTGGGATCCGCGACTGCGCACGGATCGCCTGGCAGAGGCCGAAGCCGCTGCCGTCGGGCAGGTTGATGTCGAGGATCGCCAGGTCGGGCGACTCAGCCGCGAACTGCGCGAGCGCGGCCTGGGCGGTGGCCGCCTTGACCACCACGTAGCCCGACTGGGTTAGAGCGAAACCGACGAGGGCCAGCAGGTCGGCGTCATCGTCGACGATCAGGATCTTCATGCGGCCGCCCTTGCTACCGGGAGCGTGACGGTAAAGCGGGTGCGGCCGGCGTCGGTGCGCGCCGCGGCGACGCGGCCGCCGTGCCGCTCGACGATGGACTTGACGATCCACAGGCCGAGCCCGAGCCCGCGGGGCTCGGGCTCCTGTTCGGCGGCGCGGTAGAAGCGCTCGAAGATGGACCCGCGTCCGGGGTCCGCGACACCCGGGCCCTCGTCCTCGACCCAGAGGCTGACCTCGCCGCCGGCGAAATCGGCCGAGATGCGTATCGTGCTGCCCTCCGGCCCGAACTTGTTGGCGTTCGCCAGCAGGTTCACGAACACCTGCGTCAGGCGCGGCGCGTCACCGGTCACGTCGGGGAGGAACTCGGGCAGCGCCACTTCGAGGTCCTGCCGGCGCTGCGTGAGGAGCCCGGCGACCAGCTCGCCGGCGTCGCGCACGACGTCCTCGAGCGCGACCCGCTGCAAGCGGATGCCGAGCTGGCCCGACTCGATGCGCACGCTCTCGAGCAGGTTGTCGATGAGGCGCGTGAGCCGCAGCGTGCCCCGCTGCAGTGCGGCCACCAGCTCGCGCAGCTCCTCGCGCGGCATCTCCTGCAGGTTGTCCTGCAGCAGCTCGAGGGAGGCGAGCTGCGCCGCGAGCGGCGTGCGGAACTCGTGGGAGATGTTGGCGAGGATCGAATCGCGCGCCCGGCGCGCCGACTCGAGGTCGGTCTCGTCGCGCATGACCTGCACCTGCAGCCCGTCCACCATGCGGGCGCTGGTGATGATCACGGTGCGCTTCACGCCGTCCGGCTTCTGCAGGAACTCCGTGGCCTGCGCCTGCCCGCCGCGGCGGGCCGCGACGATCGGGCAGGCCGTGTCGCACAGGCGTTGCCCGTCCTGTTCGGCGCAGGGCTTCAGCACGTCGCCGCAGAAGCGGCCGAGCGCCTCGCCCGGCGCCACGCCCAGCATCCGCTCGGCCTGCGGATTGAGGTAACGGAGGCTGCGGTCGCCATCGACCGCGAACACGCCCTCGACCACGCCGCGCAGCAGTGCCTGCGCCTCCGCCTCGCGCTGGCGCAGCGTGGCCGTGAGCTCGAGGAGGCTGCGGCGCATGTCCTCGAGGGTGCTCGCCAGGGCCGCAGTCTCCGGACCGCCGGACACGGCGATGGAGGCGGAGAAGTCGCCGCGCCCGAGGCGGCTGGCCGAATCGGCGAGCGACTGCAGCGGGCCCAGGATGCGTCGCGCGAGGAGGAGCGCGGCGGCGATTGCGAGCACGCCGAGCGCGAAGGCGGTCCAGGCCAGCCGCTTCACGAAGCCGTTGACCTCCGCGTCCACCCCGGCGGCCGGCAGCCGGACCTCGAGCAGCGCAACGACCTCGCCCGTCGAGGCGACGACGGGCGCGCTCGCGGCGTAGACATTGAGTGCGGGGACCCGCTCCGCGGCGACGCCGCCGCTCGCGAGCGCCGTCGAGTGCAGGCCCTTGAGGCCGGGCTCGACGTTGTCCAGCCACTGCGACACCCGCACCAGCCGCACGCCGACGCCGGCGGTCCCACTGAGCGCCTTGGCGAGCCGCGCATCGAAGAAGCGCAACACGACGAGACGCGTCTCGGGAAGGCCCGGGACGGGCGCCGAGGCACCCTGCAGGCCGTCTGGCACGCCCTCTGGCGCCAGCATGAAGCGCTCGCCCTGCTCCGCCGCCGTTTCGAGGAGGCCAGTCCAGTCGAGCCCGGGCTGCGTGGTGGCGAGCGCCGTGCCGGCCCCGTCGGTGATCGCGCAGGCGCTCATGCCGGTGAGCTCGCAGGAACGGCGCAGCACGAGTTCGAGCTGCTCGCGGTTGCCCTCGCGGATCAGGCGCCGCAGGGCCGGGCGGGCTGCCAGCACGCGTGCCGAGGTGAGCGCGTCCTCGCCGAGACGGCGCAGCTCCTCGCGCGCCGTGACGCCGGCGAGCTGCACCCGCGCGAGCGCCTGCTGCTCGGCCTGCTTGCGCAGCAGGCCCACCGCGCTGATCGCCAGCACCGCGATCGCCGCGAGCAGTAGCCCGCCGACCGTGAAGGCGAGCGAGCGCTCGAGCGACTGCGGCCCCGCGAGGAGGCGCCGCAGGGCCGTCAGCCAGTGCTTCAGCGCGTGCGTCATCGGTTCAGCCGGTCCGGCGGTCCGCCCGCCACTCCACCAGGGTCTTGATCACCAGCGTGATGGTGGCGAGCAGCGCGAGCAGCGAGGCCACCGCGAACGCGGCCACGAAATTGTATTCGTTGTAGAGGATCTCCACCTGCAGCGGTATCGTGGTCGTCATGCCGCGGATGTGGCCGGAGACCACCGAGACGGCGCCGAACTCGCCCATGGCGCGGGCGTTGCAGAGGATGACGCCGTAGAGCAGTCCCCACCGGATCTTCGGCAGCGTCACCCGCAGGAACGTCACCCAGGCGCCCGCGCCGAGCGTGATGGCGGCCTCCTCCTCCTCGCTGCCCTGCTGCTGCATGAGCGGGATCAGCTCCCGGGCGACGTAGGGGAAGGTGACGAAGATCGTGGCGAGCACGATGCCGGGGACGGCAAAGATGATCGCGACGTCGTGGTCCTGCAGCCATTGGCCGAACCAGCCGTGCACGCCGAAGAGCATCACCAGCACGAGGCCGGCGATCACCGGTGAGACCGCGAACGGCAGGTCGATAAGGGTGATGAGCAGGCTCTTGCCGGGGAACTCGAACTTGGCGATCGCCCAGGCCGCGCTGATGCCGAAGATGGTATTCGCGGGCACGACGATCGCCGCCGTGAGGAGCGTGAGGCGGATCGCGGCACGCGTGTCGGGGTCCAAGAAGCTCTCGAGATACGCCTGCCAGCCGTTGGCAAGCGCCTGTGCCAGCACGGCGCCGAGCGGCGCGAGCAGCAACAGCGCCAGGAACGCGATCGAAACGAAGATGAGGAGCGCCCGCCCGAGGCGCGCGCCGAGCGAGACGCGGCGGGTCTCAGCCCGCGAGGCGGCGAGGACCATCTCAGTGCTCCTGAGCCACGTGCCGGCGGCGGCCCCACGCCTGCACGAGGTTGATTGCGAACAGCATGACGAACGACATCACCAGCATGATGAAACCGAGCGCCGCGGCGCCCTCGTAGTCGAACTGCTCGAGCTTGATAACGATGAGCAGCGGCGTGATCTCGGTCTTGAGCGGCAGGTTGCCGGAGATGAACACCACGGAGCCGTACTCGCCGATGCCGCGCGCGAGCGCGAGCGTGAATCCGGTGAGCTGGGCCGGCAAGACGGCCGGCAGGATGATGCGGCGGAAGATGGTGAACGGACCCGCACCCAAGCTCTCGGCCGCCTCCTCCAGATCGCGCTGCACCTCGAGGAGGGCGGGCTGCACCGAGCGCACGACGAACGGCAGCCCGATGAGAATTAGCGCCACAACGACCCCGATCCAGGTGTAGGCCACCTGCACGCCCGCGGCGGCCAGCTTCAGTCCGAGCCAGCCCTTAGGCGCGAACACGGTGGCGAGCGCGATGCCCGACACCGCGGTCGGCAGCGCGAACGGCAGGTCGATGAGCGCATCGACAAGGCGACGCCCCGGGAAGTCGTAGCGCACGAGCGACCAGGCCACGACGAAGCCGAACACGCCGTTGATGCCGGCCGCCAGCAGCGCCGCGCCGAAGCTCAGGCGGTAGGAGGCGACGGCGCGCGGGTCGACCAGGATCGAGAGGAACCTGGGCCAGCTCAGTGAGGCAGTCTCAAAGGCAAGTGCGGCGATCGGCAGCAGCACGATCGCGCTCAGGAAGAACGTCGTGAACCCGAGCGTGAGGCCAAAGCCCGGCAGCACGCTCGGCTTGCGCAACCAGTGGGCCGCCATCGGCTCAGCCCTCCGCGACCTGCGCGGCGTTGACGATCAGCACCGGTCGCTCCGGCCGAGCCTCGAGCAGGCCGCCGAGCCACCGCCAGTCGATGCTGTCCGGGTCGGTTGTGCCGAGCACCAGCATCGAGTCCTGGCGCGCGGCGAGTTCCCGCTCGAGCTCCACCGTCGCCTTGCCGGAACGCAGTTCCGTGCGCATGTCGAGGCCGTGCTCGGCAAGCGCGCCCGAGCGAGCATCGAGCAGGTCGCGCATCCGCTCCGCGCGCTGCCGTTCATCGGCCGTTTCGGGATGAATGGCGAAGTACGTCGCCTCCGCGGCGACGTGGCGCAGCAGGCTCGCCGCCACCGGCACGGTGGCGCGGCGCGCCTCGGGCTCCAGCGTGTGGATGACGATGTGCGTGGGCAGGGGTGCCGTCAGCGGCACGCAGAGCAGCTGCGCCGCGCCGTGCCGCAGCTGCCACTCCGCCGCCGCGGCGCCGCCCGGCCCCGTCGCGACTGCCGGGACACCGGGCGGCGCCCGCTCGCCGCGACCGACGCGCATCGCGACCCGCGTGTGCATGCGCGCGCCGAGGGTGGAGAGCAGGGGCGAGTCGTGGAGGGCGCGGGCGGCGGCCTCCGTCTCGCCCACCGCGGTGAAGCTCGAGATCGGCGTCGCCAGCACGTGGACCCGGCGCGCGCCCACCGCGACCTGCTGGCCGCTCACCACCGGGAACTCGCGCTGCTCCGGCAGGGTCCGCGACACCTCGAGCAGCGATCCCGCCTGCTCCTGGCCCTCGCCGCCGGGCGCGACCGGCACGGGGCCGTCGCCGGGCATGCGGACACGCAGGCGCTCGACGGCGCCGCCGAACAGCACCTCCACGACGGCGCCGTAGCCCACGAAGTTCGAGCGCAGCTGCGCCGCGCTCGCGCGCAGCTCCACTTCCTCCGGTCGCAGCACAACCACGACCTCGCGCGGCACGGCGTCACCGGGCGCCGTCGTCGAACTGAAGCGGACGCCGCCGGCAGTGCGGTAGCCGAGCAGCAGATTGGCGGCGCCGAGGAACGTGGAGACGAAGCGCGTCTTCGGGCGGGTATAGAGATCGTCCGGCCGGCCGCACTCGAGCAGTCGACCCTGGTACATCACGCCGATGCGGTCCGCCAGCGCGAAGGCCTCCTCCTGGTCGTGCGTAACGAGGATGGTCGTCATGCCGAGCTCGCGCTGGATCTGCCGGAAGGTGCGGCGCAGCTCCTCGCGGATCTGGGCATCGAGCGCGCCGAACGGCTCGTCCATCAGGAGCACCTGCGGGCGATGGGCGAGCGCGCGGGCCACCGCGATGCGCTGCTGCTGGCCGCCGGAGAGCTGCGTCGGCAGGCGGTCGTCCATGCCCTCAAGGGCGACGAGCCGCAGCAGCTCCTTGCGCCGCGCGCGCCGCTCGGCCGCCTTCACCCGGCGCACGCGCAGCGCGAACTCGATGTTGTCGGCGACCGACATGTGGCGGAATAGCGCGTAGTGCTGGAAGACGAACCCCACCTTGCGGTCGCGCGCGCTGACGTGGGTGACGTCGCGGCCGTGCAGGAAGACGCGGCCGTGATCGATCTCAGTGAGGCCCGCGATCGCACGCAGCAGGCTGCTCTTGCCGCTACCGCTCGGACCGAGCAGCACGAGGAACTCGCCCTGCTCCACCTTGAGGGAAACGTCGTTGACGACCGGGACGGACTGATACCGTTTCGTGACCTGGTCGAGCGCGATGGACATGGATTCCCCGGCTGAGCGGACTCTGAGGAGCCATCCTAGGCCCGGGAGGTTACGCCGTCAGTCGCCTGCCGGTGACAAAGCGGTTATGGGGCCGCCGCCAGCGCAACGTAGGTGCTCACCGCGCCCCAGTACCGAAATCCGTCCGGGTCACGGCCGTAGGTCCGGCCCGAGAGTCCGGCGCGTGCGAAGACCTCGCGGGTGAGGAGGCAGTGGATGAGGTGGACCCCGAGCAGGACTGCGGGCGACCTGAACATGCGCCCCATTCCGCCGCAACGCGACTCGGCCGCAGTGTGCCGCCGGGGGTGCGGCCCGACAAGAATGTGGCCCGGGATCGTGGCGCCGAGCGGGGGGAGCGACGGTCCAGCCCTGCCTTCGGTTTCCATGTCGTAGAATCCGCGCGCTGGCGGCGATCGCAAGGGGGGCGACATGGACGACCTGATTCGCAAGCTCATCAAGGATCTCGGCGTCACCAAGGAACAAGCCCGCGGCGGCCTGGTGGCGCTGCTGCGTGCCGGCGAACAGAACCTGAGCCGCCCGGACTTCCAGCAGTTCGTGGCGGACGTCCCGGGGGCGGATAAGCTGCTCAAGAGCGCGCCGCCGCCGAGCGCACTTAGCTCGATCGCGGGCGGGCTCGGCTCGCTGTTCGGCGGGCGCAGCCGGGTCGGGCGCTGGGCCGGCCTCGCGGCATCGTTCACCGAGCTCGGTGTCGACATCGACACGGCGAAGAAATTCGGCCCGATCGTGATCGAGTACGTGCGCAAGCACGGCGGCGAGAATCTGGTCGACAAGATGCGCACCGCGCTGCGCATCTAGAATCGGCGCCGCCCGAGAGCCGGGCCTGACGCCTTACACTAGGCACCTCTTCCCTGGACACGGGTCGGTGCCCCATGCCTTCCTTCGACATCGTTTCCGAGGTGAACCCGCACGAGGTCACCAATGCCGTGGATCAGGCTGCTCGAGAGGTCAGCCAGCGCTTCGATTTCAAGGGCACGAATGCCAAGTTTGAGTTGAAAGAAGCGGTCATTACTCTATCTGCTCAGGCCGATTTTCAACTTAAGCAAATGATTGAGATCCTCAAACTCAAGCTCTCGAAGCGCGGCATCGACGTGGCCTGCCTGAAGGTTGACGAGCCCGTGGTCGCGGGCCAGACGGCCAAGCAGGTGGTGACGCTGCGGCAGGGCATCGACACCGACCTTGGCAGGAAGATCCAGCGCCAGATCAAGGACTCGAAGCTCAAGGTGCAGGCCGCGATCCAGGACAAGCAGGTGCGCGTCACCGGCAAGAGCCGGGACGACCTGCAGAGCGCCATCGCGCTAGTGAGAAAGGGCGGCTACGACCTGCCGCTGCAGTTCAGCAATTTCCGGGACTGACGGGCCATGTCGTGATGCGAGAACGGCGGTCATGCCTGCAGTCACCCTTTGACGTATAACGTTAAACATTATAGGCTGCTGGCGTGATCAAGAGCTTCCGTTGCCCGGATACGCGAAGCCTGTTCGAGACCGGCCGGGCGAGGCGCTTTGCGGCAATTTTAGCGGTGGCGACACGGAAGCTTGCGATGCTGGATGCGGCCCATACGCTCGAGTTCCTGCGGTCGCCGCCCGGCAACCGGCTGGAGGCGCTAAAGGGCGATCGAAAGGGCCAGTACGGCATCCGAATCAACGACCAGTTTCGGCTCTGCTTCCGTTGGACGGCAGAAGGGCCGGCGGACGTCGAGATCGTGGACTATCACTGAGGTGATCAGAGTGCTGAAGAACGGAATGCGGCCCGTGCATCCTGGTGAGGTCCTGCTGGAGGACTTCATGAAGCCCCTGGGCTTGAGTGCCAATGCCCTGGCCAAGGCTCTGAAGGTCCCGGCGCCGCGCATCAACGACGTCGTTCGTGCGAGACGGGGCGTCTCTGCGGACACCGCCATGCGGCTCGCCCGCTACTTTGGTGGCGACGCGCGGTCGTGGCTCAACCTGCAGGCGGCCTATGACCTCCGCGTAGCGGAAATTGCCAGCGCCAAACGCATCGAACGCGAGATTTCGCCGTCTGCGGCTTGAGAGCTGCCGCTGCCGTTCGCCAATCTTCGTGATTGGAGCCAATACTCTGAATTTACGTTGGTCTTCTGGGGCGAGTTTCGTTTGACGGCGGATCGAGCGGGGTCGATCCAGCCTCGATGGTTGACTGGCAGAGCAAAGCCTTAGCCGCGGCGATCTTCTGCAGTATGCCGGCGCGCTCCAAGTGAGCGGTTTCTCGCACTT
>Ga0209048_10001839_pt1 | contig 21442 bp, 13 predicted proteins | sample FrelakmetCRP12CR_FD_187146 | JGI IMG/M metagenome (GOLD analysis project Ga0209048, IMG submission 187146) | Freshwater lake sediment microbial communities from the University of Notre Dame, USA, for methane emissions studies - CRP12 CR (SPAdes)... | ecosystem: Environmental > Aquatic >... | reverse complement strand
CCTGCCGTCCATAAACCAGGGAGAGGCTTTCGGCATGGTCCTGCTCGAGGCTATGGCAGCCGGGAAGCCGGTAATAGCCTCGGATTTGCCCGGTGTCAGGAAAGTTTTTACCGACCAGAAAGAGGGTTTCCTGGTAAAGCCGGCAGACATAGAGGATTTGGCTCTTAAATTAAAAATCATCCTGGAGGATGAAAATTTGAGGATAAAAATGGGGCAAGAAGGCTCCGCATCGGTAAATAATAAATACCTGTGGGAGCAATCAGCTTCGGCCTTAGAAAAAATTTTAAAAAATTTAACATAAAAATATATGAAGTTTTGCGTCATCAATAACCTGTATAAACCTTACGACCGCGGCGGAGCGGAAAGAGTCGTGGAAATAACCGCCGAAGGGTTGGCTCAGGCCGGCCATGAAGTCGTGGTTATAAGCACCAGGCCTTACGGGGCGCCAGAACCGAGCTCGGAGGCGCGGATCCAGAACATAACCATCCCTTCTTCATATTATAATCTAGGCAAACTGCCGGTGGCCGTGCGCTTACTCTGGCATATTTTTGATGAGATTGATTTCATAACCGGCTTGAGGATCTTTTATATCTTGTGGCAATATAAATTTGATCTGGTAATCACCAACAATCTGAAAGGCATAAGCTTTCTTACCGCGCTGTTCATCAAGATATCCGGAATCAAGCACGTCCACCAGCTTCACGACATACAGCTCATACACCCTTCGGGCCTTATGAATTACCAGGAAGAAAATAAGATTGACACTATCTGGAGCAAGGCTTATGTATTTATCAACAGATTTATTTTTCTTTCGCCCGACGTAGTGGTGTCTCCTTCAGATTGGCTTTTAAAAATGCATATTGACCGGGGGTTCTTCCCGAAATCAAAAAAGATCATATTAAAAAACCCCATACCCTATGGGGAGAATGTAGAGATAGTCTTGGAAAACCGGGAATTTTTCAGATTCCTTTATGTGGGCCAGATTGAAACCCACAAAGGAGTGCTGCTGCTTCTGGAAGCTTATAAAAAATTGCCGTTTGAATTCTTGAAAAGATGCGAACTGGTCATAGTGGGGGACGGTAGCTTGCTAAAAGATATAAAACAGAGCGGTTCTAACCCCATAAATACTAATATCCTCGGCAAACAGAATCGGGAGGATATCCTAGAGCTTATGACTTCTTCCGATTGTCTGATTGTACCGTCTTTATGCTACGAAAACGCTCCCACGGTCATATATGAAGCCTTGAGCGCCGGGCTCCCCGTAATTGCCTCAAACCTGGGCGGCATCCCCGAACTCTTAAATAATAACCCCTCGCTTTTATTTGAACCTACCGTGGAAGCTTTGCAAAATAAGATGGAGTGGGCTTTCGCCAATCAGAAAGAATTATCCGATGCCTTTACGAGCGTCAGGGAAAAAGAAAGAAGAGAATCGGTAGAGGAATATATAGAAAAGATCGGCGCTCTGATAGATTGACAGGATCCATTACACACGTTCTATCTAGAATATCTGAACACATAAACATCTCCCTGTCCTATGCTCCACCATTGGTCCGCTGCTAATTTAGCTTCGTCTAACACTTTTGGAAAAGCCCACCAATATTTATTCAGTACGAAATAGCCTTCTTTAACGCCGGCCAGATCCATGGCGGCGGTCATGTTTGATTTTGAAGGCTTTTTATATACCATATCCAGGTAATATTGATATAGCGGACCGCCGGTCGGAACCGGGTAATAAAAAATATCGTTCTGGTAATATTTATCAAAGCCGAATTCGTTCAAGGCCGCCGCGCTGACCTGCTGGTTGGCCAGGACAATGTAATCTTTTTTTGCCGTGTCATTTATAAGATGGACGGCCTGGATGTCATTTGTTCCAGTGGAGTATCCTTTGGAATTAAAATATTTGTCAAAACGCGGGTAAGAAAGGTAAAGTGAGGCGGTTATCAGCGCGGCTAAAAAAATTAAAAAAGGCCATTTAACCTTCCCTTCCGCCTCTAATATTTTTTTTATGAAATCATATAATACTAAAAATAAAAAGGGCACAAGGAAAAACATCGCCGCGGCTAGGATGCGGTCTGGAAAACTATTCCTTTCGTATTCTATGAGGTAATCAAAAGTGAAGTTTTTAGTGAAGAGATAGGCAAGCGCGAGCGAGAAAGACATCCATAAATATAATGAAAAAATCTCGTACTGCTTTTTTTGCCGGAAATAAAAAATTATTCCTATTAATATCACGCCGGTAATGATTATACCGATATTAAACCCGTAGAGATAGAGGAAATTGTAAAGGAAATTTTCTTTCCAGGGCATAATAGCTTGAGGGAGAGAAAAATTTGACCAGGAAAGATGGAAAGGGCTTGATGCGCCGTTTTCTAAGAAGTAAAAAGCTGAGGGCAGTGTTACAGCGGTTAAAAAATACAGGAAGGGGTAGAATATTTTTTTGTGCTCCAGATCCAGATAATGAAAAGCGAGAATAACGGAAAAGAGTATTGCCGGGATGCCTGCGATAGGGTGTATAGACAAGGTAGCGAGCGACAGATAAAAGATGAGCCATAAATCGGCTTTGTTTTTTATGTTAAGACCCGCCAGGACGAGAAGCAGCAGGAATAAAAAGGCCAGGCTTTGCGGCACAGTAATGATAAAAAAGGAAAACGGAAAAACCAAGAGAGCCAGGATGGAAAGAAGGATGGTTTTTTTGTCACTAAACCTCGCGGATAAATTTTGATATCCGAAAAACGGCAGAAAGATTGCGGCCATGACCGGCACCAGATATTTATTGAGCACTGTGAGAGGAATGAAAAAAGTTTTATGGATTACTTCCATGAGGCCGTATTGGCCGAGATAGTAAAAGGGTTTGGGGTATACTGCTCCTAATTTGTCTATCAGATCAAGAGTCGCTCCATGGATGAAAGGATCATAGCCGTAGCCGATTTTGTATACTATCAAAGCTACGGAAAAAGATAACAAATAGTGCAGAGCGATAAAAAAAACCTTGAAATCTTTTTTTATTTTTGTGAGAACGAGCATCGATATGAGGATAAGCGTGGCCGCGAAATACCAGATAAAAAAATTTGTCGGCACTACTTGCCAGGGCGAGACGATGGCTTTTACGGTTTGATGGGTAAATAGTTTATAAAAAGAAACAAAAAGTGAAATGAAATAAAACGCCGCTAATAAATAAAAAATACTTTTTTCTTTTTTTTCTGACCCGTCGCTAGTGATCTCGGCTTCTTCCCGGATTTTTAAGGCCGTGGCCAAGGGCAAAAATATGGCGATAGTTATAACCAGACTTAGTTCTATGCCGATGTAATTAAGTGTGTAAATACGGTAAACCAGCGCTCCAACAAAGGATAGGATGCTTAAAAACCCCAAAACCAGCTTCAAAATATTAAAATAGTTGATTTTTTTTGTCATATTTATTTTTAAACCCGCTATATAATATAGTATCACGTTTATCGCTGGTTTTGCCAGTCGCACAGCTGATTGCTTAAAATCCATTTTTCTGTTAGGATTATGGCATAAATTAGCACTAAAACTTCCAATGTTATCGGATAAAATAAAAAATATCATAGCGAAATTCTGGCATTGGCCGATTTTAATCATTATAGCGGCCGGTTTTTTTGTGGGCACGGCGAGCTTTAATTATTATCTGCAAAAGGACGATTTTGTGAAATGGATTTCTCCGGACGAGACTGCTAATTACACTTTTGCCAAACTCTATGCCCAGACCGGCAGTTTGGAGATTTTTGAAAAATATAATTTGTACGTAGAGGACATAATTCACCCTAGAAGCTTCCGGAGCGATAATGGATATTTAAAGCCGGTGAGTTTCCTGGGGCTAGCCCTTATCTACGGGAAAATCGCGAGCATTATCGGATACAAGATACTTCCTTACCTTACGCCCTTTTTCGGCGCCATCGGAATCATATTTTTCTATCTGCTGATAAAAAAAATATTCGGCCGTAGAAACGCTCTGCTCTCTGCTTTTCTCCTGGCTTCATTCCCGGTTTATACTTATTATAGCGCCCGGAGCATGTTTCATAACGTCCTTTTCACCGTGCTTCTCATCATCGGCCTGTACTTCACCGTATTAATGGGCAGCCGGAAGAAAGAAAGCGAAAAAAAAATCAAGGTAGATTGGGCAGAGTTGGTTTACGCCGCTCTGGGCGGGGTATTCGTGGGGCTGGCCGCCATTACGCGCTCGTCGGAACTTTTATGGATGGCGCCGATATTTTTTCTTTTATGGGTTTTTAATATCAGGAACGTAGGCTTGACCAGGCTCTTGGTGTTCGTCTCTTTTTTTCTTTTCGCGCTCACTCCCGCGCTTTTCTGGAATCAGATATTGTATGGAGCCCCGGCTAACGGCGGTTATCCGGAAATGAACCGCTCTTTGGCCAATATAAAAGAAGCTAGTTCTGGCCTGGCCAAAGCGACATTAAAACCCAGGCTGGCTCAATATAAAGAATTATTTCTCAAACTCAAAGATAATATATTCGTTTTCGGGTTCCACCCCAGAGATTCGTGGAAGACTTTCAATAATTATTTTATCGCAATGTTCCCGTGGATATTCTGGCCGGCGCTCATAGGATTCCTGGCATTTTTTTCCGGCTGGAAAAAAATCAAAAAAAAGCATCTGTTATTCGCCGCCTCGCTGGCTGTGGTTTCTCTGATCCTGGTGATATATTACGGCAGCTGGAAATTCAATGATAACCCCGATCCCTCCCAGATCACCATCGGCAATTCCTATACCAGATACTGGCTGCCGATCTATCTGGGAGCCTTGCCGTTCGTCAGCGTCCTGGTCCTGCGGCTCACTGATTTTAAGAAAAAGGAAGAATTCGGAATTTTCGGCAGATTAAAAAGATATTCGGAAATATTCGTTTCCATCTCCGGCCGGGCGTCTTTCATAGTTTTGATTTTTTTTATTTCCATATTTTTCGTCTTATACGGTTCCAACGAAGGATTGGTTCAAGCTTTCCGTATTGAGCGGGCGACTAAAAGCCAATTGGATGCCGTGCTTGCTTTGACCGAAAAAAATTCCACTATCATTACGCGTTATCATGACAAGCTGTTTTTTCCGGAAAGGAAGGTCATTATCGGATTATTTGATGACAAGAATATGATCGCTCTTTATGCCCGGCTGGTAAAAAAAGCCCCGGTGTATTATTATAATTTCGCTTTTCCGGATAAGGATTATGAATATCTGAACTCCCGGAAGCTCGCGGATTTTTCTTTGGGCATAAACGAAATCAAAAAAACTACCGATCAATTCGCTTTGTATAAATTGTACATTGTAACCCCATCGGCAAACAGCACTTCAACAAAAACATCGATTCCACAATAAGAAGGAGGCGGTTATGAAAAAAAATGGAAAAACCAGAAATTATATGTGGTATCTGGAAGTTGATGCTTTTACTAACGAAGCTATCGCCGCTCTATTGGCTAGCAAAGGAGAGGCTGCGGAAAGTGAAGTGGTTTCTTTTTTTGACGATAAAGGGAAACCGCATTCCGGCTGGAGGGTCAGGCACTCTCTTATCGAAAAATTGAAAAAAGATCAGAAATCATTTCCGTTCAAGTTCAAAGTTTTTGTCCAAGAAGGAGCTGGCAAGCCCCGCTTGTGGACTTTTGGCGGCAAGAAAAAAATTTCTGCTGAAACAAAAAGGGCGTTAAAAGATTTAAAAAATATCCAACAAAGACAAAATCAAAAATGAAATCATCCGGCTGGAAATAATCCAGCCTTTTTTTTAAAGCTAGAACTGCTATAATAATCCTATATGGAAAATAACAATATAGAACCCAGGATTATCGGCATTGACGCCAGGTTTTACGGACCGACGGGCAAGGGCCTGGGGCGATACACCCAGGAGATAGCGGACAGGGTCACTAAAATTGACAGCCGCAACCGGTATGTAGTTTTTTTGTGCAAAGAAAATTTTAATGATTTCCCAGCCGATGGTAAGCGGGTAAAAAAGATTTTAGTAAAAGCCAGGTGGTATACTCTCGCGGAGCAGATCGTCATGCCCGTTTTTATATGGCGCGAAAGGATAGAGCTGATGCACTTCCCGCATTTCAACGTGCCGTTTTTTTGTCCGGTGAAATTCGTGGTTACCATCCATGATTTGATCTTGACCAGGTTCCCCACTGCCAGAGCCACCACGCTCGGACCGCTCTACTACAAGGTGAAGAACCTGGGCTATAGATTTATAATCTGGTCGGCAGTAAAACGGGCGAAAAAAATCATAGCAGTTTCTGAATTCACTAAAAAAGACATAATGGATAATTTCGTGGTCGGTACGGATAAGATAGAAGTTACTTATGAAGGGATTTATAACTCTGACGGAAGAGAAGCAAACATAAAAAATGATAATGACAAAAGAATAATTTTAGGGTATAATATATGCAGTCCTTACCTGCTTTATGTGGGAAATGCTTATCCCCATAAGAACCTGGAAGGATTGATTAGGGTTTTTTCTAAAATAAAAGAAAATATTACCGATATCCAACTAGTTTTAGTCGGTAAAGAAGATTATTTTTATACAAGGGTGAAAGATTATGCCAAGTCCCGCGGACTATGGAATGAAAATGCCGTTTCGCCGATTATTTTTCCCGGGTATGTGCCTGATTCCGAGTTAGCTATTTTTTACCGGAATGCGTTAGCCTATGTTTTTCCGTCGCTTTATGAAGGATTCGGCTTGCCTCCGCTTGAAGCCATGGCCGAGGGGTGTCCTGTGATCAGTTCTGACAAGACCAGCATGCCGGAAATACTGGGGGATGCGGCCGCTTATTTCAACCCAGAGAACGAGGCCGAGGTGGCCGGAAAAATTAAGCACATTATAGATGACGGAAATTTGCGCCAAAAGCTTGTATCCGCCGGATGGGAACGGATAAAAAAATATGATTGGCTGGAATGCGCGGAAAAAACCCTGGCCATATATAAAAGCGTTTAAAACTATGTTCTGATCCTCCATGCCGAAGAACAAGACACAACATAAAATAAATAAATATTTATCCGTTAGACAAGGCGAGCATAAGTCTCGTTTTATTGTTGACTTGAAAAATAAGATTGAGCCCGGGGTGGCGGCTATGGAAAGCAGGGCGGAAAATCTAATTAATTTTTTCAGGAAAGCATCCGATATTAATAGAGAGAAGATAAAAAATCTCGCCATTTTTAATATCGTCGTATTTATTTTTACCGCTCTGAAAGCTATGGGCGCGGTTTTTTATAAAATATGCTATTTCATCGGGTGGCTGGCCGTTTTTATCTCTAAGTTCCTTTATTTGCTTGCCGCCAGGACTGTCAATGCTTTTTCCATTTTTTCTCCGGGTATTTTATACATTCATAAAAAAATATTTTTGTTGTTCGCCGGTCTGCGACGCCGGAAAGCCCGGCGGAAACCCGATGGTTATCAGTTAAAAATTGAGAGAAAAAAGGATATCATTATGGAGTCGGTTTTAGAATTGGCCCCTGTAGCAGTAGGAAGTTATGAGATACCAGAAGGAGTATTCGCCATACCCAGGGAGAGCCAACCGGCAATGAAAATAATGGGCAGGTTGTTGCTTTTTACTTTAACCCTGGCAGCAATGGCTATGCCTTTTAAAGCTTTAACTTTCTATAAGTCAATGAATCTGGACGATGTAAAGGGCAAGGTTTTGGGGGCCAGCGAAAAAGGAGCGGCGGATTTCGCGGAAGCATCCAAGTCTATGGGCGGATTGGATTTCCAAAAAGCGCAAGAAGATTTTAATAAGGCCGGAAATAATTTTTTAGATGCGAAAAACAATCTTGATGAAGTCAATGGTTTGTTATTGGCGATGGCATCCATAGCACCGGACAAAAATCTGCGTCTGGCCGCCGTAGCCAAGAATTTTTTAAACGCAGGCGAATACGCATCTAAACTCGGGGATGATCTCGCCGCCGCCATGGATAGCATCATAGGAAGCAAGCATAAAGACAAGGGATTGAAAATCATACTGGATACGTTCATAGAATTCGGAGGCAAGGCCGCCCTGGACGCTAAAAATATAAACAATGAACTCGGTGCCGTAAACATTACGGATCTGCCCGAGGAGTACCAGGAGAATTTTTCTTTTCTTAGGGACAAATCGCAGATGCTGGAAAGAAGCCTGGTGGAATTCATAGACCTGGCGGGAAAGCTGAAAGATTTTCTGGGAGCTACTGAAGATAAGAGATATTTGCTGGTTTTCCAGAATAACGCTGAACTAAGGGCTACCGGGGGGTTTATCGGCAGTTACGCCATCATAGATTTTCATGACGGAAAGATAAAAAATATAGAAGCTCCCGGCGGCGGAAGTTATGACACAGAAGCCGGTCTCAAGGAAAAAGTTATCGCCCCCGAGCCTTTGCAATTGGTAAATCCGCTCTGGCATTTTTGGGATGCCAATTGGTGGCCCGACTGGCCGAAGTCCGCGAATAAGCTGGAATGGTTTTATGAAAAAAGCCAGAGCGCTACCGTGGACGGAGTCATCAGCCTGACGCCTACTGTTATTGAAAAAATATTAGCTGTCATCGGACCGGTGGATATGACCCAAAATTACGGCGTAGTCATCACGGCGGATAATTTTTGGCTGACCACGGAGAGGTTCGCGGAGCAAAAACCGGACACCACCAAAGAGCCCAAAAGGATCATTGGAGATCTGATGACGAAAATTTTAAGCGAATTACCGGGCAGATTGGACCAGAAGACTTTAGTGGGGCTCCTCGCCGCCGCGCAAGAAAGCTTGGACGGCAAACAGATACTATTTTATTTTAATGACCCCAGCCTGGAAGCCAGGGCTGCGAGTTACGGCTGGGACGGATCCAGCAAGGATACCCCCGGCGATTATCTGTCGGTCATCAACACCAATATCGCCGGCGGAAAAAGCGACCGCAAGATGAAAGAAACTATCAGCCACGACGCACAGATAATGGACGACGGATCCATAATTGATTCCGTGGATATAGAAAGGACGCATACCGGCATCAAAAACGAAGAATTTTCCGGCGTCCGTAATGTTGACTGGATGAGAATATACGTTCCTTTGGGCAGCAGATTGATAGAAGCTACCGGATTCAGGCAGCCGGATGCTAAATACTTCAGCTATCCGGAAGCGTGCTGGAATATAGATCCTGATGTGTACAAGGAGGAGTTGACAACCAAGACCGATGAATCCAGCGGAACTAGAATTTACGAAGAAAGCGGCTATACCGTTTTTGCAGATTGGTCCATGGTTGACCCCGGGGAAACCGCCACTATCCATCTTAAATATGAGCTGCCGTTCAAATTTGCCGAGCGGCAAAGGCTGGATACGATAGCCGAAAAGATAAAAACTTCTCTAGGCTTAGACGATTCCGATCTCTACGCTTATTCCCTGCTTATCCAAAAACAGGCTGGTGCCAGCCCGAGCGACATAAAGAGCAATCTAGAAATGGCTTCTAAATTTAATATAGTTTGGCGTTATGGCGATGGAGCATCTGAAAACCCCAGCGGCTGGCAATTTGCCGGTCCGCTAAATGCCGATAAATATGCGGCTGCTCTCATCCAGAGGAATATTACGAAAAATAATAATTAATATATTTTAATCTTATGCCGCAAACAAAAATAAATAATTCCAATCCGGCCAAAAACGGTGCAGGCGCCGAAACATCCGAAGGGATAACGGCTCCTGAAACTTTGACGATACCCGCGGACCAGATGACAGATAAGCCTCCGAAGAAAATAATCAAGTCCAAAGGCTTGAACTCCGGCAAGGGAAGCGAAAGCCTGGCCTTCACCGAGCATGAGGTGCCGTCTGATGAAGAGATCAGGGACGAAGAGATAGAAGAAAGCCTTTTGGAAATTTACCAGGATGATAAGGGCGGCATGGTCAATGTTTCGAAATTGGATAAGATAAAAAGGCATGGATTCCTCTATTATCTTCTCGTGACGATTTTAACGCTGGCAGTGATAGGCTCCGGAGGATGGGCCGCGTATAAATATATATATCTGCCGAGCCAATCCGGGGTCCAATCCGTGGAGCTTTCCGTTGATGCTCCCAAAGACCCGGTTTCAGGGCAGGAATTTGTTTACACCATAAACTATAAGAATCTCAACAACGTAGATTTAAAATCCATTGAGATTATGGCGACTTATCCGGATAATTTTGTTTTCCTAGAGAGTTCCCCCCCGGCCAGCCAAAAAAATAATATCTGGCAGGTGGACGGTTTGGGAGCGCACCGGAGCGGAAAAATAGAGGTGAAAGGCAAGATCGTGGGGCCGCAGGATGAAGTTGCCGTAATTCTCGCCGATATGTCATACGTGCCCGTTAATTTCACTTCCGAATTTAAAAAAGAGGTTTCATTCCAGTCGGTGGTGTCCGGCGTCGGCATTGATTTCAGCTTTGATTCCCAGAATTCGGTATTAGTGAACGAACTGAACCAGATTGCCATAAAATACCAACCATCGCCGGACAACAATTACTTAGATAATTTCCGCCTCACGGTAACAGGCTCGGATAACAGTTTCGTCCTGGCGACATCCACCAGCGCGAAGACGGATCTGGTGGAAAATCCGACGCCAGGCGTATGGCTGGTGAAAAAGATGGGCAAAGACAGCGCAGAAATAGATGTAAAATTTAAATTCAAGGATAAGCTGGCGCCTTCGGAAGATGTCACCCTTACGTTTGAATACTCTACGGACGGCAACCTCTATAATAAATTTTTAGAAAAACAGATCACCTTCAATATCTTAAAGAATGATTTGAATTTGAATCTAATTTTGAACGGTTCGCGGAATGATCAGGGGATAGATTTCGGCCAGACCCTGAGTTATTCCATAGTTTACGCCAATAAAGGCGAAGAAGACATGAAAGATGTCGTGATTATGGCAGTGCTAAACAGCGATATCCTGGACTGGTCGGCTCTTGCCGACGCCAACCGGGGGCAGGTCAGGGGCAATACCATAAGCTGGACCAAGGATGAAATCCCCAGCCTGGGCACTTTAGCTAAAGACAATGAAGGCACCATAGATTTTTCCATAAAGGTTTCGTCTCTTGATAAAATCAAGGTGGGCAGCCAGGCCTTTGATCCGAACGGAAAATATGAAGTCCAGAGCTACGCCCAATTCAGCATCGGCAACAAGGATGCGGGCGCCAGTGATGACACCAAGAGCAATATCATCTTAGGCAAGATCAATAGCGACTTGAAACTGGATGAACAAGTCCGGTATTTCAACGATGATAATATAGCTGTCGGTTCGGGGCCGCTCCCTCCCAAAGTAGGACAGACGACCAGCTTCAGGGTTTTTTGGACTATAACGAATAATCTGCATGAACTTAATGGCGTAAAAGCGGAAGCCGTTCTGCCTCAGTATGTGAATTGGGACAACAGAGTGAACAATTCGGTCGGCTCATTGCAATTTGATAGCAATACCAGGAAAGTCACCTGGGATATAGGCAGATTGCCGATGGATATTTCCAAAATCAGCGCCGACTTCAGCATCAGCATCACTCCCAAGGACTCGGACGCCGATACTATTATGGTGCTCATGCCCGGGACGACGATAGACGCAGTGGATAATGTGACTAACGCGGAAATAAATAAAACTACCAAGGCGGAAACCACCAAACTGGAAGATGACAGCATAGCTAACAGCGACGGAAGGGTAATAAGATAGTTTTAAAATTTTTGTTCAATTATAGATAATGGTAAAATTTAAAATAATCAAAACCACAAAATCCGGCATACGCTTGGGAGAGATAAAAACCCGACACGGAAAGATCCAAACTCCTTTTTTCATGCCGGACGCCACCCGGGGATTCATTAAGACTGTTTCCAACCAGGATCTCGGGGAAATCGGGATGGGAGCGATGGTGGTGAATACTTATCATCTTTATCTGCAGCCGAAAATTGAAAATATAAAAAGAGCCGGCGGCATCCATGGTTTTATGGACTGGCAAAAACCGCTCCTGGCCGACAGCGGCGGCTTCCAGGTCTTTTCCCTGGTGCATAAAAACTCCCGGATGGGCCGGATAACCGATAAAAGCGTTATTTTCAAATCGCCCCTGGACGGATCGTGGCACGAAATAACTCCGGAAAAATCCCTACAGATACAATTTGATCTGGGAGTGGATATGATGGTTTGCCTGGATGATTGCCCGCCTAATCATTTCAGTAAAGAGCAGCTAGCCGAATCGGTCAATCGCACTATTGCGTGGGCAGAGAGATGCCGCAAAGAATACGATCGCCAGATCAAGAAAAGGAAGATAGCGGAGAAAGACCGCCCGCTTCTCTTTGCGGTAATCCAAGGCGGGTCCGATCTGTCCTTGAGAAAATATTGCACTTCGGAATTAGTCAGAATAGGTTTTGACGGTTACGGATTCGGGGCCATGCCAGTGGATGCACAGGGAAAATTTTTAAGCAAAGTTTTAAAATATACCGCTGGATTCATACCCGAGAATGCGCTCCGTTTCGCTCTGGGCATCGGCAACCCCGAAGATATCTTAGAGTGCGCTTCCTACGGCTGGGATATGTTTGATTGCGTCATCCCGACGCGAGAGGGGAGGCACGGACGCCTTTTCTCCAGAAAAGGAATTTCCAATTTCCAATTTCCAATTTCCAAACAGAAGATGAGTTTTTACAAGACTATTAATATTACTAATGCCCGGTTTGCCAAAGACCTAAGCCCGATAAACAAGATTTCTAAATTGCCGGATTTGAGAAATTATTCACAGGCATACTTGCATCATTTGTTCAAGATGAAAGAAACCCTGGGCCAGAGATTGGCTTCGCTCCAAAACCTGGAATTTTACCTGGATTTGATGTCAAAAATAAGAGAGAACCATTGAATTTATCCTTCTTGATTATTTTTTCAGAGATTGTTATAGTTAAGTATATAATCATTATAATTAATCAAATAATCTTTCAAATCTATGGAAAACAACCCAGTCAATAACGAGGCAAATTTAGAAAAAGGAGGGATAACTATTAAAATTGTTGATTCTATCAGGACCATTTCAATCAGCCTGACATTTTTGCTGATCCCGATCTTTTTCCTGGGCATAACCTCGCAAGGCATAAGTTTTGAAAAGATGGTATTGTTTTATTTCCTGGTGTTGATAGGCGTGGTCTGCTGGGTAACCAAGGGCGTCATGGTAGGCGAACTGAGCCTGAAGAGGACCCCTCTGGATATTCCTATCCTCGCGGTTCTAATTACTTTCATCATCTCCACAGCACTTTCCGTTTCCCAAAAAGACGGCTTTCTGGGTTCATACGGAAACTCCGCCAAAGGATTAGTGGCCGTATTTATTTTCACCCTGTTTTATTATCTGGTAGTGAATAATATCGACGGAAAAAAATTGAAATTATGGTTTTGGACTTTAGTAACATCGGTTTCTTTGGCGTCATTTTATTCAATTCTACAATTTTTTAAAGTTTACGTTGTTCCGGCAGAATTCACTCACGACACCAGTTTTAATGTAATCGGGTCTTTGTCCGGTTTGTCTATATTCCTCTCCTCCCTCATACCGCTGTTTGTCGTCGGCATTTCCCATACTAAAGAAATCAACCCAAAATTTTCCAACAGGGCAGTGATGTTTCTTAAGGCAGCCTTGGGCGTCGCCATGCTCGCCGATATAACGGCGCTCGCCGTGTTAAATGGATTCACTTTTTGGCCCGTAGCCATAGCCAGCATGGTGGTAGTCCTGATGTTCCTCCTTTCCAAAGTGGTCAAGACATCAAGCTCCGGCCTGTTTGCCCCTATTGCCGTATTTTTCATTTTGGTCATCTTGTTGGTTCTGGGCAATCTGGGCAACTACTTTAACTTAAGCGGTATCAATCTGCCGACGGAAATCAGCCTTTCCCGGATGGCTTCATGGGATATAGCCAAAGCCAGCATCAAGAGCAACCCTATTTTCGGTACGGGACCGTCAACTTTTTATTATAGTTTTTCTAAATTCAAAAGCCAGGATTTGAATTATTCCCCGGTATGGAACATCCGCTTTGACAGCCCTTCCGGCATATTTTTTGAATTGCTATCCACCGTGGGTTCGCTGGGAGCCTTGGCTGCGGTGGTCCTGGTCCTAGTGGCCTTATCCGTTTCTTTCATGGCGATCATCAAGACTGAACGCGAAGAATTCCGTCCTATCATGCTGGGGTTATGCGCAAGCTTCATATCTATTACGATATTTTCTCTCCTCTTTGCTTTCCCCGGCGGCCTGCTTTTGATAGCCGTCATGATTGCTACCCTGGCAGTGGCGGCGGGCGTAGAATTATACCCGGAAAAATTCAAAGCTTTAAACCTCTCTTTCAGGGCCTCGCCTAACTATGCCTTGGCTTTGGCTGCGATATTCTTATCAGTGAGCGCGGGCGTGGTGATTTTATTCATAATGGGCATAAAAATGTTGACTGCCGACATTTATGTGAGACAGGCCCTAGCTACAAATGACATTAACCAGAAAGTCAGCCAAATGGGCAAAGCCATAATCCTCGCTCCTTACCAGGACCAGTATTATCTGGAACAAGCAAAGAATTATATGTCATTGGCCAATCAGGAGGCCAGCGGGAACAAAGATCAGAATACCATCGTTAATTATCTGAATCTGGCCATAGACAGCGGGAAAACGGCGGCTTTTGAGCTGAATCCCAATAGTGCGAACGACATAGAATCATTAGCCCTGATATATGAAAACGCTTCTTTTTACACCAAGGGGGCCCTTGATCTGGCCCAGGATTTATACAAGAAAGAAATGGACCTGGAGCCGGGAAACCCTGTGCCTTACTTAAGGACCGCGCTCATTTATATGGCTAAAGCCAATCTGGAGCAAACAGACGCAGACAAGAAAACGGATATAGAAAGTGCCGTAAAAATGTATGACGAAGCTTTGTCCAGGAAGAGCGATTTCAGTTCCGCGTATTATGGCAAGGCCATCGCCTACGAGGCCTTGGGCAAGATCGACGATGCTATAACAGAATTGAGTAAAGCGACTCTAAGCACCAGTGATAACCTGGATTATCGTTTTGAACTGGGCAGGCTGTTGTTTAACCGAGGGGTGACGCAACCCAACCTGAACCAGACAGCCTCCGCGAGCATAACCAACGGACAAACCGAGGGTAACAAGCTGAGTGTAGCGCCCACCCAGCCCACCGGGGCTATCGTAAAAAGAAACAATGATCTGAATAATGCGGAGCAGATTTTCCAGGGCATAATAAACGCTGTGTCCAATAACGCCAACGCCCACTACAGTCTGGCGCTTCTCTATCAAAAGCTGGGGGAGAACGATAAGGCCAAAATAGAAGTCACGACACTTTTGAATATTTTGCAGGATCAGAGCCAGAAAGATATGGTTATGAAGCAGTTTACGGGGTTGTATTAGGTGAGATTTAAAATTTAAGATTTGAAACCGCTCCATTTTTTTGGGGCGGTTTTATATTTATTGAAATATAATTTGCCTATTAAAAATATTTTCCTTATTATATTCTTATGGTTAAGAATATAAAAATCAAACAGAAGGTAGTTATCGCGATGAGTGGAGGCGTAGATTCCTCAGTCGCCGCTAGTTTATTATCCAAAAAATACGACATGACCGGCGTTTTTTTGCATTTCTGGAAAGAAGAAATTGACGGAGAAGAGATGGAAAATAAATGTTGTTCTGTCAAAGCTTTGAATGACGCTCGGAGAGTGGCGAGAAAAATCAGCATTCCGCTTTACACCTTTAATTTTAATGATATTTTTAAATCAGAAATCGTAGATGATTTTTTATGCGAATATGCCGCCGGCCGCACGCCTAATCCGTGCGTCAGGTGCAATAAGCGAGTCAAGCTCGGCCTGCTTCTTAAGCGGGTAAAAGATTTAGATATTGATTATGTGGCGAGCGGACATTATGCGCGCTTAAAGAAAGTCGGAAAAAAATTTAAGCTATTCCGCGCCAAAGATAAAGACAAGGACCAATCTTATTTTTTGTATACTTTTTCGCAAGTTGAATTGTCGCATTTGCTTTTCCCGCTCGGGGAATATAAAAAAGAGGATGTCAGAAAGCTGGCTAAAAAATTCAAACTTGATGTAGCCGAGAAAAAAGACAGCCAGGAAATATGTTTTGTTTCTGGCAAAAGCCACAATGATTTTCTAAAAAGGCACTTGAAATTAAAACCAGGGGCGATAAAAACTATAGAAGGAAAAGTTGTAGGCGAACATCGGGGCTTGCCTCTCTATACCATCGGTCAGAGAAAAGGCGTGGAAATCGGCGGCATCGGGCCTTTTTACGTGGCAAAGCTGGATTATAAAAAAAACATCCTCTATGTCGTTAACGACGGCAATGACCCCTGGCTTTTTAAAGACAAATTGGTGGCTAAAAAAGTTAACTGGATATCCGGAGTAACGCCTAAATTACCGTTGAGATGCGAGGCCGTAATCAGATACAGGCACAAGCCGGTGAAATGCACAGTCAGAAAAAAGCCTGCCTGCCGGACAGGCAGGAATAAAAATGATTATTTAGTGGAATTTAAAGAGCCGCAAAGAGCGGTTACTCCGGGGCAGAGCGTGGTTTTTTACCAAGGCGATGAAGTTTTGGGCGGGGGAATAATCGACTAAAAGGGTATTAGTCATGGGCTTCGTTATGGTGTCCTGCCTGATTGCGAATACAGGTAGGATTTGCTATAATTAAGCCAAAGCGCAAATAAACCTAGGTTAAAATCTATGGATTTTTACGAAAGCATAGGTCAAATTAATAAAAAAGCACTCTTCCGCCCTCCTTCTCACATCGCCCTGCAAGTCTCTAAAACCGGCATACGTTTTTGCCGCTATTCTTTTGTCTTCCTGATTTTTTTGGGAAGTTTTTTTGTTTTCGGGGCAGGTAAAGCGAGCATCACGACGTATTATGTGGATTCTTCCATAGCCGATACATATGTAGCCTCATCTACGCCAGATTTCACGACTTACAACCCGATAACTTTTTCAACTACAACCGGTTCTGCAAGTGTTTTTAAAACTATAGCTGACATAAATGCTTTTTCAACCTTACAGCCAGATGATCAGGTTCTCTTTCGCAAAGGGCAAATTTGGCGGGAACAGCTTAACGTCCCGGCTTCAGGCACCAGCGGACATCCGATCACCTTCGGGGCGTATGGGAGCGGGGCGAATCCGATCATCAGTGGGTCCAACCTTGCATCCTCAGGTTGGACACAAGCCGCATCTAATAAATTAGTGTACCTGACTTCAGGCACGAGCACATCTGTACCGTCAGACTGGAATAGTTCAATCAACTCCATTGAAACGATCGGCGGAGGCGGAGCTGGACATGATGGAAATAGTTCGGCCAACAAGGGAGCTGGCGCGCCCCCGGCCGGGGGCGCCGCGGCCGGGGGCGCCGCGGCCGGGGGCGCCCCGGCCGGCCGGCGTTCCCCCAGGCCGAAACTGGGCCTGGGGGCGCGCATCGCGGCCGTCGCCCTCCTGACCGGCCTGGCGGGAGCGGTGCAGCCGGGGTTCCTGCCGCTGGTCGCCCTGGTGGGCGTGGGGTTCGCACTGTCGACGGTCCTGGCCGGTCCGAGGACGGCCGGACTGCGGGCCGCCGGCGTCGCCCTGGCCGGCACGGCCGGCGCGTTCGCGCTCCTGTTGCCGTGGGACCTGGGCTGGCTACCGCCCAACGGCGAGTGGGCGACGTTCACCGGCGTGAACCCCGGGGGCCCCCCGCTGCGGCTGGCAGCGCTGCTGCGCTTCCAGACCGGACCGTTGGGCGCGGCGCCCCTGGGCTACGCCCTGCTGGTTGCGGCGGTGCTCCCGCTGCTCATCGGCCGCGACTGGCGCGCTGCCTGGGCGGTGCGGTTCAGCGTTCTCGCGCTGGTCGCGTTCGGCCTGGCATGGGCCGGACAGCACGCTGCTCTCGGGATCGTGTGGCCCCCGGTCGACATGCTCCTGGTGCCGGCGGCGGTGGCGATCGCCCTGTTGGTAGCCCTCGGGATCGCGGCGTTCGATCTCGACCTCTCGGGATTCGCCTTCGGCTGGCGCCAGGCGGCGTCGGGCGTGGCGGCCGCCGCCACCCTCCTGGCGTGCATCCCCGTGCTCGGTGCGATGGCCGACGGACGGTGGCACCAGCGCAGGATCGGCTTCGACTCGGTCCTGTCGTGGATGCCGGAGAAGCGAGCCGACGGCGATTTCCGGGTCCTGTGGTTGGGATCTTCGGGCGTCCTGCCCATTGCCGGGTGGCCCGTGGCGCCCGGCGTGTCGTACGCGACGTCCAGGAACGGTCCGCCGGTCCTGACCGACCGGTGGCCGGCGACGAGCGCCGGGCCGACCAGGCTGCTGGCCCAGGCGGTCACGCTCGCCACGAACAACCAGACCACCGATCTCGGCCACTTGTTGGCGCCCATGGGCGTGCGCTACCTGGTCGTCGTGGAGCGCCCCGCCCCCCTGGAGAGCAAGGCGACGCTCAGCCGGCCGATCCCGCCATCCCTCCGCAATGGGCTCGAGTCCCAGCTCGATCTGCGGCGGATCGATCGCTCGGGGGCCATGACGATCTATGAGAACGACGCGTGGGCCCCGATCCGGAGTCAGATCTCCGACCGGGCGGCCGCGGCTGCAGCGACCGACGATCCCCGGGTCGCCCGGTCGGTCGACCTGCATGGGGCCCTCCCGGTCCTGCCCAGCACCCAGGGACCCACCTCCGCGGCCGGCAACCTCCCCGGCGGTGCCGACATCGCGGTGGCCGAGGCGCCGTCCGGGCACTGGCACCTGAGCGTCGGCGGTCGTGCGGCTGCCGGCCGGCCCGGCTTCGGGTCCTCCACGCTCTACGCGACCACGGTCGGCGGCCACGGTGCGCTCGGCTACGAGACCCCCCTGGGCTGGAGGGTCGGCCTTCTCGTCGAGGCCCTGCTGTGGATCGGCGCGCTCGCGGTCGTGGTCCTCGGGCGGCGACGACCACGCCAGACCACAGGGGCGCCGGTGTCGGTGACCGTGATGCCGGAACGGGTCGCTGAACCGCTGATCGAAGTCGGGGCTCCGTCGTGAGCTGGTTCCGGCGCAAGCGCCGGTCTACCGGCGACGACGGGGGCGGCATCGTCAGCCTCGGCGACGGCGAGGCACCGGGTGGTTGGGACGGCCCTGACGGGATCGACCCGTTCTCGCCCCCGCACCGGCCGGCACACCCCCGCGGTGAGGAGCCCGAGGTCGGCGTGGTGAACCACGGCACGGCGCCGGACGGCCCCAGTCGCGCTGAGGACGAGCCCGATGTCGCCGGCCCCGATGTCGCCGCGCCGGACCTCGCCGAGCCACCGGACTCCGCCGGGCCGGACTCCGCCGGGCCGGACTCCGCCGGGCCGGACTCCGCCGCGCGGGACTCCGCCGGGCCGGACTCCGCTGGGGCGGACATCCCGGGGCGGCAGATCGAACCTCAAGCTCGGCGGAGGCCTCGCCGCCGCGGCGGGCGCCGGCGCTCCGGTCGGATCGGCGCCCTCACGGTCCTGGCGGCCGCGCTCGTCCTCGCTCTCCTCGGTGATCACCTCCTCGCGCAGCGCGCCAACGCCCAGGTCGGACCTCCGGTTCCCGCCGCTCCCTCGCTCGCGCCTCCCGGATCGTTGTCCTCGTCCTGGTTCTGTCCGGCACTTCCGGCCGCACCCGGGAGCGCTGCCCTCGGCCGGATCATCGTGGCCAACCCCGGTGCGACGCCGCTCCCGTTCGTCGCCACGTTCGCTCGGACGCCCGCCGGCGGCGCCGCCATCACGGTGAGCCGGGTTCTCGCCCCCTACACCCGGGCGGTCTTCAAGCTCGAGGAGGCGGCGCCGTCGCCCTACACCGCGACCACGGTGACCATCGACGGGGCCGGCGGAGCGGTGGAGCAGGAGGTCGACGGCGCCCTGGGAGCGAGTGTGACGCCGTGTTCGAGCGCGTCCTCCGATCACTGGTATTTCGCCGCCGGCCGAACCGACACCGACGCCACCATGCTCGTGTCGCTGTACAACCCGTTCCCCGTCGAGGCGATCGCCGATCTGCGCTTCGCCACCGATCAGGGCCCGACGACTCCCGATGCCTATCAGGGCGTCGTGGTGCCGGCCCGCGGCTCGCTGGTGCTCAACATCGGCGACCGCGTCCGGATCCGTTCGGCGATCGCCACCACGGTGACCGTGCGGGCGGGGCGCCTGATCGCCGACAAGCTCCAGACGCAGACGGCGGCGTCGGGAGCCGGGCCGAAGGGGTTGTCACTGACCCTGGGGGCGACGGGGCCGGGGCAGGTCTGGTACTACCCCGGCGGCGACTCCGGCAACGGCGCGAATGAGCACTTCGAGATCTACAACCCCGGGAAGAAGGAGGCGCAGGTGGATCTCGTGCCCTTCCTCCAGAGCGGCTCGGCGGACCCGTTCCAGATCTCGGTGCCCCCGGGCGACCGGGTGAGCCTCCAGGTCAGCCAGCAGGCCAGGATCCCACCGGGGATCCAGCAGTCGTGGTTGATCACCTCGACCAACGGTATCTCGGTGGTCGCCGAGCGGATCGTGGAGTGGACGCCTCCGGCTGCGGTTGCCGGTATCACGGACACGGTCGGTGCCCCGCGGACGTCAACCCGCTGGGTGTTCCCCGCCGGCGCGGTCACCGCAACGGCCGACGAGCACCTCGTGCTCATGAATCCCGGAGCCGTCCCGGCCACCGTGCGGGTGCTCGCATCTGGCGCGGGCCACGTCGAGACGGCACCGGTCGGGCCGGCTCCGGTGATCGTCGCGCCGAGCGGCCGCACGGTCCTGCACGTCCAGGGCCCGGCTGCCATCGACCCGGTCGTCCTCGATGTCGTGGCCACTGCACCCATCGTCGCCGAGCGAGTGCAGAACGGCGTAGGCGTTCCCGGGGCGTCGAGCACGATCGGGATTGCGGGCCCATGACGGCGACCCGGTTGCTCACGATGGGCTTCCGCAGGACGGGGTCGCTCACGACTGGCTCCCTCATGACGGGGTCGCTCACGACGGGCGCACCGCGCGTCGGGCCGGCGCGCACCGGAATGCCCTGCACCCGACAGCGAACGACCGGGAGGTAGCACGGATGGTCGACGGCAGGTTCGACGAGCACCGACCGGCGGACGGCGCGGCACCCGAGCAGGCGCTCGCCTTCGACTGCCCACGCTGCGGCAGGGCGGCGGTGGCCTGGTACTGGGGGCCGTGCGAGGCCTGTCGGGAGGATCTCGGTCTCCGTCAGCGCCGGGACGCCCGGGAGGTCGACGCCGACGGCTACGAGCCAAAGGTGAACGTCGTCCCGAATCAGGTGGCGACCAAGGAGTGAGCGGCGGTCGCTGACCCCGCGATCCAGCCGGTTTCGGCCAGGGCATCGTCCGGCTGCATAGTGGTGGGGTGGAACGGGTCGTCATCGCCGGTGCCCTCGTCATCGTTGCCGGCCTCGTCGCATTCGTGCTGAACCGCCGCAAACCGGAGCCGCCGACCCAGGATCGGGTCGAGATCCCGTCCCAACTCGACCGTGCGGACTTCCCCGACCCGGGGCGCCCG
>Ga0209048_10001838_pt1 | contig 21452 bp, 26 predicted proteins | sample FrelakmetCRP12CR_FD_187146 | JGI IMG/M metagenome (GOLD analysis project Ga0209048, IMG submission 187146) | Freshwater lake sediment microbial communities from the University of Notre Dame, USA, for methane emissions studies - CRP12 CR (SPAdes)... | ecosystem: Environmental > Aquatic >... | reverse complement strand
GAAAAGGATTAAACCATTTAGGATAACCAAGGCATAAAGAGAAAACACGTGTTCTCGAATGCGTGAAAACAACGAGTACAGTGCGAACAGAGAGGTATTGCCAAGTGAACACCCAACGCTTTCAGTGATAGTCCCCGTTCACAACGAAGAGACGATTTTGGAAAGCCAGACTCTAAAACTCGTCGCATACGTGCAGAAACTGACTAGAGATTTTGAAGTGCTATTGGTAGAAAATGGTAGCAGAGATGAAACTCTAAACATACTAAGAAAACTCCAAAAACAATGCGATTTCATCCGCGTTAGAAGAATTGAGAAAGCAGACTATTCTACTGCAGTCATTGAAGGCATCAAAGCAGCAAGAGGCAGATATAGCATTGTCACAGGAATCGACTACGTTGACCTGAAAGTCTTGAGTCGCTGTTTACGCGCGTTGGAAAGCTCAGACTTAGTTATCTGTTCCAAGAACAAGGGCTCAGATAGAAGAGTCTTCCTCAGCAGGATGATAAATCGAGGCTACAACATTTTTGTTAGGTTGTTCTTCGGACTGAGGTATTCTGACATTGAAGGCTACCATGGATATGACAACAGAAAGATTCAACCGATTGTAAGCGACATTCACACGAAGGCGCACCTTTGTAATCTCTGGATCTTGGTTAGGGCAAAGAAGGCTGGCCTCAAAGTAGAAGAAGTACCATTAATAGTATATGAGAAGAGACGCTCGAAGTTCATGAGAATCACACGTCTGCCATATCTTACAGTAATAACCTTAGCAGAGTTCATAAAACTAAAATGCAAAGGATATTAGCAAGAAAAGTCAGAATCCTAAAGCGCAACCAGAGAAGATTGGAATTCTTATGACAAAACGCAGGAAACTAATGGTTGCTTTGTTGATTGTGATAGCATACTGTTCCTGCATTGCTTGGTTCAAAGGTAAACTCCCTAACCAAACCTCTACCATCGTAGATGTCGAAAGCAGTAATATTGAGTCTCTAACTGTTAACGAAACACTCAATATAGCAACCATGAACATGTCTTTGGACGCTTCAGCTTGGAGTGTTAAAGGAGAAAATGCCGCAGTCCAAAACTCCGGTGAAGATCTTGTAATCTCAGGAACCTACTCTAACGCATCGTTGCCACTTTTTGTGATACAACAAACAGGTTTGCACATCAATTTTTCAAGCACTTCCTACCTTAATACAATCATTTCCAGCGTGCCAGACGTCAATATTAGCTTCAATCTAGGATTATCAAGGACGGACCCGATTATTAATTATCTCACAAAAAGCCATCCGGAAACTATCGCCGAGTCAGATGAAAAGCTGGGCATCATCTGGATAAATCCAACATCTCTAGAAAACGAAAGCATAGATGACCAATTACATCATATCAATATGGATTTTGGCGAAAGCCTCTCAAAACTTGCATTAGAGAATCAACAATTTGTTGGATTGCAGATCAAGCAATACCTAATCGGGTTCGAAGCCGCGAACAACAGCTATGAGACGAAAATTCAGTATTTAGGTCTTTCAGACCAGCTGCCGTATTATGCTACTATAACAAACGGGAAAGGTTATGCGCTTTCTGATAGGTCAATAGCGTATATTGTCAAAAATGATAGTATAGGAAACCAATCTAAAGATTGGCCAAATCTGCAAAGAGCATATGTTCAATATGGAATGGATGCACCAGAAAACAGCTTGTACACCATACTTTTGTTATCAAAACAGGATGAGAATGTAACCGCCGTAAGATCTGGCTTCGTTTTCGTCCATTCCGCCCACCTAGATAGAGTTGGTACACATATTGATTGGAGAAGACCGACTCAACTGAATGAGAACTTTCAACCCATGGCCACGCTTAATAGCGAAATGGAGAACGGGGATTATGCCGTTGTTTTCACTCCTATAGAAGGCAGCCGCATACAATCAGTCCAGCTGGATAAAGTGGAGTTCACATTTTCAATATTGCCATATAGCTCATTTGTAATCACAACTCTAAGTGAGCAAGTCTTACTGATTATGTCTTCATTCCTCTTAACTGTCGCCGGAGTACTTCCAACAATTATGCTCCTAGGTCTATTCTATGCACGTTGGAAGAATAAGTTGAGGGACGACAAAAGCATGATCATAAAAGTAGTAGTCGTAGGAATGGTTTTGAGGTTTGTTTTGGCACCAATATCAGCCTATCTTGATGATTTGCAGATATTTTCTCAAATGGGTGCCTTATTCTTTGGTTCAGGAGTATTGGGAGCACAATGGGTTAGCTTGCCGGGTTTTGTATATCTGGAAACAGCTGCCTACTTTCCTTATGCCGTGTTAAGAGCCTTTGGATTTCATGATTTCCAATTCCTAGCTTTAGCTATCTACAGTACTGAAGCTTTGTTTGTCAAGTTGCCGTCCATACTGAGTGATTTAGGCTCTTTCTATTTCATACGGAAAATGGCTGGAAGGTACGCTCCTAAGGAGAAAATAGTGTTGCCTGCTTTGTTTTTGTTGAATCCTCTTACCGTGTACACATCGGGGATTCTTGGGCAATTTGACTCTATTTTCACTTTCGCTATGATTGCAAGCATTTATTATTTGGTTGCTGAATACAATAGTACAAAAGCTACTGTATTCGCTAGTTTTGCGGCTATTCTCAACATTGTAGGAGCAGCAATCTTCATACCGCTTTGGGCTAACGTTAAACTGGGGGAGAACTGGAAGACTGTAATAAAGATCTCGTTGCTAGCAGCTTCCATTTTCGGCATTGCAACGTTGCCATTTTTCTTTGAGACAAAATCGCCTCTGTTACTCGCAAGCTATGAAAGGTTGTTGAGTGGGGTGCCTGGAGAAGCTTTCTACGGAAACCAAATCAGATTCTACATATATGGAACCCTTGTATCGTCTTCAGTCGGATATGGCTTGACTTTTAGATTCTTCCTCGAGATTTTGGGATTTCAACTTGGCCCAGCGTTTTATCCGTACGGAGCTGCATGTGCCTTTTTCGCTTTTGTAGGGATTTTTCTCTACAAGATTAACAAGAAACACAAGAGAGGTTCACAAGATGTCGTTTATACTGGGGTGTTTATGCTGGGCGTTACCTCTTTGTTTCAGTTGGTTTTTCCCACAATTTTTGACCAATTCGTCGTATGGATTGTGGGCATGCTGTTGGTGTCATACATACTGTGCCGAGAAAGGATGTTCTTGATCATTTTTGCGCTCATTTCCGTTGCAACTGGTTTTGTCTATGTGTTTACGTGGAGGAATTACTTGCTACTCGTGAGCGGCGTGGACACAGTTAAACTTGTGAACCCTTACATCTCAAGCATAGCGAGCTCTTTAATCGGATTATTTTATTCAGCGTTGTTATTCATAATCCTTGTTAAGATCCTAAGAGTGCTGGCAAAGAATGCGGAAAAGCCGACAACAGCATAAATTGGATTTGACGTGCGAACTCTTCTCGCACTTGCGATATACAAAAAAAAGTGTCCAGTTATCAATAAAACAAATGGCCTAACACAAGGAGATTGATCTTTAGAAAAGATTAAAAGTTCTCCATTGAGAGCTTATTGAAATTGGAAACAGTGAGTGGATTTCGCACGAAAGTGATGATTCAGAATAGGCCAGATGCGTTCGAAGTTTTTGGTGGAGACTCCGTTCAAATGATTAAAACTGCGGAGTTCTTGAGAAAACTCGGAGTCCAAGTTGATATTTCCCTAGAACTCGCACCAAGATTAGATGATTACGAAATTGTGCATCTCATGAATATAACGCGGGTCAAATTTACCCATGCTCAGTTGATTAATGCTAAAAAACAGAAAAAGAAAGTGGTACTTTCTCCGATTTACTGGAAAACTAGTGAAGTAGTTTCAGCCTACTGGCGATCTTTCCTTAGCCTAAACGACTTTTCTTCACTGAAGGAATTGTGGAACGCTTGCCTTTCATCGCTAGTTAACAAAAGCCTACTGGGCCAAATCGAAGAGTTAACACAGAACAGAACCTTAGCAACGGCAGTTTTGTCTAAAGCGGATCGTCTACTACCAAATTCACGTGTAGAAATGGAAATCCTCACGCACGATTTTGCCGAGGTCTTCAGAAACCAGAAGAAAGAGTTTTCAGTGATTCCGAATGGAGTGGACGCCGAGATTTTTTGGAACGCTTCTCCTGAGGCTTTCACTAGAAAATATGGACTCACAGACTTTGTTCTCAACGTAGGTCGCTTCAGCTATCGAAAAAACCAACTCTCTCTCATCAAAGCAATGAAAGATACAGGAATAGACGTGATCTTTATCGGCGACTCCTCTAGAGGCTCTTCAAACTACTATGGCATAAAAGACGCCATCGACAAACTATATTACCTGAAATGCAAACGCAATGCAGACGCTTCCTTCAAGTTTCTGGGAACAATGTCTCACAACGCGCTCGCTAGCGCATATGCGGCTTGCAGAGTTTTTGCACTACCGAGCTTGTACGAGACGCCGGGATTGTCTGCACTTGAAGCCGCACTTTCTGGAGCAAACATATGTGTAACGGATGGAGGCTCTACACGGGAGTATTTCTCGGAATTCGTGCTCTATTGTGATCCTTACAGCATCGCATCAATAAGAAACGCTATCCTCAAATCATATGCGACGCCAAAGAATAACAGACTGAAAGAATACGTTCTGAAGAATTTTACGTGGGATAGTGTTGCCAAAGCTACCCTAGCAGCATACGAAAAAACCTTGAAAAGATAACGTTAGATGAACGAGTCCCAAGCATTCTAGCCTGCGGATCTGAGTCTTCTCTTGTAGTAGGTTAATGGATGACCTACTTTCTGGCACAATTCATTTGGGTTAAGACAAACACCATGTGTTCGTAGAGTGTCACATTTTGGCGGTATATACCTTGCCCTGTTGCCTCTCTCCCCTGCGATATGCTCTACTTGGTATCGCGTCATTCTTTCATTGAAGTCTGAAATGCTTCTGAAGAGTTCAATTACTTTTTCAGGTGTCATTCCTATGCTTATGAGAAAGGATGTTAGTGTAAATCGGCCTATGTGGGAGAGGTGTCTGCCAGAAGTGAATGCTTGGTAGAGGGCGTTTATGCATGGTGGGAAGGCTTCTTGTGTTATGGTTTTTGGAAATTCCTCTGCCTCGGTTTTCCCTATCTTTTCCAACGATAGTTTTTTTATTCTTTCTGCGATTTCGACTATTTCAGGTTGAAAGGTCGGGAGATCCTTTGTCTCCAACCGTTCTTCAACATGTTTGCGGACTTCTTCTTTCAGCAGCCTTGTGATTTCTTCTTTTCCCAAGTAGACGTTTCCTTTCGACAGTATGCGGTTGACGAGTTTCCATTTCTTGTCACGTAGATATGTTGTGTTTCGAAGGTAGTCAGCGAAGTTTATTGAAAATTCATAGGGTAGATCGACTGTAGGATCATGCACTGTGAGTTTCCATCTGAAATTCTTTGCAAATTCGAGAATCATTTCTTTCGGTTCATCTTTCAGGTTTTCGTATGTTTTGTTTGCTTCTGCCAAAGCATATCTCTTTTTGATGAGTGGATCTTTGGTTGCTAGGGTCAGCATTATGGCAACGGGAAAAGATGTTATTTCGATGTCCTCATCCATTTGTGGATCATAGCTAACAATAGCATACAGGACCGATTCATTCAGTCTTTCTTCGGCGCGCTTGAGGATGCTCTCGAATGCTGGATCGGTCAAGTCTTGTATCTTCAGCTCGGGTATTCTCATGTATCGTGCGGCTGTTTTGAGAAAAGGATATTTTGCATAGTCACTTTTGGCAAACTTGGAGAATGTTTGCATCTTGTCTTTCCTGTTACTCGTTCTCGATTCTTGGAGCCAAGAAGAATGAGAGTCTTCCTTCTTTTGCTTGTTGGAAGTCAAGTTTTATCGGCATGTCTGATGAGAACTCGAGTGTGGCGATGTCCGATGTTGCGGACGCGGCTTTAACTATTTCGGCCAAGTAACTTAGACTGAATGTTGCTTTTGATGGTTCTTTGGCTTCCAAATCTAGAAGTGTGTCGCTTCCTTTTGGGATTGTTATGTTTGCGCCCATGAGGTCTCCTGCAGCGTTGAAGACGAGTTTCTCTGGATCGGCTTCGAGTCTCACGTGGTCGCTCACGAGTTGGGCATCTTCAATAGCTTGGCTTAAGCCGTCTGTTGTAGCCCTTGCTTTTACGTTAAAAGTGATCTTGGGTGTTGGGACTTCTTCCTCTGAGGCTTGAAGTGTAGGCATGGTGAAGTTTCGCGCGTGTTTTCCAGCTATTTTTACTTGTAGTTTTGCGGTTTGCTCATCTAGTAATAGCTCCACCGTTTCGTCTTTGCCTGCTCTTTTAAGAAGCTTCAGGAGTTCAGTTATGTTGATGCACATCTTTGCAGGGGTGTCGCATTGGTATTCTTCGAAGATCGTTTTTGGCCATTCGAAGTCTACCATAGCGACGCGAGATGGGTCCATGGCTCTTAGCTTCAGACCTTCGGGATCGAGTTTGAATGTAGCTTCATCGACGAGGATTGAGATGGATGTGATCATGTCTCTCAAGAGTTTAGCGTCTGCTACTTTGAGTTTGAACATTGTTTTTTTACCTTCTTTATGATATTGCTTGACTTGTAAATAAAAGATTTCATTCGGCCAGCTTCAAATCCAATGAAGGATTCAACTTTCTGGTTTGCGGTAGTGTTCGATATTTCATATGTCATTCCTTGATTTTGGCATGATCTTCCAATAGTGCACGATGCCAGCTTTTGTTTATATTCGCACTGTCTTGTGAGAGTCGTTTCGGTGCTAAAACTTATATATTACCATATGGTAATTACTATAAGGTAATAAGTGAGGCAAGCCCTCATGAAGTTGAAACTACGGCTCACGCAAGATGGAAAAACAGTGTTTGAGATGCCCCTCTCTCCAATGGATTGGCCGAAAGAAGAACTGGAAAACGAGTTCAAGGCTGCAGAAGAAGACTTCGACAAGTTCTCAAAGATCTTTGACGCCCTTTCAAATGAAACACGCTTGAGAATGATGAAACAATTAGTCGAAGGACAGAGCAAAACAACCAGTTTTGCAGACTTCATGCGAGAACAAAATTTGAACCCGAAGATTGTCTGGGAGAACTCGCGGAAACTCGAAGAAGGCGGACTTTTAGAGAAGACGAGCAGAGGAAAGTATAGCTGTTCAGATTTTGGGCGAACGGCATTCATGATGATGAGCCTCGCATTACACCGTTTAATGGAATCTGTTCAAGAGATCGAGGACGATAGGAGGTGAAGCGCATTGGCATTTAATGATGATTTTGGCGACATATTTGAGAACTTGGATGCTTTGAATAGAAGACTCATGAAAAGATTCCAGAAAGAAATAGACGAAATCTTCAGAGAAATAGGAAGTGAGAAAATCAAGGGCACATGGGAAACTAAGGAAATCAATGAGCCTCAAGCAAAAGGCTTCATCATACAAGACCGATTTAGCTTTGATGAATCATTAGAACCGCTTGAACCTTTGAAACCGCCAAAACGAAGACCACTACCCAAGATACCCTTTACTCTTTCAAAAAACGTCGTGGAAGATTCACGGGAACCGCTAACAGACATATTCGACAAAGAAGATGCAATAACGATCTATGTGGAATTGCCAGGAGAAGAAAAGGAAGACATACAATTGCACCTCAGAGAAGACGGTCTAGAAGTGAAAGCGAAGAACTTCTTCAAGATCATAAAACTGCCGAAGAGCAACCTAGAAACGGATCCTCTAACATCTGAATACAAAAACGGAGTGCTTAAGATAACAATCTCAAAGAAGAAACAGTCTCACAAAGGACACACAGGACAAGAAAGAATGGTCTAACTGACACACTAGTGGCTTGCTGGCAAGATGCTGACAGCCCTATCCCAGAGTCCCAACTCATGTTTTGAAAAGTAATTTGATCATCTGAGCTTATTGAACGTGAATTCTACGAGTATTCTCTGAACGTGTAGCTGCACTTCGTACATCGCAAGAACTGTGTCGAAGACTCATCCGCGCCTCTCGTCTGCACTTGCCAAACATAAGCCACATTGTTGCCGCATTTGGGGCACTCAATCCTAACGGTTGGCAGAGTTCTCAGCTTCTGCTCCTCCTTGCTGATAACTGCAACAAGTTGCCGCGGGTTAGGCTGAACCACTTTGATTGGTTTCGGCTCAATATTCTTGTCCGCTGCTTTCTTCTTGTAGCCACATTTCGGGCAAGTCATAACCAGTGTCGCTTCTTTGCCGTTTTTCGTTTTCTTGGGCACAAGACGAGAACCACATTTTGGACAAAATTCCATACGTTCTTGCTCCGTTGTCGTTTGTTTTCCCTTGGCATAGTGTCTTTTAAACTTTTTCTTGTTGCGATAAGTACTACCGCTGAATGGCATCAGTGCTTGTTCCAGATGCAATCAAGTGTGCCACACGTAACGGTTCAGGGATGTCGCTTCGAGTGGAAGTCACCTTCACGATTTCCCGTACATCCTCCTCAAAGATGCCACAAGCTTGCACGTAGACTTTAGCACTCTTGCTTCGCGTATTTACCATAAACGGTTTTCCAGTGCCTTTAATGGTCTCCCATCGTTCCTTGCTGTCCGGCAGATTTTTCAGCGCCTTGTAGATTTCTGAAAAGTCAGGCTTTCCGCGTGTAACGGCTATGACAGGAAGCTTTGTTTTCAGATTGAGATCTCTGATGTCAACGACGTTGAAACCCGCAAAAGTCACGCCGTTGAGCATTATGACTCTCAGCTGCTTGCTGTGAGGCGAGTTAATGATCATAGAAGCTATCTTATCCGTGGCATCCAATCCGTCTACTTCTACTCTTGTGTGCATCACACCATCAAGCCAGTATCCACCACGGAAAACAACGCCGATGATGGGCGCAAAACCTCTTGAATGAGGAATGAAGAACCCGTCATCAATCCCTAGAACACGAATCTCGGGCTTTATTACGCGAAACCTTTTGCAAGACAACAAGGACTCCTCAAAGCATTCAGAAAATATGGGCTTCTATAGACTTATAAATGGATGCACGAATCAGTTGACATCATGCCTCTTGAAACCTTGATCGCCAGTTTTCTCACAATTTGCTTGGGATGCTTCTTCTCAGTAAACTTGCACAACATACTGAGAGTGCATAACCACAGTGGCCAAGAGGAGCCATACGCAGAGATTGAAAGTCCTTCAAGCCTCATTGTAAGCATAGCTGCTCTTGGAACAATGCTATACTTCATTGAAGTCTGCTTCTACATCTCTGTCACCTTCAGCAGCATTGTTTCTTCTCCAAACGTGTTACCATTAAGCGCTCAGCTTCCCTTCTTGGTCTACGTACAGGTTCTGGGCCTAGCAATGACTGGTACGGGTTATTCTCTGTTCATCTGGAGCGTTATTGCTCGCGGGAAATACGCAACTTCGTGGGAAATGCGGGTCAGCCATAAGCTTGTCACGTGGGGGCCATACCGCTACGTGCGTCACCCGTCCTATCTCGGCTACTCCCTAATGTTCTTTGGATTCATAGCCCTGTGGCCAAACCTAATCACATTCATACCATTAGCCGCCATTCTAGGCTACGCCAAAGTAACTGTTCAAGAAGAGAAGCTATTGGAGCAACGTTTCGGCAACGAATACATAGAATATCAAAGAAGAACTGGACGTTTTATTCCCAAGTTTTAACAGCTAGTATGTGAACAAAACAGTAAGGCAGAGGTGTTTATCACTGAAGAAAATCGTAGACGCTAACTCTTTCCTAGTACCTCATAAAAACCTGACCGAAGTGTTAGAAGACCACAAACTTGCATCTCTTGGAGATACATACATAAACTTCGTTTATTCGTTGGCGTTATCACAAAAAAATAGAAAGCCTATAGGAGTCAAAGTCAAAGGCAGCATACTTGCAGAAGCGCTCAGAAGAGCAGGATTGAGAGAGCATGTTTCGTCCAGCATGAGCTGCCACGATCTAGCTGACGCAGTCGAAGCGCTACTCGTCTATTCATGGCTGAATGACTACGTTACACTGGAAGAAAGTGTGAAAATTCTTGTGAGAAATGACGATCCAGTTGAAGGCTTAAGGCAGTTGCTTGAGCGAATAAAGAGCAGAATCACGCTTTCTTGAGGGCTTTTTGAAGTTCTTTTCCAAATTCCTTGTTCAACTCGCGGGCTCTTGCTACAGCATGCTTCAGGATTTCCTCTGGTTTCGCGTTTCCTTTTACGCGAACATAAATTATGGCCTTTGAAGTCATTGGGTGTGGAACGTCGTAGCCGGCCATGTCCACGTTTTCCTCTTCCAAAAACTTCTGCAATAGATTACACAGAGTGTGTCCTACGCCCTCGATTTCCAGTTTAAGCTCATTCGGCGTTCTCTTCAACACTCGCGCATTCACCCAAATCAGCTCCATTTATGTTAAACCATTTCTTTCCCATAATCAAAAACGATCTTCCTTTCCTCAATATTCCCGCACCTAGGACAGGACATACCCTGCCTTTTTGAAACCAAACTGCTCCCACAATGCGAACAGAAAGCATAGATCACCCCTAGATCCTTATCCTTGGTAGACAAGTGGTAAACTTGGTTCTTTGCGCTAACGACCATGGCTCGTATTATGTCACCTGCCTTGCAAACACTGAACATCGAGTCAACGTATCGCAGATGCACATCGGAAATGTGAAGTACACCAGTAAACACTCCTGAAAGCAACTTGTCACCGATCTGAAATATGCGTACGGCTGCATTTTCTGATTGAACGTTTGAAACTTGTCCAACCACTGTGCTTCCGACTTTTGGAACTCTGATTTCGTGAGTGACAGGATAAACTGAGACGCGGCGACTTGCAAGGTCTCGAAGCGCGCGACCAACAACCATGGCGTAAATTACTCCATCTTTTACGAAAGTACCCGTGTCAGGCGTGAATTCTTCAATCACGCCCAATCGTTCACCCGGCAACACTAGTTGACCAGTTTTTTGTTCGGTTGATTTTGAGTTCATACATGTTCCCTTATCGCGTTTCTGCAAATAGGTATGTGCTTTGATTCTCATACAACATGAGTCTAAGCATTCGCCAAATCGACGTAGATGTAGTCCTTCACGCTTCTGAATAAACCTTTTGATTCGCTCAGCAATCACGTCCTAAGGGACTTTGCCCTGACTTGCGTCAATAACATACAAATCAACGATGAAGTCATGCTTCTTTTTTGTGTGAAAGCTGAACATATGCGGAACAGTCATAATCATAGCGTAAACCGCTCTTACTCTTCCACCACGTTCCTCAACAAACTTCTCTACGAAAGAAGAAGGAACAGCTGAAACGATTCTAGAGGCGCTTGTTCCCAGCTTTCCACGAATCGTCTTACCTGCACACACGCTCTTGTGAAGTGAATAAGCGACCTTGCTCGTTGTCATTGCTTTCTCCAGAAACTTTCTATCAGCTCCTCGCACTTGCACACCATAAGGCGGGTTTTGCAGAACCGTGTCAAACTGTCCACGTACAACATCTATATCTGCTGCTACCCACTGCACTTTTCCTCTTAACCCTGTTCTGATTGAATTGTCAACAGCAACTCTAACTGCTGCTTTGTCCAAGTCTACGCCCACAACCTGTTTTGCACCCAAGAAAGCTGCGCCCAAAGCCAGTCTTCCTGTGCCACATCCCAAATCCAAAATAGACTTGCCAACGATATCTCCGTAAGTGTAAGCAGCGATGTAGAGAATTGTTGCCGCAACGTCTGAGGGGATTGTGTATTGCTCAAGGTCAGGGCTGGGCGTCGGATGCGGCTTGGCTTGTAAAAGCAGCCTTTCCAAGTCTAGTTTTCTAACAAGCCTTTTTTGCACAGCTCTTCCCAAGATAGTTCGCCAACAACCACTGACATTTCGCGGATGGTCAAAATTGGCTTTTTGAAGCATGAAGCATCATCAACTGCAACTCTCGGACACGCCGTGTTCACATATGCGTCTATAGAAGGAAACTGCAAGACTCGGTCAGCAGCCACTTCTCGAACAGCAAGCAAAAGCGCCTTCTTCCCATTTCTCTCCAATTTCTCTTTGACGTGTAAAGCCTGTTCCAGTCTCATCTGCCCCGGCTTCAACCCGACCAGAATTGCGAAGGTCTTTGCTCTTCTAGCCTCCTCAATAATTGCCCATCGTTGCTTGACGATTTTCTCAGCTTCCTCATCAACTGAGAAAGCGGTATTATCATAGGGATCAGCAACTATCGTAGGTTTCGATGTTGAAAGAGCTACGCCAACAGCATGAAACCTTCCACCACCGACAAAAAGAAACGCTTCAACGTCTTTTGCCACTGATCTTGCGTTACTGTAGTCACAGCCTAGGACTTGCCCAGGATATTCCAAACGGCCAGCATCGCCTATCACAACCATTTTGCCTGCTTGTAGCAGAAACTCTCTGGCGTTATCGAGGGTCTGCACATGTTGAACTGTCGTCGTTAACCCGATTTTGCGCCATTTTTCAAGCAAGGGTATGGCTTTTGCGACTGCATCCTCCACTGGCAACGTTGCCCTCGCCTCCACGTATACCGTTGGAACTCGCTCATGCTTTGACAGTTTCGAATGTCCGTAATGGATTATCAGATCTACATCTAGGCTTTCAGCTTCCGAAGTTACAAGGTCACATGCACCATAACAAGGGTCAGCAGAGAATACAGGAAGCGCACCAGCTTTCTCGATTATGTTTGCCAAACGTTGAGCTTCAGGCTTCAATCCCTCTGGAAGTTGAACCAAGATGCGTTTAGCACCAAGTCTCAGGATCTCACGCTTAATTCTTTCTTCTTCGAAATCGAATATTCTCACTTTCGCACGACCAACGAATATCTACGATTTCAAGAACTAGATCAGTATACACAAAAGCAGACGCATTATTCCTCTGTGCCACTCCACCTAGGCGTCCATTCCCAGTCTTCTCTTGGCTTTCTGTTGGCTCGCCCTAGTGCTCTTTCCCTTTGTTCGGCAAGCTCTTCCAGCATTATTTTCCGCTCGATACTTGCAACAAGCTTCTTGGTTGAGACAACAACGTCATTGTTAACTGAGATGCTATCTATTCCAGCTTTTACGAGGAACTCGGCGAAGTCCGGGAGGTTTGAAGGCCCTTCTCCACAAATCGAGACGGTGCATCCATGTTCATGAGCTACATTGATTAGGTGAGCGAGTATTCTCTTCACAGCAGGATCTCTTTCGTCGAAATAACCCATCTGCCCCAGCCGCTCTGAGTCTCTGTCAATCATGAGTATTCCTTGGGTCATGTCGTTCGAACCGATTGAAAAACCGTCACAAAGCTTGGAGAATTCGTCTGCAAGTATGGCGATTGAAGGTGTTTCTGCCATGAACCATATTTTGAAGTCCCGCGATCTTTTCAGGCCTTCTTCCTGCATAATTTCTAAGACTTTCTCTGCTTCCCACATCGTACGTACAACAGGGAGCATGACCCACACGTTTTTGAGCCCCCATTCCCTGCGACACTTCTGGATAGCTTGACACTCAAGCCTAAATGCTTTCTCATACCACTGGCTTATGTAGCGGCTGCATCCTCGCCAGCCGAGCATTGGATTGGCTTCGACGATCTCGTATTTTTCCCCGCCTTTCAACTCTCTGTACTCGTTTGTCTTGAAATCGCTGAAACGTACTACAACCGGACGAGGTTGCACTGCTCTAGCAACAGTCGCAATTCCATCTGCAAGCTTGTCCACGAACCTTTGCCCTTGATTCGTCTCCACAAACAGCATCGGGTGCTCGCCTATATAGCTGGCCAGAATGAATTCAGTACGCATCAATCCTATTCCTTCAAATGGCAGATCCTTGTATTCCTCGACCTTTTCAGGCACACCCAAGTTCATGTAGATCTTGGTCGCAGTTACAGGGACGGACTGGAAAGCGCCGCCATTAGCTGTGGACCCGGCGACGGCTCCGGCGGCAGAAGTAAGTTGCTCCGTCAAAGTTGACAGCACGCCCTCATAGACAATGCCACTTCTAGAATCAACCGTGTATTTCTGTCCAGTGATCATGAGCTTCGTTGCATTCTCAGTGGCGACAACGCATGGAATGCCCAATTCACGACTGACGATAGCTGCATGGCATGTTACGCCACCCTTGTTGGTTACTATGGCTCCTGCCAGCTTCATGAAGGGCACGTAGTCCGGGTTAGTCATGTCTGTAACCAGTATGTCGCCCTTCTGCATCACCTTTGCAGCCTCTTCAGGATCTGTCACGATCTTGGCTGTGCCCACGCCAAAACCTCTTTTTCCAGCTGCAATTCCTCTAACGATGACTTTCAACTTTTCAGCTGATTTTAGCTTCTCACTCTCAATCTTCGGTAGTGCTTCCGAAGTCTTCTGTGCCCAAACAGTTTCAGGCCGTGACTGAACTATGAAAATGCTGTTGGGAAGAGGTACATCTCTGTCAATGGCCCACTCAATATCCTGGGTTCTCCCATAGTGCTGTTCAATCTGCTTGGCGAGCTCTGCAAGACGAAGTATTTCCTCATCACTTATGCAGGGTTGATCCTGCTTGTCTGCGGGAACACCCGCATGTACTGTCTTGCCCGTGTTTGGGTCACGAATGTACTGTACAGTCTTCCTAGCCAAACGCCTCTCGATAATGTTCATTGTTTTCTTACTAACAACAAAATCGTCAGGCGTAACCGCGCCGGAAACGACAGCTTCTCCTAACCCATAGTTGCCTTCGATAACAATCTGGCTATTATCACCAGAAACAGGATTTATGGTGAAAATGACGCCTGCAGCCCTAGAGTTCACCATTTTTTGAACTCCAACACTTATGAAGACCTTCTCATGAGCGAATCCTTTATCGTTGCGGTAAAAAATGGCCCGTGGCGTAAAGAGACTTGACCAACACTTCACAGTTGCTTCCAAAACCTCAGTTATGCCTCTCATATTAAGAAAGGTCTCCTGCTGCCCGGCGAAGGATGCATCGGCCAAGTCTTCAGCAGTTGCACTCGACCTTACAGCAACAAAGACATCTTGTGTGCCAATTCTTCTGCAAAGTTCTTCATACGCAGATCTGATGGCATTTTCAATGTCTTTTGGCATTGGTGTTGCTTCAATCAGCTCTCGAATCTTCTTAGAAGCAGTTTCGTAGAGTTTCGGCTCATTCGGATTTGTGATTGTGTCTTTTATGATTTCATAGATCTTTGAAGATATTCCTGTCTCTTGTATGAATCTCTTGTAAGAAAAAGCAGTTATGGCAAAGCCCGGTGGAACATGTATACCAGCGCTCGTCAACTCACCTAAATTGGCATTTTTGCCACCGACAGACGGAATATCAGTCTTCCTCAAATCCTCAAACCATAAAACCAGATCTTCTCGCATTTCAGCCAACTGTGCTCGCCTCTTCCTTTTGCAGTTTATCGATGGTGATTCTGCAGGGAATCGGAAGTTTAGCCGATCCTCGTTTCAGAGCTTCTTTTGCCGTCTCGACACCTTCCTTATTCACGTGAATTACTATTATCGTCTGATTTGGTTTCACACGAGCTGCTGTTCCAATAGGTTTCCCAAATGAACCACGCATGCCTTGTTGAAGACGGTCCGCGTGAGCACCGAATATCATCTTGTTCTCTCTGAGAATTACATGTGGGAAAGGCACAACATCCAAACGGTAATTGTTCACGAGTTTATCCAATACAATACGATTTGCCGCTATACGAGCAGCTTCTAATGCGACATGGCGAATCTGAGCTTGCTCCAACGCAATAAGTTTTGCTTCATATTCAAAGTTTAACTTGGTGTCTCCCATTGTAAATTTCGTTATTTTAGAAGCTGGAAAGCCCTTTGCAAACTCTTTTCTCGTGTATGACTGACCTTTGACAGCTCTGTAATTTTTCGCATGCATGCTACATTCCCCTTCAGCATACCAATACCGTTCTATTTAAACATTTTAGGAACAAACTTAACCATGACTTCTGAGTGACTGATTTGCTTTCTGATTCGATAATACATATCCAGAATCAACAAATCACCCAATGCAACGATCCAAGCGAACCAACTGTCCTGATCTACTAAAATACTAAAATATCGGCACAGGAATACTAACAATTGCTACCCATATGACAACCAAAACGTAGTTCTGCATGATCGAAATGTCAAAGCAAAAGACAACGAGCTATGTGTTCATTCCCGGAAAGAATTGGAAGCTTTCTCTAGCGGAGCTCTCATCATTCTTTGAAGCGAGAAAATACAATTTCAGAATAACAGACCTCTCAAAGTCTCATTTTGTCATCGCTGGAGAGGAATCCTTGGAAGGCTCTTGTATTAATGAGCTAGGAGGATTTACGAAGATCGGCCTAGTTATAGCATTTATCCCTTCACAGATTGTTGATGAAGCCTTCCTTCATATGAAGAAAGAAGCTCAAATAGAGTTTGAATCAAGACTCTCCTCTGATCTAGTCTTCAAGGAGATTTTCAAGACAACGGAGAAATGTGTATTCGGCGTCAGCCTGTACTTTGAGAATCCGGTTTTCAACCGAATTTCCAAGAGAACCCAAAGATTCTTAGGAAGTCATTTCAAGAAGGATTTTGCAGCTCACGGCATAAGAGCTAGGTTCATGGGGTTCCCTAAAAACAGGAAACTACCGCAACTGAGTCATGTAGAGGTATTGAAGAAAGGCTTGGTTGAAAAGAGTGCAGAGATATTGTGCTGCATAGGCGAGGAACAAACCGTAGTCGCAAACACCATCGCTGTTCACAATCCCTTCGAATTTCAAAAGAGAGACATTGATAGACCTATTCAACGTAAGATCTTCGCAATACCTCCGAGACTGGCTAAAATCATGGTAAACCTCTCTTTATGTTCCCCCGGCAAGGTATTGCTGGATCCTTTTTGTGGAGTGGGAACGATTTTACAAGAAGCTGTTCTCGCGAAAGCACAGACAATAGGGATCGACATAAATCCTTGGTGTGCCGAGGCTTCACGCAAGAACCTTGAGTGGCTCAAGAGTGAGTATAACTTGGCAAACGCAAAATACACGGTCATGTTTGGGGATTCGCGCAACTTGGCGAGACAAATAGGCAAAGAGGCAGTTGATTGTGTAGCAACTGAACCGGATTTGGGACCGGCCTTACGTCATATTCCGACCGTAAGTTACGCAAGTAGAATAGTTGATACATTGGAACCACTATACTTTGGTTTTCTAGAAGAAACATACAAGGTATTGAGGCATGGAGGTAGACTGGTTTTTGTGGCGCCCTACATTAGGACACGTATTGGAGAATTCGTTACTTTGAACATCGAGGAAAAAGCTAGAGGTCTAGGTTTTAAGACAGTTTCTCCTTTTAAGCAGGAACTTTTTGCCGAAGGAAATCGGCTAACTGGAAGCTTGATTGAGAGATCTTGTTTTGTTGATATCGAGAAAAGACACAAAATCGGCCGGAAGATTCACATTCTTCAAAAATGATCTGTTCACGGTTGCAGTCTTTTATTTCTAAACCATGTCTTTGCAAGTTCATCGTAGTTCGAGAAGACCTTTTTCATGATGAGAATATACATTTGCATTTCTTCATCCATCAAGTATTGGAACTGGTACTCCCCACTATAAGGAGATGGTTCACCTTCTCTTGTCACAAACTCGATATGCATGAACGGGTCTCCACGCTTGATTGTGATCGGGCAACGGTCATTGCTCAGGTTTACAAGTTCAAGGGCAAGTCTGCCGACAAATCCGCTATGGACTTTGGCCGCGTTCAGGAAAGATAGCCCCATCCGCCCGTACTTACTTTTGGCCGTCAAATGTGCGACCATGTCGGGTGGGATGAAAACGATCTCGTGAGTTATTAGGTTCTTGTGTTCAAGATAATGCAGTGTTGTTTCCTCTTTGACGGTTAGGATGTAGCCGTCTCCGTCCAACAGGTTGTAGTCATATGGATATATGCACTTGTAGTTTTCAATTAACTGTTTGAGTTTGTCCTTGCCCAAGACACACATTGTGAGACCTCTAACGCTTTTCTAGCAATACTGAATCTTTCACGTTATATACTTTTTCAGATAGAACAGTGGAAAGAAGGGGAGCGTCATGCGCTGTAAGTATTGCCAGAAGCAAGGAATCTACAAATGCAGTGCTTGCGGAGGAATAGTATGTAGTGAACATATGCGATTGCAGGCTAATTGCCTATCATGCACATCGAAAACGAAGATCGATTTCACTATCTGTAGGGTGAAATTGGATACGGAAAAAACGACTATCAAGAGATTGGTCAAGCAGTTTTGGGGAGAGACTGAGCAATTGACGTTTGACAGAACTTTTGATGTTGCTGAACTACCGGCATATATCGCAAAAGTAGATGGCGTAATTGTTGGATTCATGTCCTTTACAGAAGACAACAATGCTCTAGTTATTGTAGCATTAGGCGTGAAACCCAGATATCAAGGTTCTGGAGTTGGAAAAAGTCTAATCCGAAAAGTTGAAGCAGAAGCTAGAAACACGGGAAAGAGGACACTACGAGTTTCAACATCAAATGATGACTTACCAGCGCTGGCGTTTTATCAATCTACTGGGTTCCAGATCTATGAAGTGAAACCAAACATCATAGCGGAAAAGCATGGTAAGATCTTGAGTGGCATAAGTGGATTACCTATAAGAGATGAGATAAGACTACGAAAAGCCCTTTGACAACCTAGAACCCAAGATCAGCAAAGCTTTGCTTCCAACAGCGTTAAAGTTTCAAAAAGGGGCAATTCAAGTTTGGCAGCAACTTCTGCGTTAAACCCACCTTCTCTGAGCTTCAGCAATGTCGCATTGATGCCAGTGATAGTTGATAGCATTAAGAGAACTCGCCCAGCTTCTTTCAAATGCTCAGATGCATTACGAATGAAGCGATCGATAACTTGCCTTCCTGTCTTTCCGCCGTTCCAAGCGCGTTCAAGCCAAGAGCCACTCTCAAACGGTTCTTCAGGTAAGTAAGGAGCATTGAAAATAATCAAGTCGAATTGCTCCTGTGATCTTAATGGTGTGAAAAGATCTCCCTGCACAAAAGACAACTTATCTCTAACACAGTTGACTTCTGCATTCTCTTTGGCGTAACGAATAGCGTACGGGTTTATGTCAATAGCAACGACTCTCGAGGCTTTCTCTGAGGCGACGATGCCCAGAATACCACATCCTGTACCCATGTCGAGAACATATTCATCGCGTTTGATCCTCATGTTTTCAGCAAAGAAGAACGAATCCTCGGCTGGTTCATAGATGTCCGCCCCAACATCAAACGCGTAATCGGCGAAGAAGACCTTCTTGCTATGCAAGGGCATTTGCCAAGGCTCCGAAGTCTTCAGGTTGCAACTCTCTCACTCTCTTGTCGCTGAAAGGGATTTTCGCAACGCACACCATGGCATCCTCAGAGTTCTTAGCAAGTATTCCTCTAAGGAACGGCAAGATAGCGTTTCTGACCTTCTTATTGCGTTGGGTGAAGACTGAACGAGTAAGCTTGGTGAACAGTAACCTGTCTTTCAATGAGAACGGTAGTGGCTGTTTTGGTCTTAGACGAATTATGATAGAATCTACTTTTGGCTGGGGATAAAACATCGATTTTGGAATGTCATCCAGGAGTTCACACTTTGAATAATAGTAGGCAAGAACCGTCAACCATCCATAGTTCTCGCTTCCGACAGGAGCTGCAAGTCTATCTGCAAACTCTTTTTGAAAAACTAGCACGGCGCTATCGAAGTTCCTGCTGAAAAGCCACAAGAGCAATCGTGAAGAGACCTGATAAGGTGGGATGGAAACGACCTTGTTGAATTCCGGAACCCGTATCTTGAGCACATTGCCATGAATTATTTTGACGTTAGGCAGGTTTCCGAGCTCTTCACGCAAGATCTTTACTAGTCTATCATCTATCTCTACAGACACGACGCTTCTACATTTGCTTGCAAGGGAATGCGTCAAAAAACCGAAGCCAGCACCGATGTCGACAACGACATCATTTTTGTCTAACGAAGCATAGTCGCTCATTGTTTGGAATACGGAGGATTCAATCATAAAGTTCTGTCCTAGAAGCCTGTTCGGAAGAATTCGATTTGCTCGAAGTAGAAACTTCGTTTTCATCAGAAGGCTCAGGTTGCCTCGTGAAATATCGGTCACGTTATTGAACTCTCGTAAACAACCGATACTTGCTGTCGCCAGCCAGTTCCTCCAAGACTCTCTTGGTTATCAACTTGACTGGACTGGGCAACTCGGTGCGTTTTTGCAGATCGCCATAGTTCTCGAAGGGTTTTCTTTCACGTTCATTTATGACCTGCCACATGTACTTTTTTCCAATGCCAGGAATCAGCTCCAGTCCATGCATTCGCGGCGTCACGGCTCTTGCATTGTTGAAAAAGTCCACGAACCATCTTTCACGACTTAGCACAATTCTATTGATCACTGTTGGAAGCTCCATCTTGGCTGCGGCAGTTAGCTCCTCATATCCTATTCGTCCGATTATGTAGGTGATTTCTTCACGTGATTCTTTTCCCACGTAGACGCGGTCATGAGGTTTGAGCGTTACGCCGTCTTTGACCAATGCTTCAAGAAGTGTGAAGAATTCTTCTCCTACCAACTGAACCAGAGCCCCAGCTCTGTATCCCGCCTTTCCCTGAGGACGAAGGCCCGGTCGACCATGCGATAGGAAGTCTAGAATGTAAGCGTACTCTTCGTAACGCTTCTCCATCATAGTCATGTTCACCCTTATCTTACATTCTTATTGCTTAAAAAATAGTTGCTAAGTCTGGGAAGGGCTACTTCAGTTTTCTATGTTCATCCAAAAGGCCTACGATTGCTTTTAATGTTGCCACCTCAATAATTTTGCGGCCACCAGCAAGGAAAACACGCAACTCATCAACAGTTCTTGGCATACAGTTGACGACTTGGACAGCTTCGTTTTCGTCCAGCCCAAATTCATTTACAAGTTTCACCACGATTTTGTCAGCTGCATCAGCGTCGACTTTGGCAAATTTGGCTACATAGTCTAATGTGCGGCGCTGCAACTGATCAAGATTTTCTTCGCCTATAGAATCAAGTGTCTTTTTTACGTTTGGAAGCGTAAGTTTCCTTTCTGTTACAGTTTCTTTTGACATTCTAATCACTTCTGACTGGTTCCAAATGTTCAGGCCTGACAACGATTACCTTGACTGCATCTCCTTGAGGCACACTTACGACGTAGCTTCGTCCACGTTTTTGGATCATTGTGCCGATCTTGCCGTGAAAGCGTCTATGTGGCATTCCTTTTTGAATGCTTGAGTCTATCCTCACAATTACATGGTTTCCAGGCTGGTATTCCTGCAGCAGTTTGCTCAGACTGAGTTTTCCATGCGCTCTTGGCCCCTTTTTTAGCAAGTGCCGTGTGCCTGATCGATAACCTTTTGATCCTTTCATTTTTCCACCTCTTCAGTCTTCCATAATAACTTTCAAAACATCAAGCTTCATAGGCTTCGCTTTGTTATTGAGAATCTCCGAGATGCTGGGTGTTGTTCTTCCGCCATCTCCCGTC
>Ga0209048_10001837_pt1 | contig 21453 bp, 14 predicted proteins | sample FrelakmetCRP12CR_FD_187146 | JGI IMG/M metagenome (GOLD analysis project Ga0209048, IMG submission 187146) | Freshwater lake sediment microbial communities from the University of Notre Dame, USA, for methane emissions studies - CRP12 CR (SPAdes)... | ecosystem: Environmental > Aquatic >... | reverse complement strand
GCCTCCGGAAGCCGCTCAGATCAACGGGATGAAGTTGCCCATCAAAGGTGAAATTACCTTCAAAGACATACGCTTTCGTTACTCGCCGGACGCGGCTTACGCGTTGGATGAGGTGTCGTTCACGGTTCCGCGTGGCACGGTGCTCGGGATCATGGGACGGAGCGGCTCGGGTAAGACGACGGTCACTCGTTTGCTGCAGCGCCTGCATATGGGTTATGAAGGCATGATCAAGATTGACGGCATGGACCTGCGCGAGATAGATCTGATGCATCTGCGCACTCATATCGGTGTCGTCCCGCAGGAGAACTTTCTGTTCTCCGGCTCAATCCGCGATAACATCGCGATGGCCCGGCCGGGCGCGAGCTTTGTGGAGATCGCGTACGCGGCCCAACTTGCGGGCGCTGAGGAGTTCATCGAACGCCTGCCGCGCGGCTACGACACGGTCCTGGAGGAGGGGGCGACCAACCTGTCCGGTGGTCAACGGCAGCGGCTGGCGATTGCGAGGGCATTGCTGATCGATCCGCCGGTGTTGATCTTTGACGAAGCAACCAGCGCGCTCGACGCGGAGAGCGAAGCCATCGTCAATGCAAATCTCAAGCGCATGGCCAAAGGACGAACGGTGATTACGATCTCGCATCGGTTGTCGATGCTGATCGAAGCCGATGCAATCTTGGTGCTCGAGCGCGGCAAGGTGTACGACATCGGCACCCACGAGGAGCTGTTGCGACGCTGCGATATCTACAAGCACATGTGGTATCAGCAGAACCGGCACCTTAATCCACGTGAAGACGACGAAGTTCCGCTGATCTCGCACGGTGGCGCTTGATGGGCGCTGAGGTAACGTCTCGGCCGGGTTGGCTCACCCTGCGGCGCAAGACGGATATTGTCGGTGACGTGGTCGGAGCTTTCGAGTCCGAAACCGCCGCGGTATTTTTGGATACCGCCCCCGTCCGCGAGCACATTACGGTCTATGTGCTGGTCGGGTTTTTGCTGCTGTCGGTCCTCTTGTTGTGTGTGGTGAAGGTCGACATCGTCGTTAGCGGCACGGGCCGAGTTTCGCCGGTGCGCGGCGTGCTGTACGTATCGCCATACGCCACGGGAATTGTCAAGAGCGTGCATGTAAAGGCTGGGGATTTCGTCAAAAAGGGCCAGGCGCTCGCTACGCTGGACCCGACCTTCACTCAAGCGGATCTACTTCAGTTTCAGGAGCGTTTGGCGAGCGACGAAGCGCTGGTCGCGCGGGAACGGGCCGAGCTCGCGGGAGTGCGGCCGGTGTTTTCCGATCGAGATCCCCAGCAAAAGCTTCAAGCCGAAATCTGGCGCAAGCGGCATGATGACTACCAGGCCAATCTGAATAACTACGATGGGCAAATTCGCAGCTCGGCGGCCCTGGTCGAGCAGTACAAATCCAACGTGCAGCAATACACCCAGCGGCTGAAGCTGGCGGGCGAGGTGGAGAACGTGTACCAGCCCTTGCTCGCGCAGGGCTACGTATCCAAGCTGCAGCTGATGTCGGCCACCGACACCCGAACGGAAATGACGCGCCTGCTGGAGGATGCGAGAAATATGGTGGAATCGAATAGCCAGACCATGGCCGCGTTGAAGGCGCAACGGGAATCCTATGTACAGAAGTGGCATTCCGATACCGGTACGCAACTGGTGACCGACAGCAATGATCTGGACCTGACACGAAATAACCTGGCGAAGGCTCAGAAGCTTCAGGATCTCGGCAGCCTAAATGCGCCGGAGGACGCGATCGTGGTCAAGGTGGGCAAGTTGTCACCCGGATCGGTTTACAACGGCGGTGGTACGGACGCAATGTCCCCCGGAACGGACCCATTGTTCACGCTGATGCCTGTCAATGCGCCGTTGTTCGCGGATGTCTGGGTTCAATCCCAGGATATTGGTTTCGTCAGGATTGGCCATCAGGTGCGCATGAAGCTCGACGCGTATCGCTACCTGGAATACGGTGTAGCCAAGGGCGCGGTCAAGTCGATCAGCGAAAATTCGTTCACGGTCGATGACAACAACCAGCCGGTACCGCCGTATTTCAAAGTGCATGTCGCGATCACCGAAGTGAACCTGCAGGGCGTGCCGAAGAGTTTCAGGTTGCTTCCCGGCGATACCCTCACCGGGGACGTCATGGTGGGAGAGCGCACCGTCATGTCGTATTTGCTGGAGGGTATTCTTCGTACGACGTCGGAGGCAATGCGGGAGCCATAGGAGAACGATTCGTTGAGCATCCGCTCGTTTTTTTCAAGGACATTTGCCGCTAAGCTCGAGCGCGCCGAACGCGCCTTTGCGGAGGGGCGTTTTGCCGACGCCGCGGTCCTGTTTCGCGAATTGGCGGACACCGGCGACATCTCTGGGCAATTGCGCCTCGCTCAACTGTACGAACTCGGTCAGGGTGTGCTGCAGAATTTCGTCGAAGCGGTGCGCTGGTTTCGCGCCGCGGCGGAACAAGGCTCGGTACCGGCGCAGGCACGGCTGGGTGAAATCTATTTGACGGGTCTGCGAGCTCCGGCTACCGCTTCGGCTTCGGCGGTCGCGCGTATCGAAGCGCCCGAGGCGGGGGGCTCGATGCTCAGCCGCCTGTTTCCTCAGGGGTTGTCGGTACGTCAGGATCCTTTGGAAGCGGCGCATTGGAATAACGCCGCCGCGCAGGCCGAGGATGCCGGTGCGCAGGCGCGCCTGGGCTATCAATACGCTGCGGGGTTCGGCGTGACCTCCGATCTCGCGGCCGCAGAGCGGTGGCTGTCGGCCGCAGCGGCCCAAAATCACGTGGCCGGCCAACTCGGGTTAGGGATGCTGTATTCCGCAAGCTTCGGCGGGTCGCGGGATAATGCCCGGGCGATCGAGTGTTTCGAGAAGGCGGCGGCTCAGGATAATGCGACTGCCAAGCTCTGCCTGGCCCTCTTGTTGCTGTACGGCGAGGGTGTCGCTCACGATGAGGAGCGGGCACAGAGCCTGCTGCAAGAGGCCGCGGATGCCGGGCAGCCGGCCGCGATGTTCCATTTGGGCGAGATTTATCGCCTGGGCCACGGCGTGGCTCCCAGCGCATCGCACGCGGAAAGCTGGCTGCGTCGCGCCGTCGTACGCGGCCATGTGCAAGCATTGTTGTCGCTGGTGCAGCTATTCGACTCGGGGCCCGAGCCGGACGCCAACGTCGCAGCGGTGCTGTGCCGCCAGGCTGCGGAACTCGGCGACGGCGTCGCCCAATATTGGTTGGGGCAGTACTACTTGTCCGGCAAGGGCGTGCCGCCGGATCCCATGGAAGCTGCGCGCTGGATCTCAAAAGCGGCGGATCAGGGAGTCACCGCGGCCTACGGAAGATTAGGCGCGCTGTACGCCGAGGGCCATGGTCTGCCGCAGGATTTTCAAGCAGCGGCCGATTGGTTCAATCGTGCCGCGGTGGAAGGCGATGCAATCGCGCTCTATCACTTGGGCACTTTGCAAATGCGCGGGCTTGGAATTTCGCGCGATCCCAGCGCCGCACTCGCGGGGTACCAAAGCGCCGCCGAGAAAGGCAGCGGGGCTGCCAGCCTGCAGCTCGGGGTGATTTACGCCACCGGCGAGGAAGTGCCGCAAGATTATTCAGAAGCGGCCCGGTGGTATGCGCAGGCCGCCGAGCAGGGTGTGCCGGAAGGCCGCTATAACCTGGCGTTCTTGCACCTGCGAGGCTTGGGGGTGCGTCAAAATACGCCGCGCGCACTCGATCTGTTGGAACAAGCGGCGGAGGCGGGCAGTGTCGAGGCCGCGTGGGCTCTGTATGAACAGTTCACCTCGAGTCCGTATGTGGTTGAAAACGCGGCGCTCGCGGCGCAATGGCTGCTGCGCGCGGCAGACTTGGGTAGTGGGTCCGCCACCTGTCTTCTGGCGCAGATGCTCGAGCGCGGTGATCCCACGGCGCCGCCGAAGGAGCGCATCGTCGCGTTGCTCGCGAGCAGCGCAGCAGGGGGCGATGCCGCCTCCCAAGCCAACCTCGCGCTTTGGTATTGGGAGGGTAAGCACGGATTGCACGACGCCGAGCTCGCGTTGCGATGGTTTCATCGCGCCGCGCACGGCGGCAATGCCTTTGCGCAAGCCTGGCTCGGCGATGCGTATGCCACCGGTCAGGGGGTCACGGTGAATCTTGCCGAAGCCACCCTGTGGTACGAGCGTGCCGCGTTGCAGGGTCATGGCGGTGCGACCCGGGTGTTGACGACCCTGGGGGTTTCCGCCGGAGCGCAACCCGAAGAGATGGCCCGACTGTTCAATCTGTGGCGGAAGGGTGCCGAACGGGGAGATGCGATCGCACAACGCGTCGTCGGTGATTTCTACATGCGCGGAGTCGGCGTCGATCGCTCGACGACCGACGCCGAGCATTGGCTCGGCGCCTCCGTCGATCAAGGCGATACGGCCGCGATGGTATTGCTGGGCGGACTCATCCTGGAGAGTCCCGAGAATGCGCCAAGATTTCCTCGAGCGGTCGAGCTGTTCCGGCGCGCCGCCGCGCAGGGCAACACCGATGCGGAATACAACTTGGGCGTATGCCTGCGGCGCGGCTTGGGCGTAGACGCGGATGCCAAGGCAGCAGAACGCAGCTATCGCGCGGCGGCGGAGCGCAATCATTTGTCCGCACAACTCGCGCTCGGCGATTTAATCGCGGAACGTGCGGCCACCGATGCCGAGGGGCTCGAGGCGAGTCTCTGGTATCGGCTGGCGGCGGACCGCGGACATGCGGCGGCGAAGACGCGGTTGGCCGGGGTTGAAGAAAGCCCGCTCCGTCCGCCATGAAACATAACGCAATCGGAGGACAGCGCTGAAACTCTTGTGCCCATGCGAGTGTCCGCAAACACCGAGCGCATAATTTTCAGTGCGATAATTTCATGCTAGATTGTATGAGGGGAACGGCAATCGCTTTACAACATAATGCAAGCAAGGTGCGAGTGCCGCGAAGCTTCGGTTTGTTCGCGGCTGCGGCGCTTTCGTTTGCGGCGCATGCGGGTCCTCTATCGGATCCATTCGGGACGGACACGCAGCTACATAAAGATACCCAGGGCTTAACCGATCCATTGGGGCTCGATTGCGCGATTCCCGGAGGCAATCTGACCTTTCCCGCCGCCGTGAATCTCGCGTTATGCCGTAATCCACAGACCCGTTCCGCTTGGGCGCAAGCGCACCAACAGGCCGCCGCGCTCGGCATCTCCGAGAGCGCCTGGCTGCCAAGCATTTCCGCCACCGGCGCCGAGTTGCGAAACTCCGGGCAACATGCGGACATCAACGGCAACATCGTGTCGAACACGCAAAATACCCGCGACGCCGCGGTCAACTTGACTTGGACGCTGTACGATTTCGGCGCTCGCACCGGACGCATCACGAGTGCGAGTCGATTATTGGATGCGGCCGCTGCAACCGCCGGCAGAGTGGTGCAACAGACCGTGGGAACGGTCGTACAGGGCTATTACGGAGCCGTCGCGGGCGATGCCAGCCTGGTTGCGGCTAAGTCGACCGAAGAGATCGCGGCCCACAGTCTCGAGATAGCGCGTGCGCTGCAAACCGGCGGCGTGGGTACGATGGGCGATGTGCTGCAGGCTCAGACGGCCTACGAACAAGCGGTGCTGGCACGCGTGCAGGCCGCGGCCGCCGCAAAAGTCGCCCAAGGTACGCTCGCGGTCACGCTCGGCGGCACGGCCGACCAGGGATTCAGACTTGCTCCTGAGCCCGTGCCCAGCGAGGTGCCGGCGCTCGCCGGACGCATGGCAGATCTGATGGCCGAGGCGGCACGCCAGAGGCCGGATTTGGCCGCGGCGCAGGCGCAGCGCGACTCGGCAGAAGCCAATATCAAGGTCGCCCGGGCCGCCGGTCTGCCGTCGATCTCGATCGGTGCCATGCGCAGCTATTCATCGACCACGGGTGTTCCGAACCAGAACTATAATCAAGTGGGGGTCAGCGTCACGGTGCCGATCTTCACCGGATTCAGTGTGAAGTATGGCGTGCGGCAGGCGCGGGCCGCGCTTCAGGTCAGTGAGGCGAACCTCGAACAAGTCGGCCTCAACGTGACGCTCGACGTGTGGAACGCGTACTACACGCTGGATTCGGCCAATCAACAATTGACGGCGACCGCTGAGTTGCTCAAGACCGCCGAGCAGAACGAGCAAGTGGCGCTGGGGCGCTACAAGGCGGGCGTCGGCTCGATTGTCGATGTACTGACCGCTCAGACGGCTCTCGCAACCGCGCGTGAACTGCGCATCAATGCGGAACTTGGTTGGAAGGTTGGGCGAGCGCAGCTTGCGCTGGCGCTCGGCCGTCTTTCCAGCGCCGAGCCCTTGGCCGGCAACGTGCCGTTGCCGTAAGCGGCGGGGCGCCAGCCCGAGGAATTCCGCCAAGACTGCCGCCGAATCAGCATAATAGGATGCGCCAAGTTTGCTTGGCCATTCATATGAAGTATCCGTTGATGGCCGTCCGGACGATAGCCAGCGCGTGTATGCACGACCAAGGTTGACATGACTTTAAATTGGATCAATTGCGCCGCCGGATTTGGCGTCGGCGCGCTGGTGGGCCTCACCGGGGTGGGCGGCGGATCTCTGATGGCGCCCATCATGATCCTGCTATTCGGCGTTGCGCCGAGCACCGCGGTCGGCACCGATCTTTGGTTCGCGGGAACCACCAAGATCTTCGGCGCCTGGATTCACGGCAAGAAAGGCACCATCGATAAGCAAATCTTGCGCCGCATGTTCTGCGGCAGCCTGCCCGCGGCGGTATTGACCCTGATATGGCTGTACGTGACCGGCGCGGGTCAGAGTCACAACCAGCTGATGTTCAAAACACTGGGTGCCACGCTGATCCTGACGTCCATCGCCGCCGTGTTCAGAAAGCGGTTTCATGCCTTTGGCGAGCGCATGCGCGGCTCGAGGCCCATCGAGTTCAAGTCCTTGCAACCCGCGCTCACCGTGCTGGCGGGCGCCATATTGGGATTTCTCGTAACTTTTACTTCGATCGGCGCGGGCGCGCTCGGTGCGGTGATGCTGCTTTATCTGTACCCGTTGAGGCTGACCGCGAGTGCACTGGTCGGCACCGATATTGTGCACGCCATTCCGTTGACCATCCTTGCCGGCATCGGCCATCTACTGCTGGGTAACGTGGATTACGGCCTTCTCATCAACCTACTGTTGGGTTCCATTCCCGGGATCGTGCTCGGCTCATTCGCGAGCACGCATGCGCCGGAGAAAATCGTGCGATCGGCGATTTCGCTCATGATCGCGGTCGTCGGCGTGAAAATGATTTTGGCCTGATGCTGCGGATCGACGGCTCGGGTGGCTGCAGAGCGGTGTGCAGGATCAGCGGTCCGGCTCCCATAAAAAAATAGATGTTCCGCGGCGAAACGTACGCTGCGTTGCGAGCGTGTCGCAGCTTGGAGACGTCCGCCCGCGCCGACATTTTGACCGTGCCCACGATTGAGCGTTAATTACCCTCGCGATGAAAATCGAAACCGCTGCGAGGCGATGAGATATGCATACTCATAAACGCTGGATAATTTTGGGCCACACCCTGACCGCTCTAACTCTCACGGTGGCTCTGGCGGGCTGCGGAAGTTCCGGCGGCGCCGGCACGGCAGCGGTCGCATCAAGTGGTGGTTCATCTAATCTGCCGGGCCCTCCTGTGAGTTCCGGCCCCCCCGCTGGGTCCGGTCCTCCCGCTGGTTCTGGCCCTCCTGCTGGTTCCGGCCCTCCCGGCGGCGTGACGAGCAGCGCCACAATTCTATTTCAACAACCCCAAGAGAGCGGCATCGCGGGTCACTTGGTGGTTCCTCCCGCAAACCACACCCCTCCTCCAAAAGGAGAATTCACGTTGGTCTTGTGGCAGCCAAATCCGAGTGCCGCCAATGGTCAGCTCGTGCCGACCGCATGGGACGCGAGTGCGCAAACCGGCTTCACACCGGCATCGCCGCTAACGGCAACGCAACTCGGCTTTCGACCCACGGCGGGCAGCAGCACGGCGCAGATGGCGGGCGACACGGTAGGGGTGTATCTGAACTCGGCGGACTTGCCGGGCGCTCCTGCCGGCCAGAAGATGATGATTACGCCCCAGTTCACCTTCCAACCCGGAAGTGAACCGGTGCCGTTTGCGAATTCAAACTCAGTGCTGAGTGGTTCGATGGATTTGCAAATTCCGACCGCAGTCGGCAGCGATACCTACGTTAACGCGGATTTACTGTTCAAAGACGCCAACGGTGTACGCATCAGCTACGGCATCGCGATATTTCACAACGGCGAGACCAGTCGACCCGTAGGGTCTGGTCACGATGTGCCCTCCAATTCCTACATGCTCAATTCTCCGCTCGGGCTGGACCAAACGTTCGTCACCCAAGTTCAGGGCAGTGCGTCGTGGACCGGCGTTCCGTGGCAGGGGTGGCAGCACTTCGAATGGTCGATCACCCAGGCGCAGTTCGCCGCCGCGCTCAATTATTTGGTTGCACACTATCCCGGGAAGGTGCAATCAACCGATCCGACCCAATACATCCTCGCTGAAGTGCACTTGAACGCAGAATTCCATTTTCAACCGGCTCCGGCCGAACTGGGTTGGTCCATGCGGGGATGGAAGGTTTGGACTACGGGATGAAGAGCGAGCTGGAGCAGTTGTAAGGGCGGGCAAGTTTCCCTGCGGGTACACTAGTCGTTCCATGGCCAGAAACGACCGAGGGGGATCCCATGCTCGACAAACTCAAATCCGTACCCATCCGTCCGCAGGCCGATGCGGCCGATGCCTTTTCGCTGCAACGGCGCAATCTTCAAGGCCGCACCGAACGTCTGAAGCACTGGGGTTTCAACAATGAAACCGACCCCCTGACCGATGTGCTGCTGGCCTCTCCGGACCACCTGCGCCACATCGCCACCAGCTCCCTGTCGCGTAAGTTCCTGCGCGAGAGCCCGGCCGATATCCGCGTGGCGCAGGCGCAGCACCGCGAGCTGACGGCGGCCTACGAGCATTTCGGCGTGCGCATCCACGCACCGCGCCTCGAGCCCGAATTGCCGATGCAGGTGTACACCCGCGATTCGAGCGTCATGACGCCGTTCGGCGTCATCATCACGGCGATGGCCAATTGGTGGCGGCGGGGCGAGAACTACGCCGCCCTCCGCAACTACGAGCGCTTGGGGATTCCGATCTACGACATGGTGACGGCCGGCGCCTTCGAAGGCGGCGATTTCAACGTCATCGAGGACCATTGCGTGTTGATCGGCTGCGGCGGCGGCCGGACTCAAGAGGAGGCCGCGCGCCAGGTCGAGGGCTGGTTCAAGCGGGAGGGGTGGGAGACGCGCCTCGCGTTCTTCGACGAGTATTACGTGCACATCGATCTCATGGTGGTGCCCGTTGCCAAGAAGCTCACCGCGGTGTGCCTGGACTGCACCGAGCATGCGCTGGTCGACTGGCTGCGGGCCAAGGGGCACGAGATCATCGATGTGCCGTTCGAGGACACGATGAACTTGGGGTGCAATTTCATGTCGCTGGGGCGCGACCGGGTCATCGCGCCCAGGTCCAGTCGGGTGCTGATCGGCGAGCTGCGCGCGCGCGGATTCGAGGTGGCGGAAATCGACATGAGCGAGATCTCCAAGACCGGCGGCGGCATTCATTGCATGGCGCAGGCGCTGCGGCGCGAGGCGTGATCGGCAAGTCGCCGCGCGTCAACGGCGAGCGGCTGTGGTCGCGGTTGATGGAGATGGCGACCATCGGCGCCACGCCCCAAGGCGGCTGCAACCGGCAGGCGCTGACCGATGAGGATTGGCGGGGACGCGCGCTGCTGTCGAGCTGGGCGCGCGCCGCGGGCTGCAGCGTGCGCGTCGATTCGATCGGCAATCTTTTCGTTCGCCGGCCGGGGCGTGAGGAGTCCTTGCCGGTGGTCATGACCGGCAGCCACCTCGACACCCAGCCGACGGGCGGCAAATTCGACGGGGTGTATGGCGTGATCGCGGGCCTCGAGGTCATCGACTCGCTCAACGAGTTCAACGTCACGACCCGGCACCCGATCGAGGTCGTGGTCTGGTGCAACGAGGAAGGCTGCCGCTTCCCGCAGCCCATGATGGGATCCGCGGTCTGGGCGGGCCGAACGCCGCTCGAGGCGGCCTATGCGCTCGCCGACAATGCGGGCAGGAGCGTGCGGCAGGAACTCGAGCGCCTGGGGGTGGCGACCGGGGCCGCGGTGCTGCGTCAACCGGTCAAAGCGGCGCTGGAAGTTCACATCGAGCAGGGTCCGGTGCTCGAACGCTCGCGCAAAACCATCGGCATCGTCACCGGCGTGCAGCACATGAGCCGGCACGAGCTCATCGTCTTAGGACAGGAAGCGCATGCAGGACCCACGCCCATGGACATGCGGCGCGACCCGGTTCGCGTGCTGGCGGAGCTGCTGCCGGCGTTCTACGCGGCGGCACAAAAGCGCGCGCCGGATGCCCGGCTCACCGTCGGCATCATCGAAACCTCGCCGGGGTCGCCCAACACCGTTCCGGGCCGGCTGCGCGTGATCGTCGACTTGCGCCATCCGCTGCTCGCGGCGTATCGGTCGCTGCGCGCCGAGGGCGATCGCTTGGTCGCGGAGTCGTTGCAGCGTCAGGGGCTCGAGGGTTCGATTCGCTGCGTCTGGGAGGCCGCCGGAGTCGAGTTCGACGCCGAGTGCATCGCGGCCGTGCGGCAAGCGGCGGCGGCGTTGCAATTGAACGGCATGGACATCGTCAGCGGCGCCGGCCACGATTCGGTGCATGTGGCCGCGGTGGTCCCGACCGCCATGATCTTCGTTCCCTGCGCCGGGGGTCTGAGCCACAACGAAGCGGAGAGCGCGCTGCCGTCCGACCTCACGGCCGGCGCCAACGTGTTGCTGCAGGCGATGATGTCGCTGTCGGGCGCTTAGTCCTTTGATGAACCACGCAAACGCGAGCGAAGCGAACAATCCTTTGAAAGATCCGGTTTGCGGCATGACGGTGACCGAGAAGGCGCCGCATCGCCTGACCCATCAGGGCGTGTTCGTGTATTTTTGTTGTGCCGGCTGCAGGGACAAGTTTGCGGCCAATCCCGGGAAATATTCGAGTGCACCGGTGGCGCTCGCCGCCATACCTGTGCGAGAACCCGCCGGCACGGAAGCGCCAGGCACGGAACCAGAAGGCGCGATCTACACCTGTCCGATGCATCCGGAGATTCGACAGGATCGTCCCGGCAGCTGCCCGACATGCGGCATGGCGCTGGAGCCCGAGCTTCCGAGCCTCGAGGAGGGCGAGAATCCGGAGCTCAAGGATTTTCGCCGCCGCTTTGTGGGGACGCTGCCGTTCACCGTCGCCGTGGCCGGTTTGGCGATGGCGGGTGAGCGGCTGCAGGGGCTCGGCATGGCGAGCCAAAGCTGGATTGAACTTAGTCTGACCCTGCCGTTGCTGTGGGCGGGAAAGCCGTTTTTCGAGCGGGGCCTTCAGTCGGTGCTGCATCGCAGCCCCAACATGTGGACGCTCATCGGTCTCGGAACCTCCGCCGCGTTCCTCTATAGCGTCGTCGCGACGGTGGCACCGGGGGTGTTTCCGGCGTCCTTCGTGAGCATGGGCCGGGTGCCGGTGTATTTCGAGGCGGCCGCGGTGATCATTTCGCTGACCCTGCTGGGGCAGATTCTGGAACTGAAGGCGCGTGCGCAAACCTCGGCGGCGATCAAATCGCTGCTGGGACTTGCGCCCAAAACCGCGCGCCGCATCAACGCCGACGGCACCGAGGCGGACATACCGATTACCCACGTCCATGTGGGCGACACGCTGCGGATTCGCCCGGGCGAGAAGGTGCCCGTCGATGGCGTCGTCATCGAGGGCGCGAGCGCGGTGGACGAATCCATGCTCACCGGCGAACCGCTCCCCGTCACCAAGCGCGCCGGCGACCCCGTGATCGGTGCCACGCTCAATACGAGCGGGGCCCTGGTCATGCGCTCGGAGCGCGTCGGCTCGCAAACCGTACTCGCCGGCATCGTCAAGATGGTGATGCAGGCGCAGCGGTCCCGGGCGCCGATGCAAAGCATGGCGGATCGTGTTGCCGGCTATTTCGCTCTCGGGGTCGTGGGCGCCGCGGTGCTGACTTGGGTGATCTGGGGATTGTTCGGTCCCAATCCGAGTTGGGTGTATGGACTCATCAACGCGGTGGCCGTGCTCATCATCGCCTGTCCCTGCGCCTTAGGGCTAGCGACCCCCATGTCGATCATGGTGGCCACCGGCAGGGCGGCAACCCAAGGCGTGCTGTTTCGCGATGCCGCGGCGATCGAGAACTTTCGCAAAGTCGATATCCTGATCGTCGACAAGACCGGAACCCTGACGGAAGGCAAGCCGCGGTTCGAGCGCAGCGTTGCGACTGCCGGACACTCGGAAGCCGAGGTTCTGCGCCTGGCGGCGAGCCTCGATCGGGGCAGCGAGCATCCCCTGGCGGCGGCCCTCGTCATGGCGGCGGGGGAGCAGGGCCTCGCACTGGCCAAGGCCGATCAATTCGAGTCCGTTCCCGGCAGCGGGGTGCGCGGCAGGGTCGAGGCCAAGCAGCTGGTGCTCGGCAACACGGCCCTGATGAGTGAGATCCGCGTGCCGGTGGAGAGTCTGAAAGATCCAGCCGAAACGCTGCGCGCGGCGGGCGCCAGCGTGATGTACCTCGCCGTCGATGGCAACCTGGCGGGGCTGGTGGCCGTATCCGACCCGATCAAAGCCGGCACGGTCGAGGCGCTGCTCGCTTTGAAGGCATCGGGATTGCGCGTGATCATGGCCACGGGCGATGCCCTCACCACCGCGAAGGCGGTGGCGGCCAAGCTCGGCATCGACGAAGTGTACGGTGAGTTCAAGCCCGCCGATAAGCTCGCGCTCGTGGAAAGATTACAGCGCGAGGGCCGCGTCGTCGCCATGGCGGGCGACGGTATCAACGATGCCCCTGCTCTCGCCCAAGCCGACGTGGGTGTGGCCATGGGCACCGGAACCGATGTGGCGATGAACAGCGCGCAGGTTACCCTGGTGAAGGGGGACCTGCGCGGCATTGCACAGGCGCGGGCCATATCCAATGAAACGATCGCCAACATGAGGCAAAATCTCGCGTTCGCCTTCCTCTACAACGCGCTCGGCGTGCCGTTGGCCGCCGGGGTGCTTTATCCGCTCACCGGTTGGCTCTTGTCGCCGATGATCGCGGCGCTCGCCATGAGCTTGAGTTCGCTGTCGGTCGTTTCCAACGCGCTGCGGCTGCGCAAGTCGAAACGCGGGTGGACCCACTAACCTCCAATGCAGTTGCGGAGTCACGCCGATCTATGAAGAAGCCTGCGAAAGGACCTGCGAAAAAGCCCTGGCGGAAGAAAATGCCCATGAGGACCAAGATTTTGGTCGCGGGGTTTACTACGGCGTTCGTCGTACAGGCTATTGGATGGCCCATAGCCTCTCGATTGGGATGGCAGGCAAGTGTGGTGGCGCAGCAATCGTGCGACGCACGGATACGAGAGAAGACCGAGGCGATAGCCAAGGGACCGCACGCGACCGGAGATACCATTGCGGACGCGACATTGGGGCGGGCCGAGGCCTCAGATACACCCCAATGTCAGGCAGCATCCGCGGCGGCGCGCACCACCGCTCGCGTCGTGTACTGGGTGTCGCATATTGCGATGATTGTGTTCCTGCTGTCGGCAATTCCCTGGCTTTACTTCATCGTCACCTCGATTGTCGAGTATCGAAGATCTTCTTCCGGGTAGCCTTCCATTTGATGCGGCACCACCGTATCGTGCGAATTCATTGCGGCAAGTATTGGCCGGCTGACCGATTTGCTCCTCCGCCATTCGGCGCGAGGCAGCCGGGACCGCCGGCATCCGGCAGATCTCCCCCTTGCCGCCGGTGAGGAACGTCGGCTTTGGGGTATTAGTCAGGTGGACCATGGTCTAATGGCTGCCAAGGGTCATATCGCATAGCTTCCCGTCTATGACCGAAGTTCGGTGAATAATCGGTGAATAATCAAGGGGTGCAAACATCGTGAGTGCAGAAGACATAATCCATCGAATCGTGCTTCCGATCCCGGATCAGACGCATGTCGGTCTGACGACCTACGATGCCAAAGACCCGGACACCAAATATCCGCCGATCCGCGAATTGCGGCCGCCAGCCGGCGCACCGAATGTTCTGATCGTCCTGATCGACGACGTGGGCTTTGGCGCGACCAGCGCGTTCGGCGGACCCTGTCAGACTCCGAATTTCGAGAAGCTCGCCGCGGGCGGCCTGAAATTCAACCGCTTCCACACGACTGCGCTCTGCTCGCCGACGCGACAAGCGATGCTGACCGGTCGTAACCATCACTCCGCCGGCATGGGCGGCATTACCGAAATTGCGACCTCGGCGCCCGGCTACAACTCTCTCCTGCCGAACAGCATGTCGCCGCTCGCGCAAACGCTGAGGCTCAACGGCTACTCGACTTCGCAATTTGGCAAGTGCCACGAAGTGCCGGTGTGGCAGACCAGCCCGTTGGGTCCGTTTGACCACTGGCCTACCGGCAGCGGTGGCGGATTCGAATTTTTCTATGGCTTTATCGGCGGTGAAACCAATCAGTGGTATCCGGCGCTCTACGAAGGCACCACGCCGATCGAGCCTGACAAGACGCCCGAAGAGGGCTATCACCTCACAGACGACATGACCACCAAGGCGATCAAGTGGATCCGTCAGCAGAAGGCGCTGATGCCCGACAAGCCGTTCTTCACGTATTTTGCACCGGGTGCGACCCATGCCCCGCACCACGTGCCGAAGGAATGGGCGGACAAATACAAGGGCAAGTTCGACCAGGGCTGGGACAAACTGCGCGAGGAGACCTTCGCCCGGCAGAAGAAACTCGGCGTCATCCCGCAGAACTGCCAGCTCACCGCCCGCCATCCCGAGATTCCGGCCTGGGAAACCATTTCGCCCGTGATGAAGAAGGTTCTTGCGCGCCAGATGGAAGTGTACGCAGGATTCATGGAGCACACCGATCATCACGTCGGGCGACTGCTCGATTCGCTCAAGGATCTCGGCATCCTGGAGAACACGCTGATCTACGTGATCCTCGGTGACAACGGAGCCTCGGCGGAGGGTTCACTGCAAGGCTGCTTCAACGAGTTAGCTCCGCTCACCGGCTTTCCGCAGCTGGAAACCGCTGAATTCCTCACGGAGCGGATCGACAAGCTGGGCGGCGTCGAGGCTTATAACCACTATGCAGTCGCTTGGGCGCACGCGATGGATACCCCCTACCAGTGGACTAAACAGGTGGCTTCGCACTTCGGCGGCACGCGCAACGGCACCATCGTGCACTGGCCGGCCGGGATCAAGGCCAAGGGTGAGGTCCGTAGCCAGTTCCATCATGTGATCGATGTGGCGCCGACCATTCTGGAGGTGGCGCACCTGCCGCAGCCGGTCTTCGTCAACGGGGTGCAGCAGCGGCCCATCGAAGGCGTCAGCATGGCGTACTCGTTCAACGACCCAAAGGCCGCCGAGCGGCATGAGACGCAATACTTCGAAATGGCCGGTAACCGCGGCATCTATCACAAGGGCTGGACGGCGGTCACCCGGCATCGCACGCCGTGGATAACCGGAGGCGTGAAGCTCCCGGCTTTCGACGACGATGTCTGGGAGCTGTATGACACGAACACCGACTGGAGCCAGTCGAAGGATTTGGCGAAGGAGAATCCGCAAAAGCTGCACGAGCTGCAACGGCTGTGGTTGATCGAAGCAGTCAAGTACAACGTGCTGCCGCTCGATGATCGCTTCGCGGAGCGCGCCAATCCGGACATCGCCGGCCGACCGCAGTTGATCAAGGGCACGCGGCAGATCTTGTTTGGCGGCATGGGCCGGCTTACTGAGAGCACGATCGTGAACACGAAGAACAAGTCGCACGCGATCACGGCCGAAGTGATCGTGCCAGAGTCGGGTGCCGAAGGCGTCATTGTCGCCTTGGGCGGGATCATCGGCGGCTGGAGCTTGTACACGATGGGCGGCAAGTTGAGGTACCACTACAACTTCTACGGTGTACATCGCTATACCACCGAGAGCACCTCGAAAATCCCACCGGGAAAGCACCAGGTACGCATGGAATTCAAGTACGACGGGGGCGGCCTCGCAAAGGGAGGCCTGGTCACGCTATACGTGGACGGCAATAAAGTGGGCGAAGGACGCGTGGAACAGACCGAGCCGATGATCTTCTCCGCCGACGAGACTTGTGACGTTGGCTTTCAAGCGGGCTCGCCCTCGAGCACGGACTATGGGCCGAGGGACAATAAATTCAGCGGTGAGGTAAATTGGGTCGAGATCGACATCGGCAAGGACTCGGAAAATTTCGATCATCTCATCACGCCGGAACAGCGACTGAGCGTCGCCATGGCGCATCAGTAGCACCGTCAATCATCTCCTGCCGCTGCGCCGAGCGAGTTCGGCGCAGCGTTTCTGCTGGACGGCACCTTCGGGGAGGTCATTCCGGTCTGCCGAGCTTCTGCGATTGGCCGATCAGCGACCGCTTGTTCGCTCCGAACCAGCCATTGTGCTCGAAACTGCCGAATTCGACAGCGACGATTTAACCGATGCCCGCCAACGGGCAAGACGACCCTTACCCGCCGGTGACGAGCGTCAGCTTACCGGCAACTTACCGGTGGGTTCCCGACTAGGCATGCGGCTTGCGGGCCCATGCGCCGACGAGTCCGATGCACGCGGCATACGACTGCGTTGACTCGAGTTCTGCTTCGAGCCGGTCAAACAGAGTTTCCATGTCGCCCACTGCGGTGGCGGAAATGCCGAACTCGTCAAATCTTCTGCGCACCGTACAGAACAAGTCGTAAACCCACCGCCGAGTCTCCGGGTCGTTGCCAATCGGGGTCTCGAGCCGCAAGTCCGTAGGCGAAAAGCCCATGTTGAGGAAGCCGCGGAACAGAGCGAGTTCCATATCGGTCCTTGCGCCCGACCGCCGGAATGTTTCGACGATCAGCGATCCACACAGGGAGCGCAGAGGCAAATGCGCCGCTTGAGAAAGGAAGCTTGCCCAATTAGCTTCATGAAACACCACGACGCCGCCGGGCTTGACCTTGGCCGCCAAGGATCGAAGGGCGGCGGCGGGGTCAGAAAGAAATTGAAGAATGAGGCGGCCAACAACTGCGTCGAAAGGTGCATCGGTTGGCGCCGCCCCTACCGCAGACTCAACGAAGCGCACATTGTGCAGTCCGAGCCGCGATGCTCGTGCCCGCGCCTTCGCCAATGCGGCGCCGTCGAGATCAATGCCGATTACTTCGCCGCCAGGCCCAACGAGCCGGGCCACAAGGAAAGCGACATCACCGACCCCCGACCCTACGTCCAGTACGCGCTGGCCGGGACCAATCCCCGCATCGCGGAATAATCGCTCCGTAAACGGCTCCAGCCGCGCCGCCTGCCGCAGCAGACGGTCATGTTCTGCGTCAGTGGTACCCAACACGTACGGATTATCTTCGGAAGTAGCAGTCATGAGGCTCTCGATAGATGGAGGTTCCAGAATCCCCTACGCCACGGCGGGTCCAACGGCTGGCCGCGCCACGCTTTGCAAAACCGCGATACACGAAATCAACGAGATGCTCGCGATGTAGCCGGCAATCCAGCGCCATCGCCCATGATCGAAGGCAAGCAGCAGCGTGCCAACGAGCGGCGCCGTACCCCCAACCAGCGCACTTCCGATTTGATATCCGAAAGAGATTCCCGAATATCTGACGCGTGGTTGAAACATCTCAGCGAGCAACGAGCTCAGGGTGGCGGTAACCAGCGGCCAGATCAGGCCGATGGCAATGATCGACGCCATGAGAATGTAAACCGTGGACCGTTGCGACAGCAACCAGAAATAGGGTGCGGAAAACGCGATTAGACCAATCGAACCGGCCAGAAACACCGGTCGTCTGCCGATTAGATCGGACAGAAGTCCACACAATGGGATGGTAAAGGTGGCAACGAGGGCCCCGACGGCAATCGCCGTTAAGGCCGTCGGGCGCGAGTAGCCGAGATTGGTCGTAGCATAGCTCACCAGGAATACGGCAAACATATAGAAGGAACCGGTCTCTCCGAATTTTACAAGCACCGCAGTCAGAACTTCCCGGCGGTAGTTCCGCAACAATTCGCCAACGGGGAACCGCGCGACTTCCCCTTCGGATTGCAGCTTTTTGAATTGGGGAGTTTCCTCGATCCCATTACGGATCCACAGCCCCAGCGCCACAAGGCCGGCACTCAGAATGAACGGCACGCGCCAACCCCACGCCAGGAATTGATCATCCGGTAGCAACGAGGCGAGACCTATGAACATCGTCGAGAACAGCATCCCAATGGTCACTCCGGCTTGGGGGATGCTGCCGAAGAGCCCTCTCCGGTTTGGCGGCGCATACTCAAAAGCCAACAGTACCGCGCCACCCCACTCGCCGCCGAGCCCGATGCCTTGAATCAAACGCAGAAAGATCAGCATGCCAGGAGCGGCGACACCGATCATCGCGTAGGTCGGCAAAAATCCGATTAGGGTCGTACCGCCGCCCATGAGTGAGAGAGTCAGGACTAGAGTGCGCTTTCGTCCGACACGATCACCGATATGAGAGAAGATAATTCCTCCAAGCGGGCGGATAAAGAAAGGTATCGCGAAAGACAGGTAGGCCAGCATGAGCGATACCAGTGGATCGGCAGCCGGAAAAAAGAGCCGGTTGAAGACGATTGCCGTGGCGCTTCCGAACAGAAAGAAATCGAACCATTCAATGGCACTTCCCACCAGGCTCGCGATTAAAACTCGTCGAATGTGGCCGGTCACTTATCGTGCCTTCTTATGATGGCAATAGGCAAGGAACACGATCGTACGTGATGCGGCCAGTGTCTGCTATTCGACGGCCAGACCGGCTCCAGAGATGGCGATTGATGGCCGCGGCTGTGTGGAAACGATGGGCGCTGTCGATCCCTAAGCGAGGTTCCCGAGCGAGGGCTTGACGGCATTAGAATTGCGAGGCATTGCAAACACCTCTGACAAACCCAGATAGGTTCGTCCTACTGTTGGAGTAGCGCGATTGCCACGGACGTCATCGCCGTTACCCCGGTCCGCAGAGTCGGTTCAGGAACCGGTTCGAATAAGCTCGTGTGCGGGCCCGGCAGGGACTTGCCCGCCGCTTGAGCCGCGGCCAGCTTCACGGGATCCATCGCCCCGAGCCAGAATATCATGGTCGGAATCCGATGGCCTTCGAGCCCAAAGAGTCCAAAATCCTCGCTCGCCATGATCGGATCCTCGTCAAAGACATTCTGGACGCCTAAGGCTTTGACGAGCGCCGCCTTCACACGAGTAGTGAGCGCCGGATCGTTATAGGTCGCCGGCCCCGATTCATTATTGAGAACCGTGACAATCGGCTGCCGATCCTCCGGTACACCGGCGGACAGCGCCACGCCCTGCGCGGCGCGCGTAATGCCATCCAAAATAATTTGCATTGCCTTATCACTGAAGGCGCGCGCGGTGAGTTCCATTTTAACTTCGTACGGGATCACGTTGCGCTTGGTGCCGCCGTGGATGTCGCCAATCGTCACGACGGAGGGATCGCGCGGATTTTCCTGCCGGCTGACAATGGTCTGCACTTGCACGATAAATTCGCCCGCCATGACGACGGGGTCTTTGCCGGCCTGCGGTTGCGCGCCATGGCCGCCAATACCGCGCAGCGTGACATCGACAGAAGCAATTCCGGCCAGCGCTGCTCCGCTGGTGACGGCAACCGTCCCTGCCGCGCGCGAGTTGGTGTCATGCAGCGCGACCGCGAGGTTGGGCGTACCAAACCGCTCATAGAGATGGTCGGCGAGCATGGCCTGCGCTCCATCGCCGCCCTCCTCGGACGGTTGCCCAATGAGCATCACGGTGCCGTGCCATTTCGCGCGGGAGGCCGCAAGCGCTCGTGCAGTGCCGATCATAGTGGTCACATGCACATCGTGGCCGCAGGCGTGCATTACGCCGACTTCCTGACCCGCCGGGTTCTTGCTCATCACGTGACTCGCATAGCTTACGCCGGTCTCTTCGACAATCGGCAGCGCATCCATGTCGGTGCGAATGAGTAACCGGGGGCCGGGACCGTTCTCGAGTATTGCCACGACGCCATAGGCCTGTGTCCCATCCGGGTATTTGCCGACGTGCTCGGTGACCGTGAAACCGGCCTTGCGCAGCTCAATAGCCAACAGGGCGGCCGTGGCTTCTTCGTGATGAGACAGTTCCGGGTGGGCGTGAATGCCCTTATAAATGCCTACCAACCCAGGAAGCTCCCCGTCAACAAACCGACCCAGATCCTCGGCTAAGACGGGCGGTGTGAGTACACAGACGAGCGAAGCGACGATTGCAACATATTTCATTTTGTTCCTTTTCGAGTTCTACCGCCGACTTGTGTTTATGGCATTTTTCAACGCTCGCGTGCCGGCGGCGTCATGGTGACAATTCTAAGCGCTTCCAAGGCGCGTTGTGATCGATTGCGGCGGTCCGGTGAACGCGGCCTTTGGTCGCGACGGACCACCGCCACCGGCAGCAATCGGGAATCCAAAGTGGTGCGATGAGGCTGCTCCGGCAGGTTCATTTTGCGCTGAAACGGTTTGCGCCAAAGGGTCGGTTCGAACGTCTTGAATAGCCATATTCATTCTTCAGGCCGGTCAACCCACGCCTTGCGCTATGGCCCGATCTCTGCCTGCATCCATTCAATCAGCCGGATTTCGTGCGCAGTCAAGGCCGCAAGAATGCGCTGGTCCTCCATGGGCCCCATGGCCTCGAGCGCCTTGAACTCTGCCACATACCGGGCATACGACTTGATGGATTGCTGCATCAGTTTCTTCCAGTCGCTGCCGGCGTCCCTGCGGGCGTCGAGTGCGCCGCGCTCCTCGAGCGTGGTCTGCGCCCGAGGCGTCAGCTGATATTTCTGCAGCAGTGCGCTTAGCTGAGTTGCCGTTTCCCGTTCGAGCGCCGCGCACCTCTCAAAGAAGGCGCACTGCTGAGGGTGCGCTAAGGCCAAACCGTCAAAGTACGCGGCGCCCGCTACTTCGTCTTCGTAGGCCTCGAGAACTTGCAAGGTGTATGGCATGCTTTCCATCCGGATCAGAGTCTACCGGGGCCGTCGCCTTGACCGCCATGCGGTGAGCAATTGCGCGGCCCAATAACGGTCTTGTACGGGGTCGACGGACCCCGTCTGACGGACAATGCCCGGTGTCGTTAAGGTTTGCCCAACGCCTGCCTCAGACCTCAGCACTCGCACCGGCATCTGCGTTCACGGGCAGGCGTTGGGCAAACCTTAACGGTGACCGATTCTCCGCTTCGGAGCCGCCGTTCCGCCGAATTTGACACTTCCAACTTAGGGGATCGGCGCCAATTGGCGCTATCGACCGAAGTTGACGGTCGTGAGCGGCAGCTACCGGCAATCTCAATTCACGTGCGACCGCAAGCTCGGGGTATTGCAGAAGCTTTCCGCGAGTGCCGACTCTATCTCGAAAT
>Ga0209048_10001836_pt1 | contig 21458 bp, 16 predicted proteins | sample FrelakmetCRP12CR_FD_187146 | JGI IMG/M metagenome (GOLD analysis project Ga0209048, IMG submission 187146) | Freshwater lake sediment microbial communities from the University of Notre Dame, USA, for methane emissions studies - CRP12 CR (SPAdes)... | ecosystem: Environmental > Aquatic >... | reverse complement strand
TCCCGATCCGACAGGGCGCCCGTAGCTCATTTGGATAGAGCACCGGCCTTCTAAGCCGGTGGTAACAGGTTCGAGTCCTGTCGGGCGTGCCAGATTTGGGGTGCGACGGTCGCGCTACGCAGGGGTCAATGCCGCGTCGCGTGATCGGTGCATCCAGGTTTTACGGTGGCTGTAGCTCAGCTGGTAGAGTCCCGGATTGTGATTCCGGTTGTCGTGGGTTCGAGTCCCATCAGCCACCCCATTCCTCGTCAGGTCCCGCGATGGCGGGCGCCGACGCGATAGAAGAAGCGCCGGGCACAGGATTTTTCAGTACCGTTCGGGCGCCTCGGCGCGCTCCGCTCGTACGTCGGCCGCAGACGCGGGCGATCGCTTCGGCTCGATGGCCGGTCACGTCCTTCGCAACGCGGCCGGCGCAGCTGTATCGGCATGCGTCGCGGCTCGGAACCGAATATCCACGATCTGATTCGGGCTTCGCGGAGCGCAACGCGCGGAGGACGCTGCGCAGGCCAGAGGTCCAGTTTGGTCATCGTCTCGCCGCCAATCGATCGTTTCCATCGGTTCCGAACACGTCGCCGAGCGTGCGCGCGTCGGGCGGGCCGTCCCGCTTGCTCAACGGAACGGCCAAGCCGAATCAGCGGTTGATGGGAACCCGACGGTCGCTCGCCACGGCAACGGGTCGAAGCCGCCGCCATCCACGAGCAAAGCAATAATCGTGGCAGCAAAATTTTGCGAATCGATACAGCCAATTGGGAGCGCCTGCCGGAATCCGGGAGGGGCGTCTGTAAGTTTCCCCGACAGCCGATCGCCCCTGGTGCGACCGTGGCCGGGGGTCAACTCGTCGCGCTAAGGTTGCGCGCCATCGCGGGTGTAGCGTGGCGCGCCGCGCTGTGCAACCTCGGCCGGCGCTACTTGAGGATGCCGGCATCCGTCGCCATCCGGCTCCTGACCATCTCTGCGCGGTGACGCGGAACCCGTTAACATCGAGTCTTACTGCGATCCCGAGTCCATGCGCTTCACCGTCGCGACCTACAACATCCACAAAGGCTTCACGCAGCTCAACCGGCGAGTTGTAATCCACGAGTTGCGCGAGCGGCTGCACGGGCTTTCCGCCGACATTCTGTTCCTGCAGGAAGTCGTGGGCGTCCACCGCGGACATGCGGCGCGGCACGTCGACTGGCCGGTGAAGCCCCAGCACGAGTTCATCGCCGACACCGTCTGGCACGAAGTCGCGTACGGCAAGAATGCGATCTCCCGCCATGGCCATCACGGCAACGCCGTGCTGTCGCGGTACCCGATCGTCTCCCACGAGAACCAGGACATCTCGGCACACGCGTTCGAGAGCCGCGGACTGCTCCACTGCACGATCAGACTCGGGGCCGGTGAGCCGGTACTGCACTGTCTGAACGTCCATCTGGGGCTGTTCGAACGCGGACGGCAGTGGCAGATCCGGGCGCTCTGCGAGCGCATCCTGGCGACGGTTCCCAGGGGCGCGCCGCTGCTCATCGCCGGCGATTTCAACGACTGGCGGCACAAGGCGAACCGGCTGTTGATCGAGGAGCTGGGCGTCGTCGAGGTGTTCGAGTCGGTCCGCGGCAGGCCGGCGCGCACGTTTCCGTCGGTGATGCCGGTCTTCCGGCTCGACCGCATCTACGCGCGCGGCCTGTCGATCGTCGATGCCCACGTCCACTACGCGTTCCCGTGGGGGCGGATCTCCGACCACGCGGCGCTCGCCGCGACATTCGAAACGGACAGGAAGGCGCGGTGAGCCGATTCCTTCCGGGGAATCGCGTGGCGCTGTTGCGCAGTGGAGGAGAATACTTCCCGGCGCTCGTCTCCGCCGTCGATCGCGCCGAGCGCGAGGTCTGGCTCGAAACCTACATCTATGCCGACGACGATGTCGGCCGGATCGTCACCGCGGCGCTCGTCCGCGCGACGGGGCGCGGCGTCACCGTGCGCGTGCTCGTCGACGGCTGGGGCGCCAAGCACTATCTGACGTCGGCGCTCGAACGCGACTTGGTCGATGGCGGGGTGATGCTGCTCAAATACCGCCCCGAGGTCGCGCCGTGGCAGTTCCGCTCGCACCGCCTGCGGCGGCTCCACCGCAAGCTCTGCCACGTCGACGGCCGGATCGCGTTCGTCGGCGGCATCAATATCATCGACGACGTCAATACGCCGGGGCAAAAGCCGCCCCGCGTCGATTTCGCGTTGCGCATCGAGGGCCCGCTGCTCGTTGGAATCGTGCGCACGATGCAGCGCGTCTGGGCGATCAACGAGCTCGTCCAGTTTCAGCGCAGCGTCGTGCCGCTCTTCCCGTCGCCCCGGCGCGCACAGCGGGCTGGCGCACAGACGGCCAAGTTCCTGATCCGCGACAATCTGCGCCATCGCCGCGACATCGAGCGCGCGTACCTCGCGGCGATCCGCACGGCGAAGCGCGAAATCGTGATCGCGAACTCCTACTTCTTTCCGGGCATCCGCTTTCGCCGTGCGCTGATGGCCGCGGCGGAGCGTGGCGTCGAGGTGACGCTGCTGCTGCAGGGGCGCGTCGAGTACCTGCTGCTCCACTACGCCACGCGCGCGCTGTACGGGCAGCTGCTGTCCGCAGGCGTCACGATCCAGGAGTACCACCAGTCGTTCCTGCACGCGAAAGTCGCGGTGATCGACGATCACTGGGCGACCGTCGGTTCGTCGAACATCGATCCGTACAGCCTGCTGATGGCACGCGAGGCGAACGTGTTCGTCCGCGATCCCGATTTCTCCGGGCAGTTGCGCGAAGAGCTGGTGCGAATGATCGCGGAAGGCTCGCGCCGCGTGCGCCCCCAGCACTGGGCGCTGCGGCCGCGGCTCTACAAGGCGCTGGTCTGGATTGCCTACGGTGTGGTCCGCATCGGGATGGGCCTGCTGGGCTATGGCGGCAACGAGTGGTTCCGCGGCGTTCGCCGCAAGCCCCGGATATGGCTTCCGTCGCACCGCACCGAGGATTGACCGGCGCGACGCCCGTGTCGTTGGTTTAGAATCGGTATCCGACCGCGCTCGAAAATCTGGTGCGCCGGGCCCGGACATGCGTCACCATTCCTCCTCATCGTTGCCGCTGCCGGCCCCCGCCAAAGGAGGTGACTGGCGCGTGATCGGCACGCTGCTGCCGTACGTCTGGGCTTACCGGGGCCGCGTCGTCCTCGCGCTGACAGCGCTCGTCGCGGCCAAGCTCGCCAACGTCGGCGTGCCGATCCTGCTGAAGTCGATCGTCGACGCGCTCGACTCCAGGACGGCCGCGCTCTCGGTCCCCCTGGCGCTGCTTGCGGCGTACGGCCTGCTCCGTCTGTCGACGACCGCGTTCACCGAGCTGCGCGAGTACCTGTTCGCGAAGGTCACGCAGCGCGCGGTGCGCACGATCGCGCTCGAGGTATTCCGCCACCTCCACGCGCTGTCGCTGCGCTTCCATCTCGCCCGGCAGACGGGCGGACTGACGCGCGACGTCGAGCGCGGCCAGCGCGGCATCTCGACGCTGATCAGCTTCACGCTGTTCTCCATCCTGCCGACGCTGGTCGAGATCGGACTGGTGTCGGCAATTCTCGTCGTGCGCTACGACTGGACGTTCATCGCGATCACCGGATCGGCGCTCGCGCTGTACATCGTCTCGACCATCCTGATCACCGACTGGCGGACGAACTTCCGCCGCCAGATGAACGAGCTCGACTCGAAGGCGAACACGCGCGCGATCGACAGCCTGCTCAACTATGAGACCGTCAAGTATTTCGGCAACGAGGAGTTCGAGGCCCGGCGGTACGACGAGAGCATGCAGCGCTGGGAGAAGGCGGCGGTCAGGAGCCAGACGTCGCTGTCGTTCCTCAACGTCACGCAGAGCGCGATCATCGCGATCGCCGTGTCGCTGATCATGTGGCGGGCGACGGTCGGCGTCGTCGACGGCACGATGACCATCGGCGACCTCGTGCTCGTCAATGCGTTCATGATCCAGATCTACATCCCGCTCAACTTTCTCGGCGTGCTCTATCGCGAGGTCAAGCAGGCACTCGCGGACATGGAGCGGATGTTCGCGCTGACGGCCGAGCACACCGAGGTGGCGGATATCCCGGGGGCGCCCGTGCTCGACGTCGAATCGGGCGAAGTCCGCTTCGAGCATGTCGACTTCGGCTACGAAACGAACCGGCAGATCCTGTTCGACGTGAGCTTCACGATCCCGGCCGGCAAGACGGTCGCCGTGGTCGGCCCGTCGGGGGCGGGCAAGAGCACGCTCTCGCGGCTGCTGTTCCGCTTCTACGACGTCACCGGCGGGCGCATCACGGTGAACGGGCAGGACATCCGGCGGGTGAAACAGGACAGCCTGCGCGCGGCGATCGGCATCGTGCCGCAGGACACCGTCCTCTTCAACGACAGCATCGAGTACAACATCGCGTACGGGCGAACGGGCGCAACCCACGGCGAAATCGTCGCCGCGGCGCAGCTCGCGCAGATTCACGAATTCATCGCGAGCACGCCCGAGGGCTATGCCACGCCGGTCGGCGAGCGCGGGTTGAAGCTCTCCGGCGGCGAGAAGCAGCGCGTCGCCATCGCGCGCGCCGTGCTGAAGGGGCCGCAGATCCTGATCTTCGACGAGGCAACGTCTGCGCTCGACTCCAAATCGGAAAAAGCGATTCAGGCCGAGTTGAAGCGCATCGCGCAGAACCGGACGACGCTCACCATTGCGCATCGGCTGTCGACGATTGTCGACGCCGACGAGATCCTGGTCCTGGACCATGGGCGGATCGTCGAGCGGGGCGCGCATGGCGCGCTTCTTGCTCTCGGCGGTGTGTATTCGCGGATGTGGCAGTTGCAGCAGACGGAGTCGGGCGACGAGGCCGCCGTCGATACACCGCGCCAGCCGCCGGGGTCCCCGCATGGGACCGGTGCGTTCGACCCGGATGCGGCCGTCGAGGTCGCGCGGGAAGCTGCGTCGCCTGTCGCCCGTTAGACGGCAAGGGGTGACGCTCCGCGTCGACCGGTCGCGAATCGACCGGGAATGCCGACCCCGCCGGCGTCGGGCAATATTTTTCAAATGGCTGATTCGGAAGGGATTGGCGGATCCCCGGCTGGCGTGCTATAAAGCGGCTGAACTTGAGGTCTGACTTGATGAACCGACGCTTCTTCATTGTTTTCTTTGGCCTAGTCGTGGGCGCTGCGGCTTGGCCGGCGGGCGCACAGCAACGCGTGGCGCTCGACCCGGCCAAGCTCCGGCTCGCGTCGGCAAACGCCGTCGTCATCGACGCATCAGCGCATCACCCCGTGTACACCAAGGGCGCCGACGACGTGACGCCGATCGCCTCGCTCACGAAGCTGATGACCGCCATCGTCACGCTCGATGCGCGCCTTCCGCTGGACGAAGCGATTGCCATCGACACCGACGATTTCGATTTTCTCAAGGGCACGCGGTCGCGGCTGCGCATGGGTGCGCTGCTCTCGCGCGGAGAAATGCTGCGGCTCGCGCTGATGTCGTCGGAGAACCGCGCGGCCTCGAGCCTCGCGCGCAACTATCCCGGCGGCACGACGGCGTTCGTGACCGCGATGAATGCGAAGGCGGCCTCGCTCGGGATGACGCGAACGAGCTTCGCCGACCCGACCGGACTCTCGGCGCAGAATGTCTCGACGGCGAACGACCTGGCGACCCTCGTTGCGGCGGCCGCGCAGTACACGGAGATCCGCGACTTCAGCACCACGCCGAGCCACTACGTCGCGGTGCAACCTACCGGCCAGGTTCTCGGGTTCAACAACACGAATCTGCTGGTCAAGAGCTCGGACTGGGACATCCAGCTGTCAAAGACCGGCTACATTCGCGAGGCCGGCAAGTGCCTTGTCATGCTGGCGACGATCGCGAGCAAGCCGTTCGTGATCGTGCTGCTCGATTCGGCCGGAAAATACACGCGGTTGGGCGATGCGCAGCGTGTGCGGCATTGGCTCGAGACCGGTCAGGCATTGCCTGTGACCGCCCGCGCGAAGGGGACGCCGAAGGCCGCCAAGGCCAAGACCGCCGCTGCAGCGGCACGGCCGCCGGCCAAGGTGGCGCTCGCCGCCAAGTCCGCGAAGCCGCGCCGCGCCTGACCGACCGGATTGCGTGCCGTCGCGCGTCCTAGCGGGCGCGCCGATGCTGTTCCAGAAGTTCCCTGGCGTGGGCGCGGGTCTTGGCGGTGATCGCCGTGCCGGCGAGCATCCGCGCGATCTCCTCGATCCTGGCGCCGTCTCCGAGTTCTTCGACCTCCGCGCGCACCGTCTCCGCGTCACCGCGCTTCGTGACGCGGTAATGCGCGTCGGCGAACGCGGCGACCTGCGGCAGGTGCGTGACGCAGAGCACCTGGCGTCGCGCGCCCAGCGATTGCAGGAGCCGGCCGACCGTCGCGGCAACCGCGCCGCCGATGCCGGCATCGACCTCGTCGAACACGAGCGTCGGCACTTCGCCGATTTCGCTGGTGACGACCTGGATCGCGAGCGCGATCCGCGACAACTCGCCACCCGACGCGACCTTGGCCAACGGCCCGAGCGGCTGCTTCGGATGGCTCGCGACGCGGAACTCGATCTGCTCGACGCCGTAACTCGCGGGCACGGCAAGAGGCTCGAGTGCGATCTCGAGCCGTCCGCCGGCCATCGCGACGTGCTGCATCGCTTCGGTCACGCGGGTCTCGAGCTCGCTGGCGGCGAATTCGCGCTTGGCCGAAAGTTCGTCGGCGAGTGTCCGATAGAGCGCCTCGGCCTCCGCTGCGCGCGCCGCGAGCCGCGGGGCGTCCGCCGATTCCGCGAGAGCGGCGAGGCGCGCCTCGGTGTCGGCGAGCAGCGCGGGCAGTGCCTCGGGCCGTACGCGGTGCTTGCGCGCGGTGTCGTGGACCGCCGCAAGCCGCTCTTCGACGCGCGCGAGCTCGGACGGATCGAGATCGAGCTTCTGGCGATAGCTGCGCAGCGCGCGCGCGGCCTCGTCGATCTGGATCCGCGCCGGCTCGAGCAGCGCCACGATGTCCGCGAGCGCAGGGTCGTGCGCCGTGTTGGCAGCGAGCTTCGCGATCAATGCGGAGAGCCGGCGCCCGAGCGCGTCGTCGCTTTCGGATAGCGCCGCCTCGGCGGCGGCCGCTGCTTCGAGGAGTGCCGCGGCGTGCGCGAGTCGCGACTGCGTCTGCGACAGCGACGCCCATTCGTCCGCCGACAGGTGGAGGGCGGCGAGCTCGCGCCGGGTGGTGTCCAGCAAATCGCGCTCGGCGGCCGAGGCGGCGGCGGCCTGCACCGCTGCATCGCGCTTCTCGACCGCGGCGTGCCATGCGTGCCACGCGCCGGCGGTCTCCCGGCCGAGCGCGGTGAAGCCGCCGAATGCGTCGACGAGCGAGCGTTGCACGTCGGCGGCGACGAGCGATTGATGGGCGTGCTGGCCGTGCAGATCCACCAGCTGCTCGCCGATTTCCTTCAACTGCGCGAGCGTGGCCGGCCTGCCGTTGATCCATGCGCGACTTCTTCCCTGCGCGTCCAGCGTCCGGCGCAGCAGCAGCGTCGACTCGCCGGCGGCGAGGTCGTGCTCGGCCAGCCACGTGCCGACCCCGGGGTGGTCGGCCACCTCGAAGGCCGCGGCAAGCTCGGCCCGCTCGGCGCCGGGTTTCAGTTGCCGCAATTCGAAGCGGTCCCCCAGCAGCAGCGCGAGCGCGTCGAGCAGGATCGATTTGCCCGCGCCGGTCTCGCCGGTCAGTACGGAGAAGCCGCCGTCGAACTCGAGATCGAGCGTTTCGACGACGACGAAATTGCGGATGGACAGCAGTCGAAGCATGAATCTGGCGAGACGCGGCTAATCGATGGACGCGCTCTCAGCCGCTCAACGTGCAAACGGTGCGCGCCCGCGTTACCGGAAATTGAAGTTCGCCGCCGGTCATCTCCCGCGCAGCCGCTCGGGCGTCTCGCTCCAGTGCAGCTTCTCGCGCAGCATGGCGAAGTAGTCGTGGCCTTCGGGGTGCAGAAACCGGGCCGCGTGCGGCGCGCGCTTGACCGTGATGCGCTCGCCTTCGGCCAGCGCAAAATGGGCCTGGCCGTCGCAGTGCAGCGCGGCATCGCGTCCGCGCTCGAGCGTGAGGGCGATCGTCGCGGTGTCGGCAACCGCGATGGGCCGGTGCGTGAGCGCGTGCGGCGCCACCGGCACGAGCGCAAATGCCTGGACTTGCGGATCGAGGATCGGGCCGCCCGCCGACAGCGCGTACGCGGTCGACCCTGTCGGTGTCGCGACGATGATCCCGTCGGCGCGCATCGAGTAGACGAAACGACCGTCGATCTCGACCGCGCACTCGATCATCGTGCCTCCGCCGCCGCGGTTCAGCACGACGTCGTTCAGCGCGAACGCGCCCTCGCGGGTGCCGTCGGCGCGGACGACCTCGGCGGCGAGCAGCGTACGGCGTTCCTCGACGAACCTGCCACCGAGCAGCGCGGCCAGCATGGGCTCCATGTCCGCGATCGGAATGTCGGTGAGGAAGCCGAGCCGGCCCTGATTGATCCCGATGAGCGGCACGTCGAACGGCGCAAGGCGGCGCGCGATCGACAGCATCGTGCCGTCGCCACCGACGACGATGGCGACGTCCGCACGGGTGCCGATTGTCTCGGGCGTCGCGGACGCATAGCCGGGAAGGGGCGTGGAGCGCGCCGTCTCCGCCTCGATCACGACCTCGTGCCCGTTCGCGACGAGGAACGCGGCCAGGCGCGTGAGCGGCTCGCCGATGCCGGGGCTCACATGGCGGCCGATCAGCGCCACCCGATGGAACCGGGAGGAGGGAACAGGGGGGCGGGAAGGCGGTGACATCGCCGCGATTAGAGCACAGCCGCGGCCCGGGCCAAAGTCGACCGATGCATGATCCTTCGAGGGCGGGGTCGAAAACCGCCTCCGGCCGGCCCTTCGAGGCGGGCTGCGGTTTGCCCGACCGCACCCCGCGTCGGACGAGCGGGAGCGGAAAAGGCGGCGGCGTCTGTAAAATAGCCCGCATGCTGGACCCCCGTGCCCAACATCTGCTGAAGGCGCTCGTCGAGCGGTACATCGCCGAAGGGCAGCCGGTCGGCTCGCGCGTGCTGTCCCGGCAATCCGGCCTCGAGCTGTCGCCGGCGACGATACGCAACGTGATGGCCGACCTCGAGGAGCTGGGCTACATCGCGAGCCCGCACACGTCGGCCGGGCGCGTGCCGACGTCCAAGGGCTACCGCTTCTTCGTCGACAGCCTGATGGTGACGAAGCCGCTCGAGCGGATCGAGATCCATCGGCTCGAGGGCGAGCTCACCGCCGACCGGCCGCAGCAGCTCCTCAACGCGGCGGCGTCGCTGCTGTCGCAACTGACGCATTTCGCCGGCGTCGTGATGACGCCGAAGCGGCGCGAGACGGGTTTCCGGCACATCGAGTTCCTGCGCCTGTCCGAGCGGCGCGTGCTGCTCATCATCGTCACGTCCGAAGGCGACGTGCAAAACCGCATCCTCCACACCGATCGGCCGTATACACACTCGCAACTGGTCGAGGCGACCAACTTCTTCAACCAGCACTACTCGGGCCAACCCTACGACGCCGTGCGGTCCCTGCTCGCGGAAGAGCTGAAATCGCTGCGCGAGGACATCGTCGGGTTGATGACCGCGGCCGTCGAGGTCGGCGGCGCGGCGCTGAGCGAGGGCGAGGCGCTGGTCGTCACCGGCGAGAAGAACCTGCTTGCGGCGTCCGACCTCGCATCGAACATGGACCGGCTGCGGCGGCTCTTCGAGCTGTTCGAGCAGAAGACCTCGCTATTGCACCTCCTCGACCTGTCGCAGCGCGCGCAGGGCGTGCAGATCTACATCGGCGGGGAATCGGGGCTCGTCCCGCTGGACGAATGCAGCGTCGTCACCGCGCCGTACGAGCAGGGCGGCCGGGTGATCGGCACGCTGGGAGTGATCGGGCCGACGCGGATGGCCTACGAGCGGGTGATCCCGATCGTCGACATCACGGCCAGGCTCCTGTCGAATGCGCTGACCCAGCAGCTGAACGACTGATGGCCGACCGCGCCCCGCATCCGAACGTCGCGTTGATCGAGCGTTTCTACTCGGCCCTCGGTCGCCGCGACGCGACGATGATGATCGCCTGTTACGCACCGGATGCGACATTCTCCGACCCCGCGTTCCCCGCGCTCGATGCCGCCGCGGTCGCCGCGATGTGGCAGATGCTCTGCGCGCGGGGGAAGGACCTCGCCGTCGTCGCGTCCGGCATCGACGCCGATGCGGAGCGGGGCCGCGCGCACTGGGTCGCGACGTACACGTATTCGGCAACCGGCCGCCGCGTCGAGAACCGGATCGACGCCACGTTCGCGTTCCGTGACGGGCTCATCGTCCGGCACGAGGACCGATTCGACCTCTGGCGCTGGCTGCGGCAGGCGCTGGGGGCCAAAGGGACGCTGCTCGGCTGGCTGCCGCCGGTCCAGCGCGCGGTGCGCGGGCAGGCCGCGAAATCGCTGGCCGAATGGCGTGCGCGAAGTGCTGGATGACGGCGCACGCCCCGTGGCGTCAACCGCAAGCGTCTGGGCACACCCATGAGCGCGTACCTTCCCGAACCTTCGTTCGAGCACGACCGGAATCCAAGGGTCGGCGTACTGCTGATCAACCTCGGCACGCCGGACGCGCCGACTGCCGCCGCGGTGCGCCGTTATCTCGCCGAATTCCTCTCCGACCGGCGCGTCGTCGAAATTCCGCCGGCCGTGTGGAAGCCGATCCTGCACGGGGTGATCCTGCGCACGCGGCCGGCACAGTCGGCGAAGAAATACGCAACGATCTGGGGCAGCGAGGGCTCACCGCTGCTGGCGCACAGCCTCAAGCAGAAGACGTTGTTGATGGGCTACCTCGGCCAGCGCCTGAAGGACGCAGGTCTGCCGTCCGACTTCGCGCCGGTGGAGCTCGCGATGCGCTATGGCAATCCGGGGATCGCCGACGGCATGGGCAGGTTGAAGGCGGCGGGCTGCGACCGCATTCTCGCGGTGCCGCTCTTTCCGCAATACTCGGCGAGCGCCACCGCGGCGGCGCTGGACGCGGTCTTCGCCCACGCGCAGCGGGTGCGCCGGATGCCGGGTCTGCGGACGATCGACTGCTTCCACGATGACGCCGGCTACATCAAGGCGCTGGCAAGAAACGTCAACGACTACTGGATGCGCCACGGTCGACCGGACATGTTCGTCATGAGCTTCCACGGGCTGCCGCGGCGGTCGCTCGATCTCGGCGATCCCTATCATTGCCAGTGCCACAAGACCGCGCGCCTGCTCGGAACCGAGCTCGGCCTCGAGCCGAAGCAGTGCCTGGTCACCTTCCAGTCACGCTTCGGCCGCGCCGAGTGGCTGAAGCCCTACACGCAGGACACGCTGGTGCGCCTGGCGAAAGACGGCGTCGGGCGCGTCGACGTCGCCTGTCCGGGGTTTGTCTCCGACTGCCTGGAAACGCTGGAGGAGATCGGCATCGAGGTCAAGCAGGCGTTTCTCGGTGCGGGCGGCCGGGAGTTCCACGCGATCCCGTGCCTCAACGAGCATCCGGTGTGGATCGCGGCGCTGGTCGACCTCGTCGTTGCGAACCTTCAGGGCTGGCTTGCGCCCCCGCCCGATGCCTCCGAGCGCGAAACGACGCTGCTGCGCGCGAAAACGCTCGGAGCGATGCGGTAATCGCTGAAAAAGCGGCAAGTCCGGCCCGAAATCGGTTGAAAAGCGCTCGGGCGCCCCAATCGTCCGCATTGGGCGCCGGCGTGCCGGCAGGGGAAGAGGGAGTTTTTTTTCGGAGTTTCGATGCCCACACACCACAATCCAGACGTTTCCGCGATCGACAAGGCGGCCGCGGACGCGGCACCGCCGTTCGCGGGGGAGAGGCCCGGCGGTGACACCGCTGCGGGAGCGCCGGCGGCGGAGCCGGATCTCCCAGCGCTGCTGAAAAAGGCCGAAGCCGAAGCGGCCGAAATGCGGGAGGCCTGGCTCCGCGCGCGCGCCGAGGCCGAAAACATCCGCAAGCAGGCGGCGGTCGACATCGGGCGGGCGCACAAGTACGCGATCGACCGGTTCGCCGGTGACCTGCTGCCGGTCAAGGACGCCCTCGAGTCTTCGCTGGCGGTGGAGAACGCGCCGTCCGAGGCGCTGCGCGCCGGCGTGGAGCTCACCCTCAAGGAACTCGAGGCTGCTTTCGGGAAGGCCCAGATCGTCGAAATCGAAGCAGCCGGCCGGAAATTCGACCCGCACCGGCACCAGGCAATGGCGATGGTCGACAGCCCGGAGCCGGCCAACACGGTCGTTCAGGTCTTCCAGAAGGGCTATCTCCTCAACGATCGCATGCTGCGGCCGGCGATGGTGGCGGTGGCAAAACCCAAGGAAACGGGCGAATAAGAGCGGAGTTCGCGGAGGCAGCCGCTTGATTCGGCGGCCAAAAACCCCCACGTCTCGACAAGGCAACCATTTCAGCATCCGGAGGTAAGTGAATCATGGGCAAGATCATCGGCATCGACCTGGGCACGACGAACAGCTGCGTTGCGATCATGGAAGGCGGAAAGCCCAAAGTGATCGAGAACTCGGAAGGGTCGCGGACGACGCCGTCGGTGGTCGCCTATCAGGAAGACGCGGAAATCCTGGTCGGCGCATCGGCGAAGCGGCAGGCCGTGACCAACGCCAAGAACACGCTGTACGCGGTCAAGCGGCTGATCGGCCGGCGCTTCGAGGAGAAGGAAGTGCAGAAGGACATCGACCTGATGCCCTACCGGATCGTCAAGCACGACAACGGCGACGCGTGGGTCGAGATTCGCGGCCGGAAGATCGCGCCGTCGCAGGTGTCGGCGGAGGTGCTGCGCAAGATGAAAAAGACCGCCGAGGATTATCTCGGCGAGGAAGTCACGGAGGCGGTGATCACGGTTCCCGCGTACTTCAACGACTCGCAGCGCCAGGCGACCAAGGACGCCGGCAAGATAGCGGGGCTAGAGGTCAAGCGGATCATCAACGAACCGACGGCGGCGGCACTCGCGTTCGGCATGGACAAGAAGGAGGGCGACCGCAAGATCGCCGTGTACGACCTGGGCGGCGGCACGTTCGACATCTCGATCATCGAGATCGCCGAGATCGAGCGCGAACACCAGTTCGAGGTCCTGTCGACCAACGGCGACACCTTCCTGGGCGGCGAGGACTTCGACCAGCGCGTGATCGACTTCATCGTCACCGAGTTCAAGAAGGAGCAGGGCGTCGACCTCAAGAACGACGTGCTCGCGTTGCAGCGGCTCAAGGAAGCCGCCGAGAAGGCGAAGATCGAGCTCTCGTCGTCGCAGCAGACCGACATCAACCTGCCGTACATCACCGCCGACCAGTCGGGCCCGAAGCACCTCTCGCTGCGGATCACGCGCGCCAAGTTCGAGTCGCTGGTCGAGGACCTGATCGAGCGCACGATCGAGCCCTGCCGCATCGCCATCAAGGACGCCGGCGTCAAGCTGTCCGACATCAGTGACGTGATCCTCGTCGGCGGCATGACGCGGATGCCGAAGGTGCAGGACAAGGTCAAGGAATTCTTCGGCAAGGAGCCGCGCAAGGACGTGAACCCCGACGAGGCGGTCGCGGTCGGAGCGGCGATCCAGGGCGGTGTGCTGAAGGGCGAAGTCAAGGACGTGCTGCTGCTCGACGTGACGCCGCTGTCGCTGGGCATCGAGACGCTCGGCGGCGTGATGACCAAGCTGATCCAGAAGAACACGACGATCCCGACCAAGGCGCAGCAGGTGTTTTCGACCGCCGACGACAACCAGTCGGCGGTGACGATCCACGTGCTGCAGGGCGAGCGTGACGTGTCGTCCGGCAACAAGAGCCTCGGCCAGTTCAACCTCGAAGGCATCCCGCCGTCGCCGCGCGGCATGCCGCAGATCGAGGTCGCGTTCGACATCGACGCCAACGGCATCCTGCACGTTTCGGCGAAGGACAAGGCCACCGGCAAGGAAAACAAGATCACGATCAAGGCGAGCTCCGGGCTCACGGACGACGAGATCCAGCGGATGATGAAGGACGCCGAGGCGCATGCCGAGGACGACCGGAAGCAGGTCGAAGTCGTGCAGGCGCGCAATTCGCTCGACGCCCTGGTGCACAGCGTGAAGAAGTCGATCGCGGACTACGGCGAGAAGATCGGCGCCGACGAGAAGGCGAAGATCGAGGCCGCCGTGAAGGAAGCCGAGGATCTGCTGAAGGAGAAGGACGCCGCCAAGGAAACGCTGCAGGCGAAGGCCGAATCGCTGGGCAAGGCGGCACAGAAGCTGGGCGAGGCCATGTATGCGGACGCCCAGGCCAAGGCGCAGCCGGCGGGCGGTGGCGCTGGCACGGGGGGTGGTGGCGGTGGCGCGAAGGCGGAAGAGAAGGTCGTCGACGCCGAGTACACCGAGGTCAACGACAAGAAGTAGACTCTGGCAGCGGGCGAAGCCAGTCGCTCGCGCGATGGTAGCGTGGCCGGATTCGAGCGGGCGCCAGCTTGAGCAACACATGGCGACGGTCGGTCCGGCCGCTTGCGTTGACGCTTTCGGCGTTCAATCGTTGAACGGATCCGGGCAACACGAAAGAGATTGATGGCAAAGCGCGACTACTACACGGTGCTCGGGGTCAATCGCGAAGCTTCCGAGGAGGAAATCAAGAAGGCCTACCGGAAGCTCGCGATGAAGCATCATCCCGACCGCAATCCGGACGAAAAGGGCTCCGAGGACAAGTTCAAGGAGGCGAAGGAAGCCTACGAGGTGCTCTCGGACGCCAGGAAACGCGCTGCGTACGACCAGTTCGGCCACGCCGGAGTCGATCCGTCGGCGGGCTTCGGTGCAGCGGGCGCGCGTGGCGCGGGGCCCGAGGGCTTCGGCGGCTTCGCGGATGCGTTCGGCGACATCTTCGGCGAGATCTTCGGCGCGCAGCGCGGCGGACGCGGCAACGGCGTCTATCGCGGCGCCGACCTCCGCTACAACCTCGAGCTCGCGCTCGAGGACGCGGCGCGCGGCACCGAGGCGAAGATCCGGATCCCGACGATGGAAGCGTGCGCGACCTGCCACGGCAGCGGGGCGAAGCCGGGCACGCAGCCGAAGCAGTGCCCGTCGTGCCACGGGCGCGGCGAAGTGCGTGTCTCGCAGGGATTCTTCTCGATCCAGCAGACCTGCCCGACCTGTCGCGGAACGGGCAAGGTCATCTCGGATCCCTGCACGGCTTGCCACGGTGCCGGGCGCACCAAGAAGCACAAGACGCTGTCGGTGAAGATTCCGGCAGGCGTCGATCAGGACGATCGAATCCGGCTCTCCGGCGAAGGCGAGGCGGGCGTGAATGGCGGGCCGCCGGGCGATCTCTACGTCGTCGTCAATCTGAAGCCCCACACGGTGTTCCAGCGGGAAGGCGCCGACCTGCACTGCGAGATGCCGATCAGCTTTGCCGTCGCGGCACTGGGCGGCGACATCGACATTCCGACGCTCGACGGCCACGCGAAGATCAAGATCCCCGCGGAAACGCAGACGGGGCAGGTGTTCCGGTTGCGGAACAAGGGTATACGGCCCGTGCGCGGCTCCGTCACCGGCGATCTCTTCTGCCACGTCGCGGTGGAGACGCCGGTCAAGCTGACCGCGCGGCAGAAGGAACTCCTGCGCGAGTTCGAGGCGATCAGCGAAAAGGATCCCGGCGCGCACAACCCGCGCGCGAAATCGTTCATGGAAAAGGTCCGCGACTTCTTCGGGCCCTGAGCGGGACGAGAGGGCCGGACAGCGTTCTTCGAGGGTGGGCGAGACGGCGAGATGAGTGCGGCTGAAGCACCCGGCATCGTCGGCATCCTGCTCGCGGCGGGACGCGGTACGCGCTTCGGCGGCGACAAGCTGCTCGCGCAGCTGGCATCGTCCTCCGACCTGGCGGGCGAATGCGTCGGTGCGACGGCGTGCCGCCATCTCCTCGCGGCACTTCCACGGGTGATTGCCGTGGTGCGGCCCGACGATGCCGAGCTTGCTGCGGCGCTCGGCGCGGCCGGTGCGCGGATTGTCCGCTGCGTCGACGCCGACGACGGCATGGGCGCAAGCCTGGCGTGTGGCGTCCGGGCGACGAAGGACGCAGGTGGTTGGGTGGTCGCGCTCGCCGACATGCCGTGGATTCAGCCGTCGACGATCGCGCGCGTCGCTGCAGCCGTTGCCGACGGCGCGCCCGTCGCTGCGCCGTTTCATCGCGGCACACGCGGGCATCCGGTCGGGTTTTCGCCGGCGTGCTACGCGGCGCTCGCGGCGCTGACCGGCGACGAGGGCGCCAGGTCAGTCGTGGCCGCGCATCACGACAGTCTCGCGCGCGTCGACGTCGACGACGCCGGCACGCTGCGCGACATCGACACGCCGGCGGACATTCGGTAACGGCATCGACGATCGGCCATCAATAGATCACGCGTGTCGCCGCCGTCCTCGGCCTCTTGCGGCCGTTCTTCGCCGCTCGCGCCGTTAGTCGCTGCCTTCCGGTTGCCACATGTCCGGCTGGAGCAGGGCGGTGCGCATCTCCTCCTCCTGCGCCTTCCACCACGCGAGGAATTCGCGCTCCTCGAGCGGGCGCGCGATCAGGAACCCCTGCGCCGCCTCGCAACCCTGGTGTTTCAGGAACTCGAACTGGGCGGAACTCTCCACGCCTTCGGCGATGACGCGCAGGCCGAGCGAATGCGACAGCGCAATGATCGCCTGCGTGATCGCGACGTCGTTGCTGTTGTGCGTGAGGCCGTGCACGAAACGCTGGTCGATCTTCACCGCGTGGATCGGCAGCCGCGCCAGGTAGGACAGGCTCGAGTACCCGGTTCCGAAATCGTCGACCGTGATCGAGATGCCCCGCTCCTTCAGCTTGGCCAGCGTCGCGACCGCGCGCTCGGGATGGGTGATGATGACGCTTTCGGTGATCTCGAGGTCGAGGTACTGGGGCGCGAGGCCGCTCGCGCCCAGCGCCTCTTCGACGATGGCGAGGCAGCTGTCGTGCTGCAGCTGCTGCACCGAGAGGTTGACCGAGAGGCGCACCATCATTCCCTGGCGGTGCCACTGGACGACCTGGCGGCAGGCGTCGCGCAGCACGCGGGAGCCCAGCGCCTGGATCATCCCCGACTCCTCGGCGATCGGGATGAATTCCGTGGGAGCGATCACGCCGCGCGCGGGGTCGCGCCAGCGCAGCAGCGCCTCGACCGCGCAGACACGGCCGGTCTGCATGTCGATCTGCGGCTGGTAGGTCAGGAAGAACTCGTTGTGCAGCAACCCGCGCCGCATGTCGGTCTCGAGCTGCAGCCGCGCCTGGACGCGCGCGTTCATGTCGGCGGTGTAGAACCGGTACGCGTTGCGGCCGACTTCCTTGGCCGCGTACATCGCGGTGTCGGCCTGCTTGATCAGCGTGACCGTATCGTTGGCGTCGAGCGGGTACATCGACACGCCGATCGAACAGGTCAGCGTCGGCGTCTGGTCGGCCAGCCGGAAAGGCGCGAGGAACGACTCCCGGACGCGCGCCAGCACCGTCATCGTCTCGAAGGTCGCGTGCGCCGGATCGAGCCCCGGCAGGATCACGACGAACTCGTCGCCGCCCAGCCGCGAGACGGTGTCGGATTCCCGCACGGCCGCGGTGAGCCGCTGCGCGACCGCCTGCAGCAGCTGGTCGCCGGAGTCGTGGCCGAGCGTGTCGTTGATCCGCTTGAAGTGATCGAAGTCGAGGAAGAGGCATGCGACGTGCGTGCCGTTGCGCTGCGACTGCGCGAGTATCTGCTTCAGCCGCTGGTTGAGCAGCGCCCGGTTCGGCAGTCCGGTGAGGATGTCGTGCTGCGCGAGCTTGTACGCGTGCGCCGTCGCGATTTCCAGCTCTTTGGTCCGCTGGACGACCTTCTCCTCCAGCGTTCGCTGGTAGGTCCCGACCTCGGCCTGCGATTCCGAGAGTCGCTGCGTCATGTGGTTGAACGTGTGGGTGAGCAGGCCAAGCTCGTCGGACGAACTCGCCGGCACGTAGACGTCGAGCTTGCCGGACCCCACGGCGCGCGCCGCGCGCATCAGCCGGTGCATCGGCGCGACGAGCCCGCGCGTCAACAGAAATGTCGCGCCGATCGTCAGCACGATCAGCGAGGCGACGACAGACAGCGCGCCGACCAGGTGCCTGCGGAACTGCTGCTGCAGGCGGTCGAATGTCATCCCGAGCCGGACGTAGCCGATGGGCGTGGCACTTGGCTGGATGTTGCCGGGGCTTCGCGCGACCGTCTCGCTGGGGCTCTGGGCGAGCGCCATCGCCATGGCCGTCTTGGTGCCGCCGACGGGCGCGATCAACTCGATGTACCGCTGTCCCCGCAGCGTCAGATCCGCGCTGGCCGTCGCTCCGACGGCCGGCAGCTGCGTATCGGCCGGCATCGCTGGCGGCCCTGCCGTGCCGAGCGATTCGTCGATTCGGCGCGTCGCGACCGGCTCACGCTTGGCGTCGACGACAACCGCGTAGGCGAGATCGCCGTCGGTGGACAGGCTTTCCAGGATGGCGTCCAGATAGGCGCGGTTGTTCGTGTAGAGCCCGAACTCCGAAAGTTCCGCGAGCATCGCGAGCGCCGTCGATCCGCGCTGGCGCAACGCGGCGCTTTCATCGCGCCACTGCTGCCAGAGATGGAAGCCGGTGGTCGCGATCGCGGTGAGCGAGATCAGCCCGATCGTGAGCAGATTCAGCTTCGTCAGCAGCCCCATCCGCACCGGCGGAAGGTTGAGCGACGAGGTCGTATCGGTCGCGAGCGGCGTCAGATGCCGGCGGAACAGCCTCATGCGACGGTGAGCGGTATCTTGCCGATACGCTGCTGCCACTCGCGCGGACCGGTCTGGTGCACCGACGTGCCGTTCGCATCGACGGCAACAGTCACCGGCATGTCCGTCACGTCGAATTCGTAGATGGCCTCCATCCCCAGGTCACCGAACGCGACGACGCGCGCGCTCTTGATCGCTTTCGACACGAGGTACGCGGCGCCGCCGACGGCCATTAGGTACGCGGCCCGATGCTTGCGGATCGCCTCGATCGCGACCGGGCCGCGCTCGGCCTTGCCGATCATCGCGACGAGTCCCGTCCTGGCGAGCATCATTTCGGTGAACTGGTCCATCCGCGTCGCCGTGGTCGGGCCCGCCGGGCCGACGACCTCATCGCGCACGGGGTCGACCGGTCCGACGTAGTAGATCACGCGGTTGGTGAAGTCGACGCCGGGCGGCAGTGCTTCGCCCTTGGCGAACAGGTCGGCGATCCGCTTGTGCGCCGCGTCGCGCCCCGTGAGCATCTTGCCCGAAAGGAGCAGCGTCTCGCCGGGTTTCCAGGTCGCGACTTCGGCCGGCGTGAGTGCGTCGAGATCGACGCGCCTGGCGGTGGGGGCCGGCGTCCACTTCACGTCGGGCCAGCGCGCGAGATCGGGCGGAGTGAGCTTCGCCGCGCCGGAACCGTCCAGCGTGAAGTGCGCGTGGCGCGTCGCCGCGCAGTTCGGGATCATGCCCACGGGCTTCGACGCTGCGTGCGTCGGGTAGTCGAGGATCTTGACGTCGAGCACCGTCGAGAGGCCGCCCAGGCCCTGTGCGCCGATGCCCAGTGCGTTCACCTTTTCGAAGAGTTCGAGCCGGAGCGCCTCGATCGCGTTCCGGGGGCCGCGCCGCACGAGCTCGTGCATGTCGATCGGCTCCATCAGCGACTCTTTGGCGAGCAGCATCGCCTTCTCGGCGGTGCCGCCGATGCCGATGCCGAGCATCCCTGGCGGGCACCAGCCGGCACCCATCGTCGGCACCGTCTTCAGCACCCAGTCGACGATGGAGTCCGACGGATTCAGCATGGCGAATTTTGACTTGTTCTCCGAGCCGCCGCCTTTGGCCGCGATCTTCACCTCGATCGTGTCGCCGGGGACGAGGTCGAAGTGGACGACCGCCGGCGTGTTGTCCTTGGTGTTCTTCCGCGATCCCGCCGGATCGGCGACGATCGACGCCCGAAGCGTGTTGTCGGGATCGAGATAGGCGCGGCGCACGCCGGCGTTGACCATCTCGGCGATCGACATCGTGCTGCGGTCCCACTGCACACCCATCCCGACCTTGACGAAAGCGACGACGATGCCGGTGTCCTGGCAGATCGGGCGATGCCCCTCCGCGCACATCCGCGAGTTCGTCAGGATCTGCGCGATCGCGTCCTTCGCCGCCGGCGACTGCTCGGCATGGTACGCCTCGCCCAGCGCCTCGATGTAGTCGAGCGGATGATAGTAGGAGATGAACTGCAGCGCGTCGGCGACGCTCTGGATGAAGTCGTCCTGCTTGATCGTGGCCATGCGGCACTCCAGGGTTTCAGTGGGCACTAGGATCGCGGCCGCCCGCGGCCGCCATCGCGGCGTGGGCACGCCCTTGCGGCATGATGCGGTCCACCGCGGCGATCGCGAGAGCGGAGATCAGGAACGTGATGTGAATCACGGTCTGCGCGATCAGCACCTTCGGCTCGTACGAATGGGCGTTGATGAACGTCTTCAGCAGGTGGATCGACGAGATGCCGATGATCGCGGTCGCGAGCTTGACCTTGAGCACGCTGGCGTTGACGTGGGACAGCCACTCGGGCTGGTCCGGATGGCCCTCGAGCTTCATCCGCGACACGAACGTTTCGTATCCCCCGACGATTACCATGATCAGCAGGTTCGAGATCATCACGACATCGATGAGGCCGAGGACGACGAGCATTACCACCGTCTCGGGCGGAACCTTGACCGTGTCGGAACCGGCGGGCGTGACGTTCTTGAGGATGATCTCCAGCGCGTCCTTGCTGCCGAACGCAGCCTCGACCAGATGCGTCAGCTCGACCATGAAGTACCAGACGTAGACCGCCTGCGCGACGATCAGGCCGAGGTAGAGCGGCAACTGCAGCCAGCGGCTGTAGAAGAGGATGCTGGGGACGAGGCCGAGCCGCGTTTCGGGCATGGAAGGAGGGTGCTAAGGCATTGAACGAAAATGCAAGTTTATCATCGCTCCCGAGGTCGCCGCAGCCGTTCCGATGCGCGTAGCTCGGTGACCGGGACGTCCGCCTGCGTACGCGCGTCCATCGGACGGTGCGTCGGAGCAGGCCCAATCCGCAGCGGGATTGCGCTGCATCAAGGACGCGGATTGCGGATTTCGCGCGCGATTGGTTAGACTGCGGGGCAATCTCGAGAGCCCCGCCAGCCCCGGAGCAAGAGGGCGGCCCCCCCTTGGAGGAGAACAGAGCATGTCCACGATCGAGTCGGTATCGAACGAACGCCGGATCTTCGAGCCGCCGCGCGAATTCGTCGCCCAGGCGAACATCAAGAAGGCGGATTTCGAGGCGATGAACGCCAGCGCCGCGAAGGATTTCAACGGCTTCTGGGCGAAGCTCGCGCGGGACGAGGTCCTGTGGCACAAGCCGTTCACGCGGACGCTCGACGAGTCGAACGCGCCGTTCTACAAGTGGTTCGACGACGGCGAGCTCAACGTCTCGTACAACTGCCTCGAC
>Ga0209048_10001835_pt1 | contig 21467 bp, 20 predicted proteins | sample FrelakmetCRP12CR_FD_187146 | JGI IMG/M metagenome (GOLD analysis project Ga0209048, IMG submission 187146) | Freshwater lake sediment microbial communities from the University of Notre Dame, USA, for methane emissions studies - CRP12 CR (SPAdes)... | ecosystem: Environmental > Aquatic >... | reverse complement strand
GGCGACGCGGAGGCCGTAAAGGCGCGCGCGGAAGCCGTGGCCAGGCAGACCGAGACGAAGAAATAGCGCAGCCCCGGCGCCTCGGCAGTCCGCCGGGCAGCCCAGGCCACGTGTCGCGGTGCTGGCGGACTCAGGCCAGGAAGCCGCCGTCGACGACGAGGAACTCGCCGGTCACGTAGGCGGAGGCATCCGAGGCGAGGAAGACGGCGGCGCCCGCCAGGTCCGGAGGCTCGCCGGCCCGGCGCAGCGGGCTGTTGCCGATGAAGTACTCGTACTGCTTCTTGTCCTCGAACAGTGCCGAGGCGAACTTCGTGCGGACGAGGCCCGGCAGGATCGCGTTGCAACGGATGCCGTCCGGGCCGCACTCCTTGGCGAAGGCCTTCGTCATGTTGAGCACGGCGCCCTTGGTGATCGAATAGATGCCCTGCAGGGGAGCCGGACGCACCGCGTTCACGGAGGCGATGTTGATGATCGAGCCGCTGCCCTGGCCGCGCATGATCTTGCCCGCCAGCACGGAGGAGTAGAAATAGCCGCGGATGTTGACATCCACGGTCTTCTGGAAGGCCCCGAGGTCCGTATCGAGGATGTGCCCGTAGTAGGGATTCGTCGCCGCGTTGTTGACGAGCACATCGAGCCGTCCGAACTTCGCCTGCACCGTCTCGAAGAGGGTTGTGAGGGCCGCCATGTCACCGATGTGACAGGCGAGCGCGACCGCCTTGCCGCCGTCTGCGTTGATCGCGGCGGCAACCGCCTCACAGCCATCCTGCTTGCGGCTGGACACTACGACCTGGGCGCCGTGCTGCGCGAACCCCCGGGCGATGGCCTCGCCGATGCCGCGGCTTGCGCCCGTCACAACCGCGACCCGTCCCGTCAGATCAAATGACACCGCCATGGCCTGCTCCTCGCTGCGCGCTGAATTGATGTCCTATTCGTCATTGGCCGCCGCACATGCGCCGCCGTGTCGCCTGGTACTCGCGGACCATGCGCGCGACCACCTCGCCGGCCGGCAGTACGTCGTGGATTCCGGCGACGCCCTGGCCGCCACTCCAGATGTCTCGCCAGGCCTTCTTGAACATGTTGCCACCCGAGCCGAAGTCCATCTTGGACTTGTCCGCCTCGGGCAGGTTGTCCGGATCGAGGCCGGCCGCCGCCACGCTGGCGCGCAGGTAGTTGCCTTTGACCCCGGTGAACAGCGACGTATAGACGATATCGTCAGACCCGGCCTCGACCAGCATCTCGCGATAGCCCTGCGGGACGTTGGCCTCCGGCGTGGCGAGGAAGCGCGTGCCGATGTAGGCCATGTCCGCGCCGATGGCCTCGGCCGCGAACACGTCCGCGCCGCTGCTCATCGCGCCGGCGAGCACCAGCGTGCCCTCGTAGAACTCCCGGATTTCCCGCACCAGCGCGAACGGGCTGGCCGCCCCGGCGTGGCCTCCCGCGCCGGCACAGACGACGATGATGCCATCGACGCCCTCATCCGCCGCGCGGCGCGCGTGGCGGACGTTGATGACGTCGTGAAAGACCAGCCCGCCGTAGGAATGCACCGCCTCCACCACCTCGCGCGGAGCGCGCAGGCTGGTGATGACGAGCGGCGCCCGGTGCTCGACGCAGCAGCGCATGTCGCGCTCGAGGCGATCGTTGCTCGAGTGCACGATCTGGTTGACTGCATACGGCGCTACCGGCGCGTCCGGATGCGCGGCCGCGTGCTCGCTCAACTCGGCCTCGATGCGCGTGAGCCACGCATCGAGTAATTCGGGCGGCCGCGCGTTGATCGCCGGGAACGAGCCGATGACGCCCGCCTTGCACTGCGCGATAACGAGGTCGGGCGTGGAGGCAATGAACAGCGGCGACCCGATGACCGGCAGACTCAGTCGACCGCGAAACGCCTGCGGAACGGCCATCAGACGTACTGCGCCTTGCGCTTGGCAAGGAAGGCGCCGACGCCCTCGCGGCCCTCGGCGGTAGCGGCCTGGCGCGCGATCGCGCGGCCTTCCCGGCCCATCTGGCTCTCGAGGCCCGGGTCCGCGGCGTCAATCAGGCGCTTCACCGCGCCGAAGGAGTCGGTCGGTCCGGCGGCAAGCCGCGCCGCCATGGTCAGTGCCGCCGGCAGGACCTCGGCGTCCTCGACCACCTGGTTCAGCAGCCCCCACTGCAGCGCCTCCTCCGCGCTGAGCGTGCGGTTGAGCAGCAGCAGCTCCATGGCTCGCCGGCGGCCGACGATGCGCGGCAGCAGGTAGGAACTGCTGCAGTCCGGCGCGAGCGCCACGCCCGTGTAGGCGAGCGAGAACTTGCTGCCGCGACCACCGATCGCAAGGTCGGTCATGCACATCAGGCCGATGCCGCCGCCTGCCGCCGTGCCGTTCACCGCGGCAATGACCGGCGCGCGCATGTGCGTGAAGGCCGCAATGGCCGCGTGGATGTAAGTCGTCAGCTCGTTCAGGTAAGCGCTCACCTGCTCGCTCTGCTGCGCCATGCCGCGCAGGTCACCACCGAAGCAGAAGTGCTTGCCGGCCCCGGTCAGGACGACGGCGCGCACGGCCGGGTCACCCTCGCAGCGCAGCGCGGCATCGAGGAGTTCGCGGCCGAGCTCCATGCTGAGCGCATTGAAGGCTTCGGGCCGGTTCAGGGTGACGGTGGCGACGTGGTCGCGGACTTCGACCAGCACGGTCTTGCTCATGGGGCTCTCCTACGTTGGGAATCTACAGGCCGGCAGCGGACTGGTGCCGTGCTCACTCGTCTGGCGCGATTGCCAGTTCGAGCCCGTCGAGGCCGTCGCCGAACTCAATCTGGCAGCTGAGGCGCGAGCGTGCCGCGTCGTAGTGCTGCAGTTCGACCAGCAACTCCTTCTCGTCACTTTGCGGTGCGGGTAGCCGCGCCATCCAGGACGGGTCGACGAAGACGTGGCAGGTGGCGCAGGAGCACAGGCCGCCGCAGATCGCCGTCACGCCGTAGTCGAACTCGCGCAGAGTCTCCATGACCTTGAGGCCTGTCCGCCCCTCGATCTCGTGGAGCTTGCCCTCGCGGTCCGTCACCTTCATCTTCGCCATCGTGCACCTCGTCTCCAGGCCAGCCTTGTATTATTGCAGCGCAAGAGCCCGGGGTGAAGCCGCCCGCAGCGTCTCGAGGAGGGCCTGGGCGCGCACTGCGTAGAGGGCTCCGGCCGCGGGATTGACCTGCGGCGAGGCCCGGTACCAGAGCCACTGTACGTAGTCGAAAAGCCAGCAGGCCGCCTCCAGGCCACCGACGGTGCCGGCCGGCCCGTCGCCGTAGGCATCGAGGAGACCGCGGCGGGCCTCGGCGCTCGCCTGCTGCTGGCAGAGAAAGGAGGCCAGGTCAAAACGCGGGTCACCCGCGCCCCCGTACTCCCAGTCGACGATCCAGAGCCGGGCGCCGTCGTCGATGAGGTTCAGGTGGTGCAGGTCGTTGTGGCACAGCGTCAGCGGCGGCGCCGTCGCGTCGAGGGACTCGATCGCGGCGGCCGCCTGCGCGCGCAGCTGGCGCTCCGGCGGCGCGAGCGGGCCGCACTGTGCTTCGAGACGCCGCGCCTGTGCGAAGAAATCCACGTGACCGACCTGCGGGTCGATCGGCAGGTCATGCAACAGCCGCAGCGAGCGGGCGAGCCGCGCGATGTTCCCCGGCCGGCCGGCTTCCTCGCGGCTCCAGGTCGTCCCCTCGACGTAGCGAGTGACGAGCAGCCGCCGTGCCGGGTCGCAGCGGAGGACGGCCGGCGCGAGACCGGCGCTCGAGGCGGCGCGCAGCAGCGCGCACTCGCCGTCGCGGTCGACGCCGAGCCGCGCCGAATCGGCGGGACTCAATCGCACGAAATAGCGGACGCCCTCTGACTGCGCGAGCCAGGCGTGGTTGCTGAGGCCGCCAGGGCACACCGTCAAGGGCACCGACGCAAGCGCCTCGGTGCGCGTGTCGGCCGCGAGCGCCTGCCGCACCTCGCGCTCGGCCGCCACCGCGAGCGGGAGCGGCTCCTCAGGCAAGCGCACCACCCGGCGGCGCCGTCCCGTGCCGCCGCAGGTCCTCGCGCCACTGCAGATAGCCGCGAACCGCGAGCACGGCATAGGCCACGAACAGGACGGCGGTTGCGAGCAGCCCCTGCGACCAGTACAGCGCGGCTGCCACGAGATCGGCGGCAATCCAGTACAGCCAGTTCTCGAGAACCTTGCGCGCGACGAGCCACGTGGCGTAGACCGAGACCCAAGCGGTCGAGGCGTCGACGTACGGCACGATCCCGTGCGCAGCGCTGCGTCCGACCCACCAGCCGTTGAACAGGCTCACCACCGCGACCACGGTGATCGCAGCCACATGCCTGCCGAGCGGCCACCGCGAAACGGGCAGTTCCCCGCCCTGCTCCGCCCCGCGGCGCCACGCCCACCAGCCGTAACAGGCCATGGCCATGTAGAACACCTGCAGCCACGCCTGCATCACCAGTCCGGCGCGGGCGAACAGCGCGAGGAAGATGGCGGAACTCACGATCGAGGTGACCCAGCACCACGCGTTCTGGCGGATGGCGAGCAGCACGTAGGCGAAGGCAAAGACCACGGCGACCCACTCCGCCGCAGAGATCTCCGCCAGCGCGCGCCGGCAGGCGTCGATCACGCTCAACGCTCGTCGTCGGTCGGCTTGCCGCCGAGCACCTTCATCACAAACACCGCGCGCCGGTCGGCCGCAAAGGTGACGCGGGTCTCCTGCTGCAGCGCTGCGAAAACCGCGTCGTGCTCGCCCGCCACCTGCGTGCTCATGGCGTTCGTGACGACTTGCAGCCCCGGGTGGCGGTTCAGCCGCTCGATGAAGTCCTTGATCGGCGGCACGTAGTGGGAATCGAGCGGATACAGGCTGATCTCAACGGCGATGCGCATGAAGGTCTCCCATGCTGGTGAATCAGTGCAGGCGCCAAGCGAACGTGACGCCAAGGCTGCGGGGATCGCCCCGCTGCACGTAGAGCTTGTTCGGGAAATCGGGCGGCTCGAGGCCGAAGTAGAAGCCGCGCACGGCGTAGTTCTGGTCGAAGACGTTGCGGCCCCAGGCGTACACCGACCAGCGCGCGCCGGCGTAGCCGGCCTTGAGGTTGACGAGCGTGTAGGGCCGCGAGCGCTGGTCGTTGCTCGTGTCGAAGTAGAACCAGTCGACGCCCACCACGTCGGCGCGCGCGAGCCAGCCGCGCTGCCCGCCCCACTGCGCCGAGAGCGAGTACTGGTAACCAGGCGCGTGCGCCTGCTGGCGGCCGTCGAGATTGAGGTCGCCGTAGCGGTAGTGGAGGTACTCCGAACCAAGCAGACCGAGCGTGGCGCCAAACTCAAGCACCGTCCGCGGCCGCCAGGTGAGCGAGCTCTCGAGACCGTAGTTGCGGCCGCTGGCGGCATTGTCGGTGTAGAAGACATAGGACAGCGGGTCGTTCGGGTTGAGCTGGAACGAGGTCGCGACCTGCTGCTGCTCCCGCCACATGTAGAAGAGCGCGACCTGGCCCTGCAGGTCGTGCGCCGGGTCGACGAAGTGCAGGCCGGTCTCCGCGTTCCACAGGTATTCCGGGGCGAACTGGCGGCGATTCGCGGGCACGTACTGGCCGATGTTGAAGCCACCGGCCTTGTAGCCCCGATCGACCGTCACGTACCAGGAGTCCGTTGCGCCGACATCGCCGCGCAGGGAGAGCTGCCCGCCCCACATGGTGTCGCGCGGCGAGAAGCGGATTCCGTCGGAGTCGTGATAGTCCGCACCGCGCGTCTCGACTCGCAGGCCGCCGGTGAGCGTGAGCCCGCGGGCCACGCGCTCCTCGACCTCGCCGTAGGCCGCAAGGTTCGTAGCCCCGTACTGACTGACGAGCGGCGGGTGCATCAACTCCCCATTGGACCAGTCACGCTCTTCGTTGCCTTCCTCGAGCCGCAGCACGTACACGCCCGCGACCCAGCCCGATCCGCCGTCGTCGGCGGAGGACTTGCTCACGACCCGCAGGTCCTCGCTCGCGGTGCGCCGGTTGCGGTCATAGCGCGAGAAGTAGTCGTAGGGCGCATAGATGCCCCAGTAGGCGTTGTTGCCCCAGTCCCCGTCAAAGCTGTAGAGGATGTCGGAGTCGGCGTACGCGGTAACGCTCTGCAGCGTCGCCGTGCCGAGGTCGCCGCTCACCGACACCGCGCCGGCCGCGGACCGCTGCGCGTCCTTTCCCGGGCGATCGGAGTAGGTCGTGAGGCTGTTGTCGGGCGAGAAGGCGTCGAAACCATTATCGAGGTTGACGTACATCGCCGTCAGGTCGGCCTGCCAGCCGTCGGCCGGATTCAGCCGCAGCTTGCCGCGCAGCGTGAGCTCGTCGCGGCGATTGGTGTCGTCGCGCGCGAGGTAGAGGTTGTGTCGGAACCCGTCGCCCTGAAACTGCTGCGCGACCAGACGCCAGCCGCCGGTGTCGGCATCCTCGCCGAGCGGGCCGCCCGCCGCCACGCCCGCCGCGCGCACGCCGTCCGGCCCGCCCGTGAGTTCGGCGTGCAGGTCCTGGGTTCCGTCGGCGTCGTGCGTCTTCACCTTGATCAGACCCGCAAGTGCGTTGGCGCCGTAGCTGGTGCCCTGCGGTCCGCGCAGGACTTCGATCTGCTCGACATCGAACGTGGTCGCCGGCATGCCGACGCCGCTGAAGTCGATGCCGTCGATCAGGAACCCGACGGAGGGATTGGGCGCGCCCTGGTAGTCCTCGAGCTCGCCGATGCCGCGCAGCTGGAAGAACCTCGGCCGCGACGTGGCGCCCGACCAGTTCAGGTTCGGCACCAGCCCGAGCACGTCCTGGAAGTGCTGCAGGCCGGCTTCGCGTAGCAGCTGACTTGGCAGCACGGTTACGCTCGCGGGCACCTCGCTCAGGGTCTGCTCGCGCAGCGAGGCGGTTACGACGATTTCCTCGAGCTCCGTCGGCGGCTCCGCGGCGGGCGCGGTGGCGGCTGCCGAGGCTAGCGCGACCACAAGCGCCATGGACCGAAAGAATTTTCCAGCGGGCACGACCTGCTCCCTACGCCGGTACTAACCGGATCAGGTTCAACGGGTTCGTCGATGAGCGGTCGCACCGCGCTCGACATCTCAGGCCCAGTCAGGCCACCCCAAGGTGGCGCAAAGTATAGACGCCTGCCCTGCGGCCGTAACCCCCCGCTGTTGACGCCAAGCATCCGCTCAGGACTAATGGGCGTCTCGTTCGCTTCGAGTGCCGTGCATGACCAAGCCCCGCCAGTGCCGCCTGTTCCTCGTCGATGCCTTCACGCGCGAGCGCTTTTGCGGCAACCCCTGCGCCGTGGTGCTCGATGCCGATCAGCTGAGCGACGAGGAGATGCGGCGCATCGCTCGGGAGCTGGCGGGCACGGAGGTCGCCTTCGTCCTCGCCTCGGACTCGCCGGACTACGATCTGGAGGTCCGCTTCTTCTCGCCGCGGCGGGAGGTGGCCTTCGTCGGCCACGCGACGGTCGCCGCTCACTACGTGCGGGCGATGGCCAACGGCGTGCCGAAGGGTAAGGTGCGCCAGAAGTCCGGCTCCGTCGTGGTCGAGGTCGAGGTGCGGGGCAAGGCGCCGAACCTGCACGTCACGATTCATCACACGCCCGCCACCTTCGGCCCGATCGTTCCCGAGGAGCGCATCGGCCCCGTGCTCGATGCGCTCGGCATCAGCTCCTCGACGCTGCACGCGGACTGCCCGGTGCAGGTCATGAGCCTGGCGAACTCCCGCCTGATGATCGGCCTGCAGTCGCTGGAGGCGCTGGAGTCGCTACAACCGAAGATGGAGCAGCTCGTACACCTCACGCCGCACGTCGGCGCCGACGGCTTCTTCGTCTTTGCGATAAAGGAAGGCGCGCAGCCGGTCACGACGGAGTCGCGGATGTTCTGCCCGGTCATCGGCGTGCCAGAGGATCCGGTGAGCGGCAATGCCCACGGCATGCTCGGCGTGTACCTGGTCAACCACGGACTGCTGCCGGTCGTGAAGGGCGAGGCTCGCTTCATCGGTCACCAGGGTCGCTTCGTCGGCCGGCCGGGCGCGGTGGACGTCACGGTCGAGGCCTCCGGCAAGCGGGCGACAGGGGTGCGGGTCACCGGAGACGCGGTGATCGTTTACGAGGCCGCACTGCCGCTGTAGCCGTCCGCCTCAGGGACGCCCGCTGAAGCGCGGCCGCCGGCCGGCGCGCAGTTCCATGAAGCGACCGATGTAGGACGGGACGTCCTCACTGTGGTGCGTGGCGAGCACCACCTGCGTTCCACCCCGCACTGCGTCCTCCATGAGTGCCTGCACGCGCGCGCGCACCTCGCCATCGAGGCCGTCGAACGGCTCATCGAGCAGCAGCAGTCGCCGGGGCAGCACCATGGCGCGCGCGAACAGCACCAGCCGCAGCTGACCATAGGAGAGTTCGCGGGCGCGGCGCTGCGTAAGGTGCCCGAGACCGAGGGCCTGCAGTGCACGATGCGCGCGCCGCCGCTCACGCGGCGTGGGCCGCGCGTCGAGGCCGATGCTCGAGTGCAGCCCCGAGACTACGATCTCCTCGACCGTGCAGGCGGTTGCAGCATATGCGGCCTGCAGTTCCGGGGAGACGAGGCCAACGAGGCGCTTCCAGTCGCCGACCGGCGCATGTGGCGGGAGCGCCAGGCGCTCGACGCGCCCGCCGAGCGCCGGCCACAAGTCGCCGTACAGCATCGCCACGACGGTCGATTTGCCCGAGCCGTTCGGCCCGCTGATGCACCAGTGCTCGCCAGTACGCAGCGTCCAGTCGAACCGCGGCACGACCTTGCGCTCCTCGCGAAACAGCGTTACCTGAGTGAACCGCAGGAACTCCTCCCGGCGGCGGCTGCGCGGCACGTGCGCGGGGTGAGCGCGTCGGCGCAGCAAACCGGAGCCGAGGGCATCGACCGACCCGGCAAGCGCCACCCTACCGCCCTCGAGCCTGGCCACGTGGGTGATGCCCGGCGGAATATCCACTTGGCGATGGCTGCTCAGGACCCATGCCGTGCGGGGCTGCGAGGCACGGCTCACGGCGCGCAGGAACGCCCGGCGCGAGGTCGTGTCCAGACCGTTCAAGGCTTCGTCCAGCAACAGCACGTCGGGACCGCGTACCAGCGCGCGGGCCAGCAGAACGCGGCGTCTCTGCCCGTACGAGAGGGTCAGGAACCTGCGCGCGGCGAGCCCGGCGAGCCCCACCCGCCGCAGAGCCCGTGCGATCGCCCGCTGCTGCCGCGCCGAGGGCCGCTGCAGCGGGATGTCGGTCTCGAAGAAGCCGGTACCCACGACCTCGGCTACCGGCAGGTTCCACTCGTAGCGCTCGTAGCGGTCCTGGCGCTCGGGACCGAGGTAGGCGATGCGCTCGTGGGCGAGCGCGGGCGAGCCGTGAGTCTCGCGCCCGAGCGTATAGCTGCGCTGCTCGCGGCCGGTCGGCGTCGGCCAGAGGTCCCCGCGCAGCAGCTTCAGCAGAACCGTCTTGCCGGCGCCGTTGCTGCCGAGCAGCAGCCAGCGCTGCCCGGCGCGCAGTTCGAACGATGCGTCCCTGAGCGCCCAGTGTCGCCCGTAGCGCACGCTGACCGCGTCGAGCCGGATGGCCTTGAGTCGCGCCCGCGAGCTGGCCGCGGTCCGCGCTATCCGCCGAGCCACGTCCACGCCTCGCCGTCGCGCGCGGCGCGTCCCTCTTCGGCGAGCTTGAGCGCGTGCGCGAGGAGCGAATGCATCGCCAGTCCGTGCAGCGCCTGCGGAACGTCGTCGTAGACCTCCGCAAGCACCTCCTGCAGCGTCGCGGCGCGCCGCCGCGCGAGCGCCGCAATGAGCTTCGCCTCGCGCTTCAGCCGATGCGCGATTACCCGCGCGATGTCGGCGTGCGCCTCGGGAATCACGGCGCCGTGACCCGGCGCGAGCGCGGCCACCGGCACGGTCAGCAGTTGCCGCAGGGACTGCAGGTACTGCCGCATCGAGCCATCGGGCGGCAGGATCACCACGGTCGAACCGCTCATCAAGTGATCGCCGGTAAAGAGCAGGCCCTCGCCCTCGAGGAGGAAGCAGGCGTGATTGGAGGCGTGACCGGGCGTGTGCAAGACCCGCAGGACATCATCGTCCACCTGGACGCGCTCACCGTCATTGAAGCCGCGGTCCGGTGCATAGCCGGGATCCTGGTAGCCGTCGTCGGGCGCCGGCAGGCCGCGCACGGCGGCCCCCGTGCGTGCCCGCAGCCAGGCCGCCCCCGGCGAATGATCCGGATGCGAGTGCGTGCAGAACACCTGGTCGACCTGGCCACCCGCGACGGCCAGCACCGCCTCGAGGTGGCCGGAGTCGTCGGGCCCGGGGTCGATGACGACGCTCCGCTCCGCGCCGACGACATAGGTGTTGGTGCCCGGCCCGGTGAGTACGCCGGGGTTAGGTGCCACGATGCGCCAGACCTGCCGCGCGACGCGCTCGACGCCGCCGGTGACGGCCGGCGCCAAGGGGTCGAAGCCGATCACGGTGCGGGCCTCACGGCGGCGGCAGCTTGAAGGGAAGCCCGCCCTTGATCACGACCGCGACGTGCTCAAGCCGCGCGATGTCCTGCAGGGGGTCGCCCTGGACCGCGATCAAGTCTCCGTAGCGCCCAGGCGCAATGCGCCCGATCCGGTCGCTCGCGCCCATGAACTGCGCCGCCACGGACGTCGCCGACTGGATGGCCTCCATCGCAGTCATGCCCCGCTGCAGCATGACCGGGAACTGCCGGGCGTTGAGTCCGTGCGGGTAGACCGCTGCATCCGTGCCAAACGCGAGCGGCACACCCGCCGCGTGCGCACGGGTGAACCCCTGGCGCTGCGCCTCCGTCGTCTCGAGGTTCTTGCGCAGGAACTCCTCGGGCCAGCCCTGCCGGCGGCCCTCGGTGTCGATGTAGTCGCCGTCGTACAGGTCCATCACGAGAGCGACGTGGCGGTCGCGGGCGAGCGCGATGCCTTCCTCGTCGATCAGGGAGGCGTGCTCTACCGTGTCCACGCCGGCGCGGATGGCCTCCTTGACGGAGCGCGCGCCGTGGGCGTGCGCCGCTACCTTCAGGCCGTGCCGGTGGGCCGTCTCGACGACGGCCGCGATCTCCTCCGGCGTCATCTCCGGCGCGCCCGGGACGCCGCCGTAGGCCAGCACCGCACCGGAGGCGATGACTTTCAGGAAGTCGGCCCCGCCCGCCACGGCGAGTTCGGCGCGCTGCGCGAACTCCGCGGGCCCACGCGCCACGCCCATGCGGACCTGCGCGGGGATCTCCGACTCCGGGTGACCCGGAATCACCAGGTCGCCGCCGCCGCCGGGAATGGTCAGGTAGAAGCCGCAGATCTGCATGCGCGGCCCGAGCACCGTGCCGGCGTTGATCGCATCGCGCAGGTCGCGATCGGCCCAGGCGATGTAGGTACCAACATCGCGCACTGAGGTGAACCCGGCGAGCAGCGTCGCCCGAGCATTCGCCTGCGCGATCGGCGCCTGATCGGCCCGGCTGCGCCGGTAGTAGACGCTCAGGTCCGCCTCCTCGCCGGCCCGGTCGGTCAGGTGCGTGTGCATGTCGATCAGGCCCGGCAGGCAGGTGTAGTCGCCGAGGTCGAGCTGCGCTACACCGCTCGGCACCGGAACGCCCTCGCCGACGGCGCCGATCCGGCCGTGCTCGATGAGCACCGTGACATTGTGCCGCGTTGCGGCCGACACCCCGTCGATGAGCGCGCCGCAGCGGATGGCGATGGAACCGGAGTCGGGCACGAGCGGCGCACTCGCCACGGCGATCGCAGCGGCGGCGGGCGCCGGAGCAGCACTCGCCGCGCCCCCCGCGGTGAGCGCCGCGAGGGCCGTCAACACCGCGAGGAGGGATCGAGGTTGCGGGCCCAGCATGGAGGCATGTCTTACAATCGAGGCAGCGGAGTCTTCCATCCACGCCGGACCCTGTCAAAGTCGAGCGCACCACAGCGAGAGTCGCAATGAATGAGGCTTCCGAACCCGTCGGCACTTTACAGGTGGCGCTCGAGCACGCGGTCCGGCTGATGGCAGCGCAGCCGGCGCTCGCCGCGGAGCAGGCGGCCGAGATTCTCAAGGTGGCCCCGCGGCAGCCGCTCGCGCGGCTGGTCATGGGTGTGGCGAGACGCAAGCTCGGCGAGATGGATGGCTCGCTCGCGCTTCTCGAGGAGCTCGCTGCCGAGCAGCCGGAGTGGGCGTCCGCGCACTACGAACTCGGCGTCACGCTCGGTGCACTCGGCCGGGGCGATGCGGCGGTGAAGTCGCTGCGCCGCGCGCTCGAGCTGAAGCCCGACCTGTCGGAGGCCTGGCGGGAGCTGGCCGATCACCTGGACGCGCTCGGTGACGACGAGGGGGCCGACATCGCGCGGCTGCGCAACATCAGCACGTCGGTGCACGACCCTCGCCTGATGAAGGCCGCCGCGGCGATGGGCGAGAACCGGATCCCGGTGGCTGAAGCGCTGCTTCGAGAGCACCTGAAGCAGCACCCCACGGACGTGGCCGCGATCCGCATGTTCGCCGAGGTCGCCGTGCGCCTCGGCCGCTACCGGGCGGCCGAGGACCTGCTCACCCGTGCCGTGGAACTCGCCCCGGGCTTCAGTGCGGCGCGCCACAACCTGGCGCTGGTCCGGCACCGCCGGAACAAGCCGGTCGCAGCCCTGCGCGACGTCGAGCAGCTGCTCGCGATCGATGCGCGCAATCCCGGCTACCGCAACCTCCACGCCGCGATCCTCAGCGGGATCGGTGAGTACGACCGGGCGCTCGCCGTGTACGAGAAGCTGCTCGCTGAATACCCCGCGCAGCCGAAGGCGTGGATGAGCTTCGGCCACGCACTGAAGACGGCGGGCCGGCAGGAAGAGAGCATCGCGACTTACCGCAAGGCCATCGCACTCGAGCCGCGTCTCGGCGAGGCGTACTGGAGCCTCGCGAACTTGAAGACCTTCCGCTTCAGTGCTAAGGAAATCTTGGCGATGGAGCGGGCGCTCGCACGCGACGACCTGTCGAACGATGACCGGCTGCACTTCCATTTCGCGCTCGGCAAGGCGCGAGAGGACGACGGCGCCTACGCGGAGTCCTTTCGGCACTACAGCGACGGCAACCGGCTGCGGCGCGCCGTCTCGCGGTACTCGGCCGATGAGACGACCGAGCACGTGGCGCGCTCGAAGGCGATTTTCACCCGCGGGTTCTTCACCGCCCGCGCCGGCTGGGGCTGCCCGGACGCGGACCCGATATTCGTCGTCGGCCTGCCCCGCTCGGGCTCGACCCTGATCGAGCAGATCCTCGCGAGCCACTCCCAAGTCGAGGGCACCATGGAGCTGCCCGACATCGGCGTGATCGCCCGCGCGCTCGGTGACCGCCAATCCAGGGCCGACGAGTCGCGCTATCCGGAGGTGCTCGCGGAACTCGATGCGGCGCGCTTCCGAGCACTGGGTGAGCAGTACCTGGAGCAGACCCGCATCCAGCGCAAGACCCAGGCGCCGTTCTTCATCGACAAGATGCCGAACAACTGGGCCCACGTCGCGCTCATTCACCTAGCGCTGCCCAACGCGAAGATCATCGACGCGCGGCGCCACCCGCTCGCCTGCTGCTGGTCGGGCTACAAGCAGCAATTCGCCCGCGGCCAGAACTTTACCTACGACCTCACCGACATCGGCCGCTACTACCGCGACTACGTCGAGCTGATGGCTCATTTCGACCGGGTGCTGCCCGGGCGGGTGCACCGCGTGATCTACGAGGCGCTCGTGGGGGACACGGAAACCGAAGTCCACCGGGTGTTGGAATATTGCAACATCCAGTTCGAGCCCACCTGCCTGCGTTTCTACGAGACCGAACGGGCTGTGCGCACAGCGAGCTCCGAGCAGGTCCGGCGGCCTATTAACCGCGAAGGAATCGACCAATGGCGACATTTCGAGCCTTGGCTCGAGCCATTGCGAACAGTTCTCGGTCCGGTTCTGGACACCTATCCCTCGACGCCCGACTTTGCCACCTGAAAACGGCATTGTAGACTCGGGGCAACAACCACTGGCGATGGGGATAAGGACATGCAACGTTCGCGTAGACGCAAGCTCGAGCGCCTGTCACTGCTGCGCAAGGGGGCTCCGGTCGCTTCCGCCCTCCTCGCCGCCGCGCCGGCGGCGATGGCCCAGTCCAACGAGGGCCTGGAAGAAATCGTCGTCACGGCGCAGAAGCGCTCGGAGAGCCTGCAGAGCGTTCCGCTCAGCATCCAGGCCTTCACGACGGAGCGGCTCGAGGAACTGCACGTCAACGACTTCGCGGACTACGTGAAGTACATGCCGAATGTCTCGTGGAAGAGTCTCGGCGCCCCCGGCTTCGCCCAGGTCTACATGCGCGGCGTGGTGAGCGGCGGCGACGGCAACCACTCCGGCTCGCAGCCGAGCGTCGGCATGTACTTGGACGAGCAGCCGATCACCACCATCCAGGGCGCCCTCGACATCCACATCTACGACATCGAGCGCGTCGAGGCACTCGCCGGCCCGCAGGGCACCCTGTACGGCGCAAGCTCGCAGGCGGGCACGATCCGCATCATCACCAACAAGCCGGATCCGTCGGGCTTCAAGGCCGGTTACGACCTCCAGGTCAACACGGTGGCCCACGGCGACCAGGGCTACACGGTGGAAGGCTTCGTCAACGAGCCGATCGCGGAACACGCCGCGGTGCGCCTCGTGGGCTGGTACGAGCACGACGCCGGCTACATAGACAACAAGCCGGGCACGGTGAATTTCTACAACGGCACGTCGCTCAATAACGCCGCCTACGTCAAGGACAACTACAACTACGCCGACATCTACGGCGCCCGCGGGGCGCTGAAGGTGGATCTCGACGACAACTGGACGATCTCGCCCACTATCATGGGCCAGAAGGAGGACACTCACGGCGCCTTCGGCGGCTTGGCCACGCAGAACGACCTGACGCTGACGCGTTTCTTCCCGGAGTCGACCACCGACCACTGGTACCAGGCGGCGCTGACGGTCGAGGGCAAGTTCTCCAACTTCGACCTGACCTACGCCGGTGCCTACCTCGATCGCCACGACGAGACGAAGACGGACTACACCGACTACGCCACGGCCTATGACGCGGCTTACCACGCGGCCGGCGGATGTTTCTCCTGCTACTTCACTGACAACGCCGGCAACCCCATTCCGGCGGCGCAGCACATCACCGGCAAGGACGACTACACGAAGGTGAGCCACGAGATCCGCGTCTCCTCGGCGGGCGACGGGCCGTTCAAGTGGGTCGCGGGCGGCTTCTACCAGCGTCAGGTCCACATGATTATGCAGAACTACCTGATCGACAACCTGTCGAGCGGCCCGAGCGGCTTGTCGGTGACGGGTTGGCCGCAGACGATCTGGCTGACCGCGCAGGAGCGCGTCGACGAGGACAAGGCGCTGTTCGGCCAGATGACCTACACGTTCTGGGACAAGCTCGACCTGACGGGCGGCATCCGGCAGTTCTGGGCGGACAACTCGATCAAGGGATTCTTCGGCTTCAGCTCGAACTTCAGTTCCCACACCGGCGAGAGCCAGTGCTTCCCCGGTTCGACCTCGAGCGTAAACGGCGGTCCGTGCACCAACCTCGACAAGTCGACCAGCGACAATGGCCAGACCTACCGGCTGAACGCCACGTATCACTTCGACGCCGACCGGATGGTGTACGCGACGTATTCGACGGGCTTCCGTCCGGGCGGCGTCAACCGTCGATCGGATTACGCGCCGTACAAGCCCGACTACCTCTACAACTACGAGCTTGGCTGGAAGACGAGCTGGGACGGCAACCGGGTGCGCATCAACGGGGCTTTCTTCCATGAGTTGTGGAAGGACTTCCAGTTCTCGTTCCTCGGCGCGAACTCCTTCACCATCATCCAGAACGCCCCGCAGGCCACGATCGACGGCATGGAAGCGGACCTCAACTGGGCCGCGACGGACAGCCTGATCATCGGCGGCGGCTTCTCGTGGCTGTGGAAGGCCCAGCTCGACAAGCCCTACTGCTCGCAGCTCGACGCCAATGGCAACCCGGTGAAGAGCTGCGCGGTCCCGGACGCACCGGCCGGACAGGAACTGCCCATCACTCCCACGTTCAAGGCCAACCTGACGGCGCGCTACACGTTCCAGCTGGCCGGCAAAGACAGCTTCGTGCAGGCCGCGGGCGTCTACACCGGCGGCACCTGGCAGGACCTGCGCACGGTTGAGCGCGACATCATCGGCAAGACCGCCGCGTACACGCTAGTTGACCTCTCGGCTGGGATGAACACCGGCCCGTACTCGTTCGAACTGTTTATCGATAACGTGTTCGACGACAAGGGCGAGACGGGCCGCACGGTGGAGGCGGCCGCGTTCCTCTACCCGCCCGTCTACGGCTTCCCGAGCCGGCCGCGCACGATCGGCATCAAGTTCGGGCAGAAGTTCTAGGCGGACACGCCCGCCGGCGCAGAAGCGGCAGGGATGACGACACGAAGGGCCCTCCTCAGGGAGGGCCTTTCTTCTTTTTTGCTTTCGGAACCGGCACAAACCCGGGCGCGGCCCAGGGCGACAGCGGTGTACGTGTCGACCCTGAGTCGGCGGGGGGTCCCATCGGTAGCTTGAGGGCCAGTCGGTTTGGGCATGGCTCTTGGACGTCGCAGATGATGCCCTTGGCTGAACTATCCAGGGTCGGTCCATTGCCGATCCAACCAATACGACCGCTCAAGCCGGACGGAGGCGCACGGTCAGCCAAGCGGGATCGCTCGCGAACTTGAGGTAGCCAAATAGGTCGGGCAATTGCCGCTCGATGCCGTCTACAGCAAGCGCCGCCACGTGCCAGCGTTTGACGGCATGACGACCAAGATCAAGCCTGGCCCCACGGAACAGTTGCCGGGCTTCGGCTGAGGGCGTGTGGCCGACGCCAAATGGCCTCAGCGCCGCACGCTCCGCACCTTACGACCGAGGACTGCGGTGCGGCGCCATCGGCTGCGTGCTGAGGTCGAGGTGCGCGTCGGCAGCGCCAGCCCTCTCCCGGCGCCCATCAGACGGGCAGCCACTTCTTGCAGCGCCGTTGCATTGAGCGGCGGATCGAACTGCGCCATGGTGAGTTGGAAGACGACTTCTTTGGCGGTGGCGAGCGCGGGCGAAGCGAGCACCGTACGGCCAGACACGAGGAACGTATCGAGATCCCCGAAGGCAATGAGCACGGGTTTCGGGGACGGTCTGAAGTCGCGCAGCCGGCGACCCGCGAGGGCCCGCGCGGCGTTGTCTGCGGCGAGTCTGCCCATGTCCATTGCATGGTAGGCCTGCTTGGCCAGCGGGTGCGCCAGTTCGGCGGCATCACCAACAACGAACAGGTTATCGAAGCGCGTGCTGCGCAGCGCCCTTGTCACCGGCGCCCACTGATGGGGTTTCTGGGCGAGTCTCGAGTCGCGCAGCAGCGGCGGCGGTGCGACTCCGCTCGTCCAGATCGTCAGGTCCGAGGGCAGCGTTTCGCCTGAGTCGAGCTTGACCTGGCGGGGGGTGACGGCAGTCACGCGGGACCGCGTGCAAATGCGGACGTCGTACGCAGCGCAGTGCTTACGGACCAATATATCGAGCGCAGGCGGGGTGCCTGGCACCAGTCGCGGGCCGGCCTCGATGACGCTGATGTGCAGGCCCTCGAGGTGCCGGTAGCGGCGCAGGATCTCCCCGAGCGCCTCGATCCCCTCGAGCCCGCCGCCCACGATCGTGACTGAGCGCCGACCCGATGTGCGTGCCAGCGTGGCGAGGCGTCGACCGATCGCAGCGCAGTCGTCGACGCTCTTGAAGGGCAATGCGTGGCGATCGGCACCCCGCACGCCGAAAGTGTCGTTGACACCGCCGGTGGCGACGATACAGAGATCGAAATCGAATACCCGGTCGTCCGCGGTCATCACCTGCCCCGCCCTCGCGTCGATCCTGATGACCGTGGCGCGAACGAATCGGTGCCCGGCCCGGGTGACGAGCCGCCCGCGCGGGAGGCGGAGATCCGCCGGTCGCTTCACGCCGGAGAGCAGCTCGTGGATGTTGGGCAGCCACTCGAACCAGGGCGATCGGTCGATCACCATGACGTCGTACTCCAGGCCCAGCCGCTGTGCGGCAATGAGCCCGGCGAAGTTTGCACCGACGATGACTATGGACGGGCGCGATTTCCCGGTCCCGGCAATGTGCATGACGCAATCTCTCCCGAGCGAACGGCCGATCGACTCTGCGGCTGCGAGCGATAAGCATAGCAAGGGGCTCAATTTATGCCCCTGCCCCGTTGGGCGGCACGTAGTTTGGACATGCTCAATGCGAGACAAGCCACCCGATGCGGCAGCGAAAAGGGTTGCGGACGATGAACAGGTATCACGAATTCGGGCGCTTCCGGCAAGGGTGCCAGCCTTCGGCAGCTCGCTGAGTGGAAGAACACTTGCCGCTGGCAGCCCGCGCAGGTGCGATCAGCACTCCACGGCGTATCATTCGCAGCATGGCCACTCGCTCGAAGCGCAGGTCTCGCGCCCAAGGCGCTAAGCACGCCAGCACAGTCGGAGATCGGTCGCGCCCATCGGTCAGGCCGTCCCTGCGCTTCTATCACTCCGAGGAGCTGCACCAAAGGACGATCTTAGTGCTCACTACTCTCGAGAGCGCTCACGATCCCACCGCGCATCGCGACGCTCTTGCCGACCTCGCCGTAGAGCTGACGAACAGCGGTCTGCACTACTACTTCATCAAGCCGCTGAAGGTCGCCAAGGCGGGCTTCATTCTGGAACAGTCGGCGAGCATCGGCATGTTAGGCGTGCAGCAGGTCATTGCGGCTGTCATCCGCAACATCATCGGGCGCATGGATGCCCCGCAACTCCTCTCGGTCGGTAATTCCCTCCGCCAGTTCATGGAATGAATCTGGGGCGAGTGCCCGTTCGGCGCCGTGGACTGTCAAGGCACAATTACGGCACAGTCAGTTTAGGCATGGCCCTTAGACGTCGCAGACGATGCCCTTCTCTGAATTATCCGGGGTCGGTCCAGTGCCTATCCAACTAATGCGACCGCTCGGCTCGTTCGGAGGCGCGCGGTCAGCCAAGTGGGATCGCTCGCAAACTTCAGATAACCGGCGACGGCGTGGCGCCCGTACTGGGCCGTGTCCCGCGGCGAGACCTCGCCGAGCAGCGGATTCGGCAGCCGATTCGGCAACGCCGCCCGATTCACTTCCCCGACGAAGAACCCGACGGCCTGCACGCATACCCGCAGGAGTCCCGCCTGCGCCACGGTCGCTCTCTGCACTTCATGCGTGCCCTCCTGGACGCGCACCCGCTTGACCACGAGCGCCAGCGATTCACGTAGCCGGCCTTCCTCGGCGAGGAAGCACTCTAAGTCGCGGACGACGTGCGGATTGGCGGGCCGGGCACGCCTCCTCTGAGTCCGATTCCCTGGCCTTCATCCATCTACCGGCCGCTGGAGTTCTTCATGTTCTTCGGCGTGATCATACTCAGGCCAGTGCGACGATATCCCGCGTCGCTGCTGGGTATCCCTTGAACGACCTGGCGTTTCACAGCGAGAACGTCTTCTGTGCCGACGTAAGTCGATTGAATTGGCGCGCCAATAACAATGAATCTAGGCACTGGCGACCGATCATGTATCTAAACGAATGATGACTATGCCGATTTGCAGCAGCCGATCGCAATGTGTAAACTCTTGTGTAAGAGGTGACACATGGCTACCAATCTCTCGTTGGACCCGGCCCTCATCGAGCAAGCGCTCGCCGTGAGCGGAGAGCGCACCAAGAAAGCAGCCGTGACCCGCGCTCTGGAAGAATTCATCGCCCGCCGGAAGCAGAAAAACCTGCTCGAGTTGATGGGCAAGCTGGAGTGGGACAACTCGTACGACTACAAGGCTGAGCGGTCCCGCTGATGGCGCTGCTCGTCGACACGAGCGTCTGGTCACTGGCTTTTCGCCGCGACGCGGACTCAAATGCGCCCCAGGTCGCGGCGCTACGAACCGCGCTTGGCGGCGCCGAGACCGTCGTGACCACCGGGCTCGTGTTGCAGGAACTTCTGCAAGGCTTCACCGGGCCCCGCGCTCACCGAGACATCGTCGAAAGGTTCGCCGCGCTGGCGCTCGTTGTCCCGGATCGCGACGATCACATCGGTGCGGCGGACCTGCGTAATCGGTGCCGACGTGCCGGCGTTCAGGTCGGCACGATCGACGCACTGCTCGCTCAGCTCTGCGTACGCCACGAGCTACAGTTACTGACGACGGACCATGATTTCACATTAGCCGCGCGACACTGCCCGCTCCGAGTGTGGAAACCCGGGTCGTAGCCGACGAACCACAGGCCGATAGTCGGCCAGACCCCGATGCCCTTCCTGACGGATGGGTAGCTATGTGACCGGAACAGACCCGACAGAAGTGGCGCGGCCGGAGGGATTCGAACCGCCGACCCTCAGGTTCGGAGACAAATTCGCGGTATTTAAGACCCTTACAAATCAGTCACTTGCAGCGCTCGCCAACTCCATTTCCAGTCACACCAAGGCACAGTTACGGCACACCCGGTCCCGGCGCGTCACGTTCTTGGCACACCTAGTGGCGCGCCTGGCAATGATTGGCAGTCCGCATCTGGCGGTCCCGAAGCTCAGCGTATCTGGCCCTCCAGCCGAGTGCACTGCTGCTTCGCAAGTGCCGCTACTGGGGCCTACGGCACAGGTCGTGGCCTACTACAAGCTGCACTGTGAATGCTGCTACTGCGCCAGGCGAACCGCTCGCTCCCGCAAGTGACATGAATCGCTACTCCAGCGGCGATCTCCGATCCTGGCCGGTCCCTCACGCGTCCCCAATTGCCGCAGTTGGAATCGCCATTGGCGATCGGCGGAACGTCGGGTTCTGCGCATGCTCTTGCTGCCGTTCGGTCGGCCCGTGCGGCTCGTCGAAGAACTCACTGTAACCATTTAGGTTGCGGAGCTGTCACCAATGCGGTTACAATATGCACCATGATCAAGACGTTCAGGCATAAGGGGCTCGCGGTGCTCTTCGAGACCGGGAATGCTCGCAAGGTGCAGCCGAAGCACGTAAGACGCCTGAGTCTGATCCTCACCGCCCTCAATGCCGCAACCCATGCGGCACAGATGGCGATGCCCGGAATGCGGTTCCATCCGCTTCATGGCGACCGCTATTCCGTTTGGGTGGACGAGAACTACCGCGTGACGTTCCGTTTCAAGGGCGGACACGCGTATGAGGTGAATTATGAAGACTACCATTGAGAGCTCGGGCCGGATGCACAATCCCGCTCACCCCGGTGAAATCCTCAAGGAGATGTACATGGGGCCGCTCGGGGTGACGATCACGCAGACGGCGGATGCCCTTGGAGTGAGCCGTAAGCACGTATCGGCGATCGTGAACGGTCGCGTACCCGTGTCGCCCGATATGGCGGCGCGTCTAGCTGGCGTTTTCGGCACCGAGCCGGACATTTGGATCAACCTTCAGGCGCAGTACGATCTGTGGCAGGTGCGGCAGCACGGGCGCCCGAAGGTCAAGCGGTTGGCAGCCTG